>ERZ780111.532-NODE-532-length-10525-cov-2.99522_pt1 | contig 10525 bp, 10 predicted proteins | sample MGYA00433084_ERZ780111 | MGnify/ENA primary metagenome ERZ780111 (study PRJEB29588, sample SAMEA2144299) | human gut metagenome | biome: human gut; feature: human-associated habitat; material: faeces | place: Denmark | collected 2008/2010 ... | reverse complement strand
GGTCTGGAAGAAGCTGGTAGAGGATACAAAGAAAGCACTGGATCTTGGAGTAGAAGTATGTAAGCCATATTCAACGATCGGTGATATCGGATATGCGATCAATACATTTGCCAAAGAGCAGGGCTATTCTGTTGTCCGTGAGATCGGCGGACATGGTGTGGGACTTGATATCCATGAAGATCCGTATGTCAGCCATATCGGACAGCCGGGCAAGGATTATGTGATTGCTCCAAGCATGACATTTACGATCGAGCCGATGATCAATCTTGGTGTGCCTGACGTATGGCAGGATGCTGATGATGGCTGGACGATCCGTACAGATGATGGCAAGCCATCTGCCCAGTGGGAATACACCCTTCTTATGACCGAGCACGGAATTGAGATTTTGGCCAAATAATACTTTCATATAATTATACAAAACACAGGGATTGCCCCTATACAGACGATAAGCCCCATTATAAATGACTCGTTACGGTTTCTGTTCAATGCATATGCCTGATTCGTAAATACTCCTGCGCTAACTCGCCAACTAAACGTTGGCTCAGACAAGCGCTCGTATTTACTGACAATATGCATTTCACGACGAAACCTTCACTAAATGTCATATTATAATGGGGCTTATGGTCTGTATAGGGGCAATCCCCGTGTTATATATTTTAATTACAAGGTTTTATTTTGCCAGAATACTTAAGATCTCGTTGCTTCTTGCGACGAACTTGGTCATGGCATCGGCAGATAATGGACGGTTTGCAAGGACTGCCAAGTCATATAACTGACAGCAGATGGTAGGAGTGTTCTCGCCATCCGGGTTGTCAAGGACATATTTGACCAGATTATTGTTGGCATTTAATACCAGTGTTTCGCCTTTGCCGCCAAACATAGATGGATCCATGCCCATGCCGGCCATACCATACATCTTCATCATTTCCTGCATACGTCTGGATTCTTCGGATAAGGTCAGCATAGAAGATAAGTCCTTATTCTTTAATGCTTCTACCTTGATCGTGATATTTTCGACATCCAGTGCTTTCTTGAAGAGTTCGGTCAGCTTGTCGGTATAATCCTTTGCTGTTTCTTCGGATAATGCTTCATCTACAAAATTATCGGACAGATCTGCATCGATTCTGTAGAAATGTACATTTTCATTTTTCTGTTCCAGAAGCGTGATAAATGGGCTGTCAATCGTCTGTGTCATGATCAGGGCATCCATGCCTTCCTCTTTGAACATGTTAATGTACTGTGACTGAGCAACTTCATCCGTAACATAGAAGACTTTGTTTTCGTATTTTTCTTTTCCGGCTTCCAGATATTCCGGCAGAGTCAGGTATTTGCCTTCCAGATTCTTGTAGATACAGAAGTCTTTCATCTTCTCTAAGAATTTCTCATCCTTTAAGCAGCCGAATTTGATAAATGGGTTGATGTCATCCCAATATTTCTCATAATCTTCTCTGTGAACCTTATACATACCGGATAATTTATCGGCTACCTTCTTTGTGATGTAATCGGAGATCTTCTTAACAAATCCATCATTCTGCAGAGCACTTCTGGATACGTTCAGTGGAAGATCCGGACAGTCGATGGTACCTTTTAACAGCATCAGGAATTCAGGGATAACTTCTTTGATATTATCAGCTACGAATACCTGGTTGTTATACAACTTGATCGTTCCTTCCAGATTATCATACTGGGTATTGATCTTAGGGAAGTACAGGATTCCTTTCAGGTTAAATGGATAGTCCATATTCAGGTGGATCCAGAACAATGGATCTTTGTAATCATGGAATACTTTATGATAGAAGTCTTTGTATTCATCGTCTGTACAGTCATTTGGATGCTTGGTCCAGAGAGGTGTTGTGGTATTTAAAGGCTTTGGTGCTTCTTTTTCTTTCTTTTCGGCAGCATCCTTTGTTTCATCGGTTTCAGCAGTAGCTTCTTCTGATGCTTCAGCTTTGGTTGCCTTTTCTTCTTCATCTTTTGCAGGGGCATCTGCATTTGTAAAGTAGATCTCTACAGGCATGAAAGAGCAGTATTTGTCGATTACTTCTTTGATACGGTATTCATTTGCAAATTCATAGCTGTCTTCATTCAGATACAGGGTGATAACAGTACCTCTGGTTTCTTTGTCGCCTTTATCCATGGAGAAGTCCGTTCCGTTCTCACATTCCCAATATACAGGTTCTGCGTCCTGTTTGTAGGAAAGGGATTCGATCGTTACCTTATCGGCAACCATGAATGCGGAGTAGAAACCGAGTCCGAAATGACCGATGATCTGTTCCTCTGTTGCCTTGTCCTTGTACTGCTCAAGGAAAGCAGCAGCACCGGAAAATGCAATCTGATTAATATACTTTTCGACTTCTTCAGCAGTCATACCGATACCATTATCAATAAACTGTAAGGTCTTGTTGTCCGGGCTTGCGATCACATCGATACGATAAGGCTCGTCCGGTTCGTCAAATTCGCCCATCAGAGATAATTTCTTTAATTTTGTTACAGCATCACAGCCGTTTGAGATTAATTCCCTGACAAAGATATCATGGTCGGAATACAGCCATTTCTTGATGACAGGGAAAATGTTTTCGCTGTTAATTGATAAACTTCCTTTTTTCATAAAAAATGCATCTCCTTATATAAATTCTATATTATTCCAGTTTTCAGAACAAATCGGAATACGCAAATATATATATGTGTAATGAGAGAAATATCTGCCCTATCTGTTCTGTGTTATCACTAACAGATATCATAAATCAGAAAAAAATAGAAGTCAAGACAAAATCAGCACTCAAATACGTTGAGTGCTAATAATTCACAAATATTTTATGGTTTATTTAGAAATGAATGCTGTAACAGGTGGTTAAAAGATCTGATTCTGTTTAAAAAAAGCAGATACATTTGCATCCCAGATGTTTGCAAGTGTTTTATCCATGGAGAAAATGTTCATGGATGCCATCGTTGTAAGTGAGATCTTTTCTCCGTCAAAGTAGATGTTTAAAGACAGATTTGCAATGTCGGATGTCGTGAGATTCAGATGGTTCTGTTCAATGATCCGGTTAATGTTCGCGTCCGATAAGATCAGCACGATCTTGAAGTTTAATGGGAGTTTATTGCCCTTGATGACATTGAAGATATGATGTCTGACAGCCCCCCATGTCGTATAAGTCTTTGAGGTCATTTCTTCCAGTTCTTCCGTATCAAAAAAAGATGGATTCAGTCTGCCGTCGATCGTATAAGAAACGTCGGAACGGACATAGGCTTCCACCAGCAAAAATGTGTCAAAGACCGGTTCCATCAAAAGCTTTTTAACGAAGTTTTTTGTTTCAGTAATTTCTATATTAAGCATATGCAGCTCTTACCTCCCTGCCATAAACAACGGATCGCGATAAAATGATGCTTTTAGTTTACAGGAAAAGAGGAAAGGTTGCAATCGGAAATCTGAAAACAGCCGGATGATAAAATCCATTTGTTGAACTTTAGCGGGAGGTGTGTTAGTATTTTTACAGATTTATAAAAATATGGGAGGTTTTGAAATGGCAGAGATTATATGGAAGGATCGTAAACGTATATTTTTCGGATTACCATGGACATTTACAAAGTACAGCTTATCAGAGGATCGGTTATTTATCAGTACGGGGTTCTTCAGTGTGAAAGAAGATGAAGTACGACTTTATCGCATCATGGATGTTTCATTGGAACGTAAATTATGGCAGAGAATGTGCGGACTTGGAACGATCAAATGCTGTTCCGCAGATAAGACAATGGGAGATTTCGAGATCAAGAACATCAAGAAGTCCAGAGAGGTCAAGGAAATGTTATCAAATATGGTAGAAAATGAACGTACCAAAAAGAAGGTTTCCAGCCGTGAGTTCATGGATCATGAACGCGATGAACTCGACGACTACAACGAATACGACGACCACGATACATATTAAGAGGGACGATCAAAAGTGCGTTGTTGCTTTATATGATAGTAGCTTGCTTTGATCAGTAATGTAAGATCGTATCTGGTTGTTCAGCAAGAGGGATGCGTTGACAATTAAATGAGAACTGATATTACATATTATTCCGCAAGACGCTTCCGCTCTACCTTCGACGTAGTGGTACATAAGGCTGCAAAAGACGCAGCCTAAGTACCAACGCTCAGGCAGGCTTGCTTCATAATAGTAATATCAGTTCTCATTTTAAATTATAAGGTAAAGTGATTGCTGAACAACCAGATACGATCTTTTACGATATGAAAACAAGATACCATGATATAAAAGCAACAACGCACTTTTGATCTGTCAGTGGAATCAAGTATCGAAGTAGACTATATCTTATCATAGACAGACAGGGAACCCTGCATACCTTTATGGAGCAGACCTTTTTTCACGTCGGTTCTTACGAGTCACCGAAGGCGAGGAGTTTAGTACCGTTACGTGAAAAATAGAACGCGAGTGTTCTGCGGAATAAAGGGTATGCAGGGTTCTCTGTCGTTCGGTGATCAGATATTCTCGGCTATCTTGGTGACGCCAACGTAGATTTGGGAGACTTTGTACCAGGTGGAGTAGTCGGTGATGCCGGTAACGGGCAGGTCGAAGATCTGCTGAAAGCGTCTGACAGCATCGGCTGGGGGGGGGGCCTCGGAGGCACCCGGGGCGGGGGGGGTGGGTGGGGGCGGCGACAGTTGGTATGGACGGATAATTCTGTGCGATACGATTTAACTGCTCCTGAAGCTGACGAACCTTGTCACCGGTTGCGCCGATTGACAGATCATATCCCGGATAAGAGGATGGAATACCGGCAATGGTTTCGGCAGAGTTGATATAAATGGAATCGCCATAGTAGTAGCGTAAGATCTCTATCGCAGACAGTCCCTGATCGGCAAGATGCTTGGAACCCCATTGGGTCATCCAGTTTGGACAGGTGACACGTTTCCCGTCACAATATTGTGTAAAGATCGGTTGTGTGACACCCGGCCTTGACAGATAATTGGCAAATTGTTCATCAACGATACGGGAGATATTTTTATATATAGTCTTGTTATAGATCCATTTCTGATCGTAAGCGGTTGAAGATGTGATCGTAAAATCGTATCCCTTTCCTCGATACCATTCTGTATAGACACGGTTTAATGTGAAGGACATAATTGCAAGAATATTGGCTCGCAGAGAAGCATCCGGCCACGTGGAGTAGATTTCATTTGATGCAACATTCTTTATGTAGTCTTTGTAAGGTACATAGTAGTCGAGTGCAGGTGGGTCAGAAGGTGCTCCATCATGAACCACGATGGTTTCAGGAATCACGACACGGCTTAAGACGATCTCGCCTGTCTCTGCAACTGTTTTAATCTCATCCTCGGCAATCTTTGGCGGATATTCTTCCCAGAGGGTATGAGCACCGATCACCGTTGGGTTATAGCTCGATATGTCAGTATCAGAAACACGCAGCTTAACTGCCTGAATGCCCTTTTGTTCAGTAAACATCTGTACACCGGAGATAATACGTGGTTCAAATCCGGGTGCATTGATTTTCAGATTGTATTCGGAATATGGCTGGTTGTCAGATGGTTCCATGCTGTATTCCAGTGGAGGAGTTTCAAGGGTGATGCCGTCGATGATACCGTCACTGTCTGTTTGCAGTTCCTCTATTACTTCATCCGGAGTTCCGGTTGATGCGACAGAAACGACCGCATCGGTTACCGGATATGCAGTCTGTTCCGATATGATCCTGATTTTTAATGTTCCGTTATTGTTTCCATTTGCCATTTTAGTAATCCTGAATTATAATCTGTTTATTATATGAAGCAAAGTTGCATTTCATGCCAATAATACTTTATCAATGCTGAAACAGGAAAAACATAATCAGTTGTTTACAGAAAGGTATGTTATGCATGGTATATAATGATGAGGTATATGAAAAAAGAATTTATTGAAAAGTAATATAAAAGAAAAGAAGCGACAGGAGGTTTCACTATGGCATATTTTCCAATGTTTATCAATCTGGAAAACAAAAAAGTAATCGTACTTGGCGGAGGAAAGACCGCACTTCGAAAGATTAACTCTCTGATAAAGTTTGACTGTAAGATCGCAGTTATCGCACCGAGGATCTGCGATGAGATCAAGGCAGTACAGGGAATCAGTGTACATGAGTCGAATATGACATTAGATGCGCTTGATACGGCAGATATGGTAATTGCAGCGACTAAGAGGGATGATGTAAATGCTAAGATCGGAAAGTATTGTAACGAACATAATATTCCGGTCAATGTAGCAGATAACAAGGATGTCAGCAGCTTCTTGTTTCCCGGAATTGTTATGCGTGAAGACTTGGTGATAGGGGTCACAACAGGAGGCTACAGTTCAAATGTAGCAAAGGAGATCCGTAATATGATCGAGAAGCTGATTCCTTATGAGTATGGAACCCTGACCAGAAAGATGGGAGCATACCGGGAGATTGCATCCATTAATATCAAGGATACTTATTTAAGGGAACTGGCACTGGATGAGATCATCAAACAGGCAATCAGCAATAAGTACATGATCGATGACCGAAAGGCAAATAAGATTCTGGATCGTTATGCGAAGGAAGATGAGCTGAGAGCGAAGGGCATGCGATAAAAAATACTTGCATTTTCTTTATAACGTGTTATAATCTTGTTTTAGTAAGATTATGGTAACTATTAAGAGTGGGTTTTGGCCCACTCTTAGTTTTTGTAGAAAGGTGGTATTGCTACGAAGAAAACAGATATTGAAGCAAAAGCAACAGAGATGGTTCTGCCGATCATTGAAGCAAATAACCTTGAACTGGTTGATGTGGAATATGTAAAAGAAGGCAGTGATTATTATCTGCGGATCTATGCAGATAAAGAAGGTGGAATAACGATCGGAGATTGTGAGATCGTGAACAGAGCCATGAGTGATCTGCTGGATGCAGATGACTTCATTAAGGATGCCTATATTCTGGAGGTCAGTTCTCCGGGGCTTACAAGACCATTAAAGAAGGAAAATGACTTTAAACGGAGTATTGGTAAGATTGTAGAGATCAAGACATATACCAAGATCGATAACTGTAAAGATTTTGAAGGTGAACTTACAGCATACGATGAAGAAACAGTTACCATTTTGACAGAAGATGAGAAAGAACTGAAGATTGCAAGAAAAGATATATCGATGATAAGACTTGCATTTGTATATTAATAAAAGAAGCGGGAGGATAAAAAAGTGTCAGAAATTATCGAAGCATTAAATCAATTAGAAAAGGAGAAAAACATCAGCAAGGATATTCTGCTGGATGCGATCGAAAGATCCTTAAAGGCGGCCTGCAAGAAGGACTTTGATACCGATGAGAATATCGATGTTGTTATGGATCGTGAGACCGGTGAGTTTCATGTATATGCGAAGAAAGAGGTTGTAGAAGAGGTTGAAAGACCTGCGACACAGATTTCTCTGGAAAAAGCTAAGATGATGAATTCCAAGTATGATCTCGGAGATATCATCAACATCGAGATCACAACAAAGGATTTCGGAAGAATCGCAGCACAGAGAGCAAGAAATGTAATCGTTCAGGCAATTAATGAGAGCGAAAGAGATGCGATCTACGATCACTTCTATACAAAAGAGAAGGATATCATCACAGGTATCGTTCAGAGATATGTTGGAAACAACATCAATGTCAGTCTGGATGACAAGACAGAAGCAATCTTAAAAGAGTCTGAGATGGTTCCCGGCGAAGTATATAACAGAGGTGACCGTATCAAATTATATGTAACAGAAGTAAAGAAAGGATCCAGAGGACCTAAGATCACAGTATCCAGAACACATCCTGATCTGGTAAAGCGTTTATTTGAAAAGGAAGTAACCGAGATCGCAGACGGTACAGTAGAGATCAAGAGCTCCTGCCGTGAGGCCGGTTCCCGTTCCAAGATCGCTGTTTATTCTCATGATGAGAATGTAGATCCGGTAGGTGCATGTGTAGGTGTAAACGGAAGCCGTGTTAATAACGTAGTAGAAGATCTGAACGGCGAGAAGATCGATATTATCTGTTGGGATGAGAATCCGGCAATCTTCATCAAGAATGCATTAAGTCCATCAGAGGTTATTGCAGTTGATGTAGATCTGAATGAAAAGAGCGCATTTGTCGTTGTACCGGATTACCAGTTATCACTTGCAATCGGTAAGAAAGGTCAGAATGCAAGACTTGCTGCAAAGCTGACAGGATATAAGATCGACATTAAGAGTGAGTCACAGGCAGAAGAGATGGGATATTTCTCAGAAGAAAATGATGACTATAAAGAGCCGGAGCAGGAAGAAGCATTTGACAATATCGACGATATCGTTGATGGTTCTTATGAAGAATCTCTGGAGCAGCAGGATACGGAAAAAGTAAAAGAAGACGAAGAATAAAATGAAGTTCTGACCGGGTACCATGCCGATTGGAACGGAGATAAATATATAAGCATAGGAAGTGATGTTATGGCAAAGAAGATACCGCTCAGACAGTGCCTTGGTTGTAATGAGATGATACCGAAAAAAGAACTCATCCGTATCGTGAAGGATAATGAGAATAATTTTGCGATCGACCTGACCGGCAAGATGAATGGACGGGGGGCATATATATGCCGTAAGGCAGAGTGCCTGAAAAAAGCTATGAAGAGTAAATCTCTGGAACGCTCATTCAAGATGCAGATTCCAAAAGAGGTTTATGAGAAACTGGATAAGGAGTTAGAGGCAATTGAACAGTAAGAAGATTTATTCCATGATTTCCTTATGTGCAAAGGCCGGAAGGCTGGTAAGCGGAAACTTTTCAGTAGAAAAGGCCGTAAAAAACGGAAGCGCATGTGCCGTGATCGTGGCATGTGATGCAGCCCATAATACAAAGAAACTATTTGATCAAAAATGTAATTTTTATGAGATTCCATATTTTGAATTTGGAGACAAAGACAGTCTGGGAAAATTCGTTGGAAAAGAATTCCGGACGTCGATCGCAATCTTGGATGAAGGATTTGCGAAACAGATCATAAAATACATGAGTTTGAGTGAAAATATGGAGGTGTAACTTTTGACGAAACTGAGAGTACACGAATTGGCAAAAGAGCTGAATATAAGTAACAATGAAATCAAAGCAATCCTTGGCAAAAATGGTATCGAGATCAAGAGCCATATGTCGGCTGTTGATGAGAATATGATCAATATCGTTAAGAAGGCATGCGGAACCGGTACAAAGAAAGCAGATGCGCCGGCAGCAAAGCCTGTACCGGAGAAGAAGCCGGAGGACGTAAAGGCGGCAAAGACAGCACCGGAAAAGGTTCAGAAAGAGATTCCTGTAAAAGAAGAGCCTAAGAAAACGGTTGCAAGAAATGATCGACCGGCTACAGGGGAAGCGAATAAGCCGAAACAGGGTAAAGATGAGGGACATACGAGATTTGTCAGAGATGACAGAAACAGAAATAATTCCGACAGACAAAATAATGAGAGAGTAAGATTTAACAATAGTGAGCGTATGAATTCTGATAAGACAAGATTTGGCGACAAGCAGGGAAATGACAGACCAAGATATAACAACGACAGAAATAACGGTGACCGTGTAAGATTTACAAATGGTGATAGAAATAATTCTGACAGACCGAGATATAATAATGACAGAAATGGTACTGACAGAAACAATTCCGACAGACCAAGATACAACAATGACAGAAATAACACTGACAGAAATAACACTGACAGACCAAGATACAATAATTCCGGTGACAGAAATAATTCTGACAGACCGAGATTTAACAATGACAGAAATGGTCAGGACAGAGGAAGATTCTCTAACAATGGCCGTGGTGGTCAGGATCGTGGCAGATTGTCAGGGCGGCTTCGACAAGCCGAAGTTCGGTGACAGGCCGGATAACAGAAACAACCGGTTCAACAATAACAGAAACAATACTCCGATGGGATTCGGCAAGGATGACGAGGATGATAATAATAATCAGAGAAGAAGTCCAAGAGCAAATACCCGTAAGGATTTTGAAGCAAAAGAGATGCCGGGCAAGGATTTAAAGAGCCAGAACAGAGACAATTATAACAGAGATAAGAATAAGCCTCGTAAGGGCAACAGAAGATCTCCGGAAGAGGTTGAGGCAGATATCAGCAGACTGGCTAAAAATGTCAGAAACAAGCATCATCAGCCACAGCAGCCTCAGCAGCAGGCAGAGGACAAGGAAACGATCCGTACGATCACACTTCCGGAGGTTATAACGATCAAAGAACTTGCAGACATTATTAAGGAGCCTGTAAATGCTCTGATCAAGAAGCTTTTCCTTGCAGGTAAGATGTATAACGTGAACTCTGAGTTAGACTTTGAAACAGCAGCAGAGATCGCGTTGGAATATAACTGTATTGCTGAAGAGGAAGAGAAAGTCGATGTGATCGAGGAGCTCTTAAAAGAGGATGAAGAAGACGAGAAGGATATGGTTCCAAGACCACCTGTTGTCTGCGTTATGGGTCACGTTGACCATGGTAAAACATCCCTTCTGGATGCGATCCGTAAGACAAATGTAACATCA
>ERZ780111.531-NODE-531-length-10542-cov-6.95251_pt1 | contig 10542 bp, 9 predicted proteins | sample MGYA00433084_ERZ780111 | MGnify/ENA primary metagenome ERZ780111 (study PRJEB29588, sample SAMEA2144299) | human gut metagenome | biome: human gut; feature: human-associated habitat; material: faeces | place: Denmark | collected 2008/2010 ... | reverse complement strand
TATATCGGAAGTCTTCACACTACCACACGAATTCAAAACGGATATCCACCGGAACACCGCCTCTGTTCACATTGGCGATATCTGCGGACAATGCCTCAGGAATGACTGCATGATTGGACTCATATTCCCTGGCGAACATATAGTTGCCGGTAGCCTGAGTTTCAAGAATCAGATTTGACCATTCAGCCACCACCTCAGGAACCTTCTCGAAATTCACATGATAGAGACCGTCCTTGTTGCGCTCGAATGCGCCATGATCTTTCAGAAAGTTGTAGCACATCATATTCGCACGGCCGTGCGCGTCAGCAGCGCCGAAACGCACTGAACGGATCAGGCTCGCGATATATGTAGTGATGGCCGCCTCCTTGGAGATGAGAGGAATCTCACCCTTGTCAATGAGGTTGCATACCATATAGAGTCCCAGGATGTCAGCCTTCGCCTCCTCCCATGTGGAAGCCTGATTGCCGAGAGCATCCTTTACTGAACCGAGACCGTTCACCGTCTCCTTTACGCCGAGACCGTGTGCGACTTCATGGAAAGTCACATTCCAGAAGAAAGCGTCAGCGCTGAGATACCTCTGCTGAGGCTCCTCGAACAGAATCTTGCCGATAGGATAGACCATCTTGTCGAACTTGGCCTTGATGACATTGCGCAACTGAAGACGACGTGTACCCTTTTCCGCCTGGACCTGGTGGTCGTTAGGCAAGTTTATGGCAATGGTCTTTCCGCCCGCGTTGGCATCACCGGCATAATAGATGGCGTCATACACGAACATATCCGACTGAGTTCCCGGAACAAAAGTCTTGTAGGCATCCGGACACGGAAGCGACTTCTGCAGGTCAGGAAGCATCGCGATATACTTGGTCAGCTCCTCGGTCTTCTTGAGGTCCTTGAGCAGAATGAAGCACTCATAAGACGTCTTGATGCCATAGACACCGTCCTCATAGTTCTCGATAGGACCGATCACGAGGTCCATCTTGCTGTCCTTCATATCCATCCAGGCATAGTCAGACTCAAGATACGAATCAGTACGGAGCGCCTCCGCCCTTTTCAGAAGATAATTCCTCACGCTCTCCTTGATGGTCATGGTAGCCGCGCTCTCCAGATAACCGCAGATTTTCTCCACCTTATCCTTGTAGGCATCGTGATACCATACCACTTTCAGTTTTCCGTCCTCACCGCGTCTGATCAATGTATAAGGACTGAGCTTGGCAGGATCTTCAAGAGCATCGAACTCCTCCTGAGTCATATCAGCAGGATAGAAACAAGCGCCTGCAGGCTTCTGTCCATAACCATCAATGAACGGAGCATTGTTGTCAAGACGGTCCCACGGGCCATAGTTGATAAGAGCGAAATCCTTCTCAGGGCAATCCTTCATCGAAAGGATCTGGTTCTTGTCGCCGAATGTCTGCTGCCAGAATATGCCATCGACCTCATCAGCCGCCTGGCGGAACAGATTCAGGACCTCCTTTCCGTTGTCAGAGATACCATCCATATACGGTGAACCTATCTGGAACACCGCATATGAATCTATCTTCTTCTGAATGTCGGACTTCGGCCCTTTGTTTCCGCAAGAAACCAAGGCTGTCAGGCACAAAGCAGTAATGATTGTCTTTTTCATCAAAATTAGAATGACAATGCGATCTGGATGAAGTCATCAGCCTTGAGGGCTGCGCCACCGATAAGACCGCCATCGATATCAGGACAAGCGAAAAGTTCCTTCGCATTTGAAGGCTTGCAGCTTCCGCCATAAAGGATGGTGGTATCCTCTGCTACCTGAGCACCGAACTTGTCAGCAAGCACCTTACGGATGCAAGCGTGGATTTCCTGAGCCTGCTCTGCTGTTGCGGTCTTGCCTGTTCCGATAGCCCAAACCGGCTCGTAAGCGACAATGATCTTAGCCATTTCCTCAGCAGAAAGACCGAAGAGAACATTCTCAATCTGAGATGTAACAACCTCGAAATGCTTTCCAGCCTCTCTCTGCTCGAGGTTCTCACCTACGCAGAAGATAACGCCGAGACCGTTTGCAAGAGCGAGTTTGACCTTCTCTACGAGAGTAGCGTCTGTCTCACCGTAGTACTGTCTTCTCTCAGAGTGGCCGAGGATAGTATATTTGCAACCAGCTGAAGCGAGCATTGCAGCTGAAACTTCACCTGTGTAGGCGCCTTTCTCCTTGTCAGCGCAGTTTTCTGCAGAAAGTTCTACCTTAGAGCCCTTTACTACATCTGCTACAGGAACAAGATGTGTAAAAGGAGTAGCAATGATGAGACCTACAGACTCAGGAACCTGAGCAGATTTTTCAACTACAGCTTTTGCGAGCTCTACGCCCTCCGGAACTGTAGTGTTCATTTTCCAGTTACCGGCTACAATGTTTTTTCTCATAATAATATCTTACTTTAAAAATAATGCAAAAACTGTCCGGAGAACACTATCCCCGAACAGTCTGCAAATTTAATAGTTTTATGTCAAATATCAAACCGGAGTTTGTCACTCAGGCTGTTGCCGTTCCGACTACTTCGTGTAATTGAATTCAATATGGGCCACTTCCGTAGTGACACCTGAATCAGACGACGATTTCCTGTAGCCGAAAGCGTAGGCGACATATGTTCCCGAGCTCTCGATAATGTCCGAGAAATCAGATGACTGCCTGCCTGTAAGCACCAATTTGTCCAGCATACTGTATTTCTTGGCAATAGACACATACTGACGGGCAATGTCCGCGTGATCCTCACACTCATCCCAGGCAGCCTTCGATGTCACACCGCAGATATAGGTGTAATCTGCCGACGGTGTCACCGTCAATGTCGTGCCTGACATGGACAATGAGAAAATCATGTCCACCTGGGTGGCCTGGCGGGTCCTGAACTTGCAGTACTCTGTGCCTCCGTCATAAATCACTGCACCGGTCTCGTCGAAATGCACATTGAAAGCAACTACGGCATATTCGGAGTTGTCGTCCAGGTCCATCGACGTATTCTCATCCTCAGCAGAATTGAAATAGCCCAAGTACAACAGATTGTTAGGGTCAGCACCTTCAGGCATCATGGTTGCCATGGAAACAAGATTGTTCACCAGCAGGGCCGTTATATTCTCGTAGCTTCCGTACTGCTTCACGTCGCTCTGCCTTACTATGGTACAATAATACAGTTCCGAAGGGTCCACCGGTGTAACTTCCACCTTCACGGAAGAAGTCTTTATGTCACTTACCTGAATCTTGAACCTGTTGAAAATCGGCTTGGCGTCAGATTCCTTGCTCTGCAGGATGTGCAGGACCACAGGTGACGCATTTTCCGCCGACAGCAGGACACGGCCGGTTCTGTCAGATTTGTCTGAATTAGGCTCCACTTTCAGAGTCACCTTGTCCAAAGTGACTTCAGACACGCTGATCCAGGCCGCCTCGCTGGATACTTCCACCAGACTGGCCGCAGCATATCCTTCAATGCTGTAAAGAACCGAAACCGTACCTCCGGCTACGTCAGCCTTGAACAAATGGCTATCCACCTTCACCACCGAAGGGATAACAGGGTCATCCCCGCTCCCGCCGCACGAAACGGCAAGAGCAGAAAAGACGACCGCGAAAATGATTCTGAAAAATGAAGTCTTGTTCATAAACTATTATTCTTCGACGAAAATCACATCAAAACTCTTGACTTTATTGACAGAATATCCATCAGGAGCTATGCTGAACCACAGATAGTCTGAATTATCATTCACAACAACGCTCTTTTGATACCCGTCAGCAACCTCACTAGAAGTAATGGCAGATTTAGGCGCACTGGTCCAGTTCAGTCCGTTGTCAGAGAACTTCACTGCCATTTGGCCCCACATACCACTCTGAACAGCAAAACTTGAAACGACTGTAACTTCAGATACGACTCCTACAGACTCGGTCGGAGCTATTGTCGATGTAATGCGTACAAATTCCGCAGTTGACTCCTTAAGCAAGACTTTAGCGAACTTGAGATTTACCGTCGTTGTCTTTGAAGGGTCTGTTGTACCTTTAGCCGTGAATGGAATTGTCAGTTCAGCAGAAACATTAGTTCCGACTGTTTGACCACCATCTTCGAGTTCCTTAATCTTCGCCTGAATGTAAGTATAGACCTCTGATGCGCTGACAGAGAGCTTATATTCAGCTGAATTCACACTAGCCTGAATGACTTTCAATTCAGCTGAAGCTTCGCCACCGATACCTTTGGCCTTGACAGTAACTGTTCCGGCCCTCTTGGCGCCCTCATTTGCTTTTACAGAGTATGTAAGTTTGCCGTCAGCATAACTTGCTGTCAGCCATTCTTTCGCATCTTCTGAAACAGTCACTTCTGGATCAGCATTCGCACCCTTCACATCGCATGCAACCTCGAAAGAGCCTGCAATCTTATCCACCTTCACGCCGCTCTCAGCAAAAACTACTTCAGGAGCTGAGTTGAATGAAAGTTCACCAATGTATGGACGGCAATTCTCAGTAGAAAGGCTGTCAACCGTCAGGACAAAGCGGCCATACTCCACACCGGTAGTATTGGCAAAGTAATAGTTTACACCATTACAGTTATCGTTGTTTCCGGTGATTTTAACAGTTCCGAGTTTATATGACTTGTCTCCGTCTTCAAGACTCACTGTGAATGTTCCGGTAGCATCGTTCGTATATATACCCAAGTTCGCTTTAACAAGCTTGATTCCGCCGAAAGCAGCTTCAGAAGACAGGATAACCTTTTTCCCCTGAATTGCCTGATATGCAAGCAATTGAGCATATCCCGCATCAGCATATGCTGAAGAGCCGTAGTTGTCATTACCTGAGCCAGGATATGCAAGAGAGAATGCCATCTGTTTGCTTGGGTCATTACCCCATTTCTGAGATCTCTTATTAGAACTTAAGCAGTTGCTATATGACAGCGTATTTACCCAGCTTTCTCCTTCTGCAAGAATCACATCATGAGAAACAGCAGTATCCGCTTCTTTGAAATGCACTGTCGGCGAGGTAATCTTACTACGTGAAACCACCAGTCCCTGACGCTCGAAAACAAGGTCATATTTAGGAGTAGCAACTGTGATTTTCACATCATAAGTACCAGGGTTCGCAACGAACCACACCACGTTGTCTTTAACTGTAACCTCATCCGTAGATGTAACAACGATAGACGATCCCGAATTCAAAGCATTAAGCTCCATCTTGGAGGCATCACCAGTAATATCAAGGACGAACTGACCGCAAATGTCCTTCTTTTCACCTACCGCCTCGATAGTCACACTTTTGACTTTCAAGGACGCATACTTTTCAGGCACATCAGAGAAGGAGAGTTTACCAAAACCAAATATATGGGCAAACTCAACACCGTTACTACTTGAAAAGTCATATTCGTGATAAGTAGTTTCGGTTTTTGAGTCTGTACTGATTACCGTAGGCTTGACAACCATCACGTCTGACTTGGAATCCCATTCGGACTGAGTGGCAGATTGGGTTCCTGACAGATTCACGCGCCACTTGGTCAAGTCCTCACCGGTAGAAGCAACTGCGTCTTTTGGAAATACGCCATAGAACTTATATGCATCAGCTATAGCTGCTTTACTGATGCTAAAAAAGCTTCCTTCGAAAACGGGAGAATCTGGCTGAAAATCTTTTATTGTCTTAAAAATAGAGTAATATTGACGAGCATAGTCAGTAGATTTAGTTCCGACCTTCACTCCGGTAGTCGGCGTACTTTCTTTAGCAATCGCTGCGTAAAAGGCATCTCCTTTTTCAAATTTGATATGTGAATCGCCGTCAAACTTAGCTTTGGTATCAGCGCCATTCGACACGTTTACTCTCACTGAAAGATTTACGACATCGGACATTTCCGGTGCACTTTCTGTCTTTGCACAGCCTGCCGCAACTGCGAGCAATGCTGTCATATATAATAATTTCTTCATAATCAAACGTCAATTACCAGTTAAGATATTCGTTTTCATCACTGATGATAATGCCACCGAAAGTACCATAAACGTCACCCAATTTGACATTTATATACTGAGCTGAATATTTGCCGTCACTGTTGCGTACAGCTTTCAGCATGATGTAAGCATTTTCCAAAGCATCAGGGACAGTTACGGTGACTGTGCAGTTGGCTTCATCCAGAACAGCTTCCACACCCTTGCATTCCATCAGGACATGAGTTGTCTCGTCAGCTCCGTAAAGTTTGTATGTAAATTTGACTGTCTCGCCAGGGAATACATTCTTCACATCCTTGGCAACTTTTATCATAAACGCATGCTCCTTAGGGATGCTGATGACGGTCTCACCGAGTGTAAAGACGAATTCGTCATCGGTCTCTGACATCACGAGCTCAGGTTTTACTGTACCGGTTACAGGCACTTCCTCCCAAGCGTTTCCGTCGAAGGAAACATACCATTTGCCGTCCTGAATCTTGAATTTAGGGGTTTTTCCGTCCACGCCGTCTTTTCCTGTCACAGGAACCTTGTTGCCGGCATTGAGAAGGAACTCTCCGTCAATGGTCCAATAAAGCACTCCGCCATCTTCCTTGACTCCAACTACCGGAGCGACTGCGTCCTTACCGTCCACGCCGTCCTTTCCGTTATTACCGTCTTTTCCATTCAATCCGTTTGAGATAGAAGAAACAGTACCGTCGCTGAAGTAAATCTTGTAGCCGTCAGCCAACGTCTCGACTTTGGAAATGGTCACAGCTTTCTTTGCAGCCTCCACAAGAGCACTGATCGAAGAAGCATTTTCATTGACCTTGGATTCGAGAACGGACACTTTCTGCTCGAGAGTCTCCACTCTGTCCTTCAGGTCACCGCAGGCGCAGCATACTGATGCCACAGCCAGCATTGACAAAAATAATTTTCTCATACTTATAAATGTTATGAATTTAATAGTTTCTAAAAAGCCAGAACCGGTCGGCAGATGATCTTATCGTCTGTATATGCTGCCGTAGGCTCTAAAAGACCGGTATCATACAGCCAGAATATGCAACATGAAGGGTCCTCATTGTTGTCATAGAGGGTAGAGGACATCAGTTCGCAGATATTGCTTTTCCCCCTCGACCGACAGCTGACCAGATTCTCTTTCTGTCCTTCAGGGACCAGTCTCATTACCGAATTTATCTTCTCTATAGGGTTATATGTCAGATTCATCGGATCCTCTCTATAGAAGTATGTGATATCGTAAGAATACGTCCTGAGTTTCAACAGATGGGCAGCCATCTCACTTCCACCGAGATTTGCAAGCATATCCCAGATCTGTCCGATAGAAGGCACGTACCAGCCGGAAGAAGTCGCCGGAGCGGCAGGAGAGAAATCAGTCGTAGTCCAGTCGAATGCCGGATATTTCTGAAGCTTCTCGCCAGGATACGTCTGCAATATCGCATCTGTCCAGCCTCTTCCATTCACATCTGCATACCAGGAAGTTCCGACTTTCTTTACAGGAATCTTATTATTTGTCTCGGAATCAAACTGGACTGCCCACATCGTAGTCGTCGCGCCAGGAGCGTGTGCAGCTTTTGTGCACAGAACTAGACCATGATTATGTCCTGCAGCCTTGTCAATGTCTGAAAATCTTTCCGGATCTGTCTGGAAGACGATACCTATCACCGTCTTGCCTTCTACAGGAGCAGGTTTTTCCTCTTTCCATACAGGAGATGTTCCGTCCGCATTGATGGAGACAAGACCTCCGTCGCTCCAGGTTCCGTCAGAATAGTAATAGTCTCCGATCTTAGGTGGAAGCACAGGGATTTCCTTCTCTTTCACGGTCACTTCGCACTCGGCCGACTGACTGCCGGAAGTAGCCTTTAGCACGGCCTTGCCAGCCTTGAGACCGGTAACCTTCGCTGCCACGATATTGTCATCTATTACAGCGTCAATAATTTCATAGCCAATGATTTCCGCCGGAGACACTTCCCATTTCACGGTCTTCATCGTCGCGTTTTCAGGAAGGACAGTGGCTGTAACCATGAACGTCTCTTCTTCCGAAATCTCTTTGGATACTATATCGAGTTCAATGGATGAAACTTCCACGATCTTCACCGTCACGTCACAGAAGGCCTCCAATGTTCCGAGTTTGGCGGTTACACGTGCCGTACCCGGAGCAAGCGCCATGAGGTAGCCGTTATATGCGCTCAAGACCTTTTCATCGGATGAGGACCATTCCACGAGAGGATTGGTGGTATCATCAGGCTTTACCACGGCCTTCAGACTGTAAGTCTCACCTACGAACATCTCCAGTGACGAATCACCCAATGTCAGGCTGACAGCCTCGACAGGAAGCACTTCCACGCTGCACGCCGCAGACTCACCATCGACCACTGCCACAATAGTGGTAGTGCCGAGAGCCTCCGATTTCAGTCTGATGGACAAGCCGTCGTCCTCCAGTTCCTTATCTGTTATGGTTACGATGGACTCGTCAGCAACGGAGAGTTCAGCACTCATCGCTTTCACAAGAGGCTCTATCTTCAGAGGCACTGTCGCTTCCGCACCTGCCACTATAGTGTATTTCTCTTCAAGGAACTCGACAGAAGTCTTTATCTCTTCTGCCGGGCTTTCTTTCTTCTCAGAACAAGAAGTTATGACCAATATGGAGAACACTCCCCACAGGAGACTTTTCAATCGCATAAGCTGTACAACGTTAATATAAGGTTAATAAGAACACTTATCTACTTGTTCGTTTAATTCGCAGTGTGCAATTTACAATTTCTGATTTTAAAATCCAATAGAAAATTGATAATATTTAGTAATTTTGCAAACTACGCGAAAGATTCGCGGATTGCCAGAAAAACAGAAAAACAGAAAAACAAAAAAGAACAAAATATGAAAAACTTCGTAGAAGAACTCAAATGGAGGGGAATGATCCAGGACATTATGCCCGGGACTGAAGAAAAACTGATGGAAGGCCCTACGGCAGCCTATGTGGGAATCGACCCTACGGCGGATTCGCTTCATATCGGCCACATGGTCAGCATAATGATTCTCAAGCACTTCCAGGCTTGCGGCCACAAGCCGATAGCATTGATCGGAGGCGCTACCGGAATGATAGGCGACCCGTCAGGAAAGTCACAGGAAAGGAACCTGCTGGATGAGGAGACATTGAACCACAACATCGCGGGCATCCGCAAACAGCTTTCCAAGTTCCTGGATTTCGATTCTGACGCGCCTAACAAGGCTGAGCTTGTGAACAACTACGACTGGATGAAGGGTTACAGTTTCCTGAACTTCATCCGCGACATCGGCAAGCACATCACAGTAAACTATATGATGGCCAAGGATTCCGTGAAGATAAGACTGTCCAATGAATCCCGCGACGGTCTTTCATTCACCGAATTCAGCTACCAGCTTCTCCAGGGCTATGATTTCCTCTGGCTCTACCAGAACAAGAACTGTCATCTGGAGATGGGCGGAAGCGACCAGTGGGGCAACATCACCACAGGCGCGGAGCTTATCCGCAGGACATTGGGCAAGACTGACGCCTATGCATTGACCTGCCCTCTTATCAGAAAGGCTGACGGCAAGAAGTTCGGCAAGACCGAGAACGGCAACATCTGGCTCGACCCTGAAAGGACGTCTCCTTACGAGTTCTACCAGTTCTGGCTCAATGTTTCTGACGAAGATGCCGTGAGATACATCAAGATCTTCACCATGCTCAGCAGGGATGAAGTCGAGGCTGCCATAGCAGAACATCAGCTGGATCCTGGACAGAGAAAGCTCCAGAAGCTTCTTGCAAAGGAAGTCACCACTATGGTCCACGGAGCGCAGGAGTATGAGAATGCCGTTTCCGCGTCCAAGATGCTGTTCGGCAATTCCACTTCCGAGGAGCTGAGGAAACTGGACGAGAGAACCTTCCTCGCCGTGTTCTCAGGCGTGCCGACATTCGACATAAAGAAAGAGGAACTGCCTTGCCCTGTCATCGACCTTCTTGCAGTCAAGACTCAGGTGTTCCCGTCCAAGGGCGAGTGCCGCAAGATGATTCAGGGCGGAGGTGTCAGCATCAACAAGGACAAGGTTGCCTCCATCGACTATGAGGTCAGCGAGAAGGATATCATTGACGGAAAATATATCCTCGTGCAGAAAGGCAAGAAGAACTATTACCTTTTAAGAGTTATCTGATTATGGAAAACAGCACAAGGCAGCTCAAGGTGGCGAAAGAGCTGCAGAAGGACCTGGCTGAGATAATCCGCAGCAAGGGCGTTCGGCGGCGCCATGGTGTCCGTGACCGAGGTCAGGATAAGTCCGGACCTGTCTGTCGCCAAGGTTTACGTGAGCATCTTCCCGTCAGCCAAGGCGGAAGCTGCCATGCAGACCATCAATGAGAACTCACGCGCCATCCGCGGAGAGCTCGGGCATATCGTGGCCAAGCAGTTCAGGATAGTGCCGGAGCTGGTGTTCTACCTGGATTCGTCTCTCGACTATGCCGAGCACATCGACGAACTGCTCAAGAAATAACTGATCATGAGACTGGCTACCCGATTTGCCGTCCGTTACCTGTTCGCGAAGAAATCACATAATGTGATAAACATCATTTCCGCGATCAGTGCGACGGGTATGGCTGGGGGGGCGGCTCTCCCC
>ERZ780111.530-NODE-530-length-10547-cov-5.05109_pt1 | contig 10547 bp, 9 predicted proteins | sample MGYA00433084_ERZ780111 | MGnify/ENA primary metagenome ERZ780111 (study PRJEB29588, sample SAMEA2144299) | human gut metagenome | biome: human gut; feature: human-associated habitat; material: faeces | place: Denmark | collected 2008/2010 ... | reverse complement strand
CTCAGGCGGCAGGAGTCGGCGGGCAGGCCGACGCTCTCCATGATATCCATGTAATATGGGGCAAGATTCTGATCCATATAAGTGCCCAATAGTCCCTGCAGGACCTCGAGCGGCAACGCCTTAAGGGTGGGGAAGCCTGCGACTATCTCGGGACACATGGTTTGCTCGAGCATGACATACTTCTCGGCATTTTTCGTGTCGCCGAAGCGGCGATCGCCCATCATGCTGTCGGCGATAAGACCGGTAGCGCCCTTCATGATGGCGTGCATCTGCGTGTGCGAAACACGAAGCGCAGGACCGCGCATGCCGGCAAGCGAGCGATCAATCATGTGCAGCGTGCCCATGTATGCACCGAACCAACGGTACTCGAACAGGCCCCTGACGATGCGCACGGGGGATTTGGTGATGAACTTTACGAGTATGCCGAGGTTTACGACCCACTGAGTGTAATCATAGAAGGTATCCTTAAGGCCGCGCCACTCACGGTGCTTTGCGATGCCGCTGCCCTTGTAAAAACGCTTTGCTTCGTTAGCCATTACTCGTTACCTCCCTGAATTTTCTTTATCTCGATGCTCTCGACAAAGGCTTGGAACCTAGTGCGGAGCTGACCTGCCGAGGCCATGGTGTATTCCTTTTCAACACCGATGCAGGGAATGCCCTCGACATCGTTCATATCGTGCACGCCCATGACACGCTCATAGCTCCAGAACTCGCAGAACTTCATTTGCAGGTACAAAATGCCGTCGGCCCTGTAGTCGTTTACGAGTTGCTTGAGGTAGCCTCTGCGCTGAAGCTGCTTTTCCTTGTTCATGAAGCGGGGGCACTCGCTGGTAGCAAGATAGTGACGGGCAACGGCGGGGAGTGGGGGCTCCGCTCTCTGCCGGGCAGCGAACCGTAGCAGTAGCGGTCGGCGGCAACATATATGCCGCAGTCTTCGAGCAGCATTGTAAACTCGGGGTCATCGACCTCGGAGCCGGTCACGACCAAACGGGCGCGGTACCTGGGCTTTGCGTCCTTTCTGCGCTTTTTGATCTCGGCCAGAGTATCCCTGAGCTTATCTATAATGAGATACTGCGGGCAGACCTCGGAAACGAGTTGAATCACATGGAACTCGTAGCCCGTTACGGGAGGATTATCAAGCTTGCGCAGGTCGCCTATCTCAGTGATGATGCGGCAAATTTCGTTGTGCTCCTCGATCGCCTTGCGGATAGCTTCATCGGAAATGTCAACACCGTAGACACGCTCCAACGGCTCGAGTATATGCTTGCGAAGCTGAGTCTCGTAATGCTCGTAGGCTGCCTTCGTGGTCACGAAGGGAACATCCATCATGCTCATGAAGAAATCAGGATTCTGTTCCTTGACAAGACCCATAATGTCAAAATACTCATGCGCCCTGTGCATCATCTGGCAGGTCTCGGACGAGAACATGGCAGACAGGAAATTGTACCCGCCCTCCATGCTGCGCTCAAGAATGCTGCGGGTGAACGGGCAGGTTTTGTTGGTCATGTAGTATGTGCCGATGTCGGTGTTTGTCGTGCCGGGGGCACGCAGGCGCACCGAGAAGCAGCCGCCGAGATTGAGCAGCACCTCGGGGACAAAGTAGCAGGTGTAGCCCAGAGCCTTTTTGCCCTCGGCGGAAGCCTGCTTGACAAGCTCATTGTTTGCGTCCTGAAGCAAACTCTCAAAATAAATCAGATGCTTTAGGTCTTTCATATGATCCTCCTAACACAAATAAAAGAAGCCCATGGGACTTCCGATAGCACATGATAATGCGAATAGGCACAATTGAATATTAGCATATAGACAATTTTGTGTCAAAAAGAATTATGAATGTGGCATCAAAATGTGAAAAAGCAGCTACACTTGGTAGCTGCTTATTGCTATCCGATGTCGGACAATATCTCAGCGGTGCGGGCATCGAACACGGCGCTGCGTGTGACACCGAACACTTTATAGGTGACGATATAAACCGGCTCACCGTTGCGCATACTGCGGGTGACATGCACATCGTCAAGCACCGCATCGACAAAGCCGAAGGTTTTCTTGAATATCTTCAAAATGTCGTCGGCACTGAGGAGGCCGTCGTTCTTGCTGTTGTTTTTGCCGGGGCTGCCGCTGCTTGAATTGCCGTGCTTTTCATGGGCAAGCACCTCGCCGGTCGAGGCGGAGACGACATACTTATGCGTCGTGCCGTTTTCGGTATACACTATCTCGTAGGCAAGCTGCTCGGCGTAGCGGATGATGCTTTGTGTCGCCGAGGCGCTGTCAACGCCTGCGTCGTGCTTTGCATCCTCTGCGCTGAGGTAGCCGTTTAGCTTGCCGTAAAGCTCGGTCTTATCAGGCAGAGAGTCGAGGCTTTCGGCCAGGAAAATTAGCTCCTGCACACTGAGCTTGCTAAGCTCCTCGATGCTGAGATCGTCGAATCTGCCGTCAAGCTTTGCAATAAGCTCGGCCTTGCCGTCGGCATCGTCGTCGAGCGACTGATACAACACGGCGTAGTTAAAGCCTGCTCGCTCCGTGGCTTTTTCGATAGAGCTGACTATTTTGGAGCAAAGTGCGTCATCGCCGCCATGCACAGAGACCAAAACGCCATTGCTGTTTTCGTTAAGATATCCGTCGCCGCACAGTTTTTCGGTGAGTGTGTCGACAGCATCGGAAACGGTTTTGCCCTTGAGGTCGTCTTCGCTTATGAGCGTCTTGGCATCATCGTTTTTGAGCGTGACGGCGCTAATACGGTCAAAGCCGTTTACCCTTAGCTCGACTGCGGGGTTTACATCGACGGCGACGATGTATCTATCCGCAGAGAGGTTTGCGTATAAACCTGCCGCACCCACGATGAGCAGCAGTGTAGCCGCGGCCGACAGCACCGCCTTGAGCGGGGAACGGCGCTTTTTCGCAGTCTGCGTAAAGTCTATGACCGTGCCGCCATTCTCGGGAAGCGCATCAACGGCGGCAAGCACCTCATCGAGCCTGTTCGGCGCAATGTCCGAAAACTCATGCCGCAGCCTTTGTTCAATATTCTCTTTTCTCATAACACATCACCTGCCAGCTTCTCCAGCTTTTTGAGCGATCGGTTGTACTTATTGATGACCGTAGAAAGGGGCATATCCAAAAGCTTTGCTATCTCACGGTGCTTCAGTCCCGCCGTGATATACAGCGTGACTATCTGCCGTTCATCCTCGCCGAGCTTCATCAGCAGGGCGTTGGCTAAAATTTTGTTTTCGCTTTCGGCAAAGCAGTTTTTCGGGTCGGCAGGCTCGGGGATACTGTCCGACCACTCGGCGTGCTTTTGTTGTGTGCGGATGTGCGCATACGCAACATATTTTGCGATGCCCAGCACCCAAGGCACAGGGTCCTTTCCGCATGGCTTATAGGTTTTGGCCGATCTCCACACCTGTATATAGGTCTCCTGCATAATGTCCTGTGCAGTCTCCGTGTCCCGCAAAATGGATAGTGCGAAACAGTAGACTGCGTTGCTAGTTTTAAGGTATAGATCAGATAGAGCTGTCTTATCTCCGCCGGCAATTTTCAGGATAATGCTCTCATCGACTAAGGTGTGCAAGCTCGTTTTTGGCATAGAGCTCACCTCAGTTTGTGTTTTTCGCAACTGCGATCTACTCATTATTGTAAATTGTTCGTCAAAATATCGCAACAAAAATATTTTTCTTGGCTTTGCGATAAAACGCCGGTGTCGAAACAATAGTACACGGAAAGACGCCCACACACCGCCTTTCCGAACCAGATCACTGGTCCCCCACCAAAGAGATCGGCCGCTTCCGGCAAGGCGGCCGATCTCTGCTTTTTCGGGAAAATTCAAAAGAGCTTAAAATTTTTTTAATTTCATGCGATATTTTCAAATCAAAATGACAATACATATCAGAAAGAATTGTTCAAAAACAAACTTTGCTGCATGAAATGTATAACGAAAAATGAGGAGGACTGGCAATATGAAAGCAAAAGCATCGACGGCAAAGCCGTGGCTCAAGTTTTATACCGAGGAGGCTTTGAATGCAAAGCTTCCCAAGGAAACACTTTACGAGCATGTGCTTAAAAATAACGAATATCACCGCGGAAACGTTGCTATCAACTATTTTGGCAACAAGATAAGCTATGGCGAATTTTTGGATACGGCGGATGTGTGCGCTGCGTCCTTTGCCGAGCTCGGCGTCAAGACCGGCGACATGGTTGCCTGCTGCTCGGCAACGATACCAGAGCTTGCATTTGCTCTGTACGGCTTAAATAAGCTCGGCGCTGCGATGGTGGCGCTCGATCCCCGCCGCTCACTGAGCGAGATAAAGCAGTTTATCGTAAACTCCGGCGCAAATGTCCTGCTGCTTCTTGATCTTGCGTATGAGCATCTTGCGGATATGCTCGATGAGCTTTCGCTCGAGAAGGTCATAATCATTTCGGCGGATAATTACATGTCCCCCGTTGTGAGAATGTTAAAGCAGATAAAAATGCCCGCACCGGCTGTGCCAATCGGTGGGAGGACGATAAGCTGGAAGGAATTTTTGAAGCTCGGTAAGGGCAAGAGCGTGGAAGCTGTGGGGTACGGCGAATTTGAACTTGCTGCCGTGACGCTCACCGGCGGCACGACCGGCATGCCCAAGGGAGTTATGCTCTCGAACGACGGCTTCAACGCCGTTGCGATGAACTTCCGCTATTGCGGCGTTACCTACACCCGCAACCAGCGCTTCCTTGATATCATTCCGGCGTTTTCGTCCTACGGCATCGTCGCAAGCCTGCACATGCCGCTGTCTCTGGGTCTTGAGATAGTGATGATACCCAAGTTTGATTCGGACAAGGTCGGACAGCTCGTTAAGAAATACAAGCCGTCACACACTCTGCTCGTTCCTGCGCACTATGAAAAGCTCATGAACAGCAAGGAAATGAAAAACGGCTTTGACCTCAGCTTTTTCCGCACCGCCGGCAGCGGCGGCGACACCATGAACGCAGGTCTCGAGTCGAAGCTCAACGGCTTTCTGCGTGAGCGCGGCTGTAAGTACCCGCTGTCGCAGGGCTACGGTATGAGCGAGGTGTCCTCGGCGGCATCGTGCTGCTGCAACGGCAACTTCAAGAGCCTGAGCGTCGGTTATCCGCTTTTGACTACAAATGTTGCAATATTCAAGCCGGGCACGACCGAGGAGCTCGACTACGGCGAGGAGGGCGAGATCTGCATCAGCGGCCCGTCCGTTATGCTCGGCTATCTCAACAATCCCGAGGAAACCGAGAAGGTCATGGTAACGCACCCGGACGGCACCGTGTGGGTACATTCGGGCGACCTCGGCTGCATGGATGAGGACGGCTTTATCTTCATAAAGGGCAGAATGAAGCGCATGATAACCTGCTTTGACGGACATAAGATATTCCCGGTGCAGATAGAAAGCGTCATCGGCATGGTCAGCGATGTGCAAAGCTGCGCCGTTGTAGGTGTTGCGGACACCGAGCATGCGCAGGGCATGCAGGCTCTTGCGGTGGTGAAGCTGCGTCAGGGTGCAGATGAGACCGCCGTCCGTGAGGAGCTCAAGGAAAAAATGGAGGCCGAGCTTGAATACAGGGGCAGACCCAAGTTCCTGCACTTTGTCGAGGAAAAGCCGCTGGCGGGTATGGGCAAGATAGACTACAACAAGCTGGCAGCGGACTTCAATGCATTCAAAAACGCAAACATTGCGGTTTGAAACAGAGAAAGGAATTGACGGAATGAAAAAGACATTATCCATCGTACTGTGCGTCGTGATGTTGTTTGCGCTGACAGTGCCGGCATTTGCGGCATCGGGCAAGAACTATTACGACTACGAAAACTATATGTGCGTCGGTGACAGCATCGCTGCCGGCTGCGGTCTTGCAAGAGACGGCAAGCCCACGAATTTTGACCAGAACGCAGAGGATTATACCAAGGTTTACAGCAACAATTATATCTATCTCGGCTACGACTTCGCTGCCGCACCCAACGCCTACCACTCGCTGGTTGCAAACGAGCTGGGAGCGAATCTTCTGCAGTGCGCACGAAGCGGCCTGCGTGCAGTTGAGCTCAGATATATGCTCGACGGCACATACAACGACTACGACAAGGACCGCATCTGGGGAAACACCTATTTTGACACCGACGGCAACGGCTTTACAACGGCCGATCTTGATGCGCTGAATGCCTATGTGAAATATTCCGATAAGATAAAGCAGGCGGATCTTATCAGCATCAATGTCGGCTCAAACGATGTTTTTTCCTTCGCCCTGAATGTGGTGCTGCGTGAGCTGACAAAGGACACATCCGATCCCACACTCAACGCCATCAAGGAATATCTTGAAAAGACCGGCAATATCGGTGCGGCCTTCGGAAAGCTGATAGACGCATATCAGTCCATGGGAAAGATTGCCGATCTTGCAACTGCGCTGACGACAACGATGAATAAGGCGTACATGCAGTTTACCGTCAACTATGCGGCGGTGATCGAGAGGATTTATGAAATTAATCCCGATATCACCATCGTAGGCGTCGGTGTTTATAATCCGTTTGACGGCTTCCGGCTCTCTGCGGACAGCAATCTTGATCTCAGCGGTATTGCGTCACCTGTCGTCGCTGCGATAAACGCACATATTGCAAGCTATAAGCTCAAATACAGCAACTTCTGCTATGCCGATGTTGTCGGTACGCAGACATATCCTATGAGCTACGACGACCATTATTTCTGGGAGTATTTCTCGCTTAAGGTGCATCCGAACATTGAGGGATATCAGTTCATGGCGAAGCAGATACTCGATGCGCTCCCCGAAGCACCGCTCCCCGCACCCACAGTCACATCGGCCACTGACCCCGCTTCCGGCAAGATCATGCTCAAATGGGCGGCAGTCAAAAACGCCGAGAAGTATGAGGTTTACCGCTCGCTGACCAAATACGGTCCGTTCGTGAAGATGACCTCTACCGACGGAACAGGCTGCACCGACACCTCCGCAAAGGCCGGCTACACCTATTACTACAAGGTGAGAGCCGTTACAGCCGACGGCACGAAGGGCGATTAAAGCTCCGTCGTTTACCGCGCCTGCGACTGTGCAGCACCCGTAGTCAAGGGCGGCAACAACGCCTTTACCGGCAAGGTCACGCTGACTTGGGACAAGGTCTCCGGCGCAAAGGAATATGTCGTCTATCGTGCTAATTACTCAAACGGCACATACACCAAAATGTTCACCACCAAGAACACAAGCTACACCAACACCACGGCAAATGCAGGCTACACCTACTATTACAAGGTCAAGGCGATATCCTACAAGACGGCATATGCCGATTCGGCCATGAGCAATATGGTTACCCGCACCTGCGACTGCGCAGCGCCTGCTGTGAAGATCGCTCTCAACTCCGACGGCCACCCCAAGCTCACATGGGACAAGGTGACCGGTGCAGCAAAGTACCGGGTGTACCGCTCCACAGACGGAAAGAACTTCAGTTACTACTACACCGCCACGGCGACATACTTCAATAACAACTCCGCCACTGCCGGTACTACCTACTACTACAAGGTCATGGCAGTCTCCGCACGCACAAGCTATGCAAATTCCGCAATGAGCTCGGTCGTATCGATAAGGGCAAGGTAAGATGAAAAAACTCCGGACCAAACGGTTCGGAGTTTTTTCGTATCAATATTGGATGAAGTGCTGCTTTGGCTTTGGTCGGTACTTAACGCCCGACACAAGTCCGACAGCCGAGAACATTGCAACGATAGATGAGCCGCCGTAGCTGAAAAACGGGAGCGTGATGCCGATAACAGGGGAGATGCCCATGCACATACCGACATTGATGAAGGTCTGGAACGCCAATGCAGCGGCAACGCCGAAGCAGATGAGCATACCGAAGCTTGAGCCGGAGCGCACGCCGATGACGCAGCAGCGAATGATTATTATTGCCAGCAGGACGATGATGATAATGCAGGCTATCATACCCATCTCCTCGCCAATGGAGGCGAATATGCAGTCGGTGTGCTTTGCGTCAAAGCTGCCTTGCGCAAAGATGCCGTTTCCGCGGCCTACACCCGTAAGTCGACCGGAAGCCAGCGCTTCCTGCGTTCTGCGGGTCTGCCATGTGATGCCTGTGCCCGCAGGGTCGATGACATCGGGGATATACGGCGCAAGAATTCTGTTTTTCTGATAATCCGCAAGAATGAAATTCCAAAACAGGGGTATCATTGCGGCAACTGCCGCTGCTGCTAAACCCAGCCAGTACCATGCAACACCGGAGGCGATGAGCATAACAATGAATATCGCAAGGAAGATGATCGCACTGCCAAGGTCCTTGGAGACAACGACGATGAGGCCGAACAGAAACGCCCAGTGCATTGCAAGCTTTACGACGGAGCCAAACTTGTTGAGCACATGCCGCTCCTTATAAACCGTCATCTGCTTTGCCAGAAGGACGATGAATATGACCTTGACTATTTCCGTCGGCTGGAGACCGATACCGAAGAAGCGGTACCATGCTCTGTTGCCGGTGCCGTCGTCGTGGCCGAAGAAGAGAAGACCGATGATGATGAGGACATTGAATATCGACAGGTATATCCACTTATCGGCGATAAGATCAGGGTCGATGACCGTGAAAACGATGAATGCGCCGATGCCGAGGAGCATTGCAAAGCCCTGCACGATGACATACTTACTTGTATGCTCGCTGGCCGTAACGCCTTGAATCGCATAAATGCCGAACACGGTGCATATGAGACACATAACGAGCAGAAACATGTCCGCCCGCTTTAAAAAGTTTTTGATATACGGGGAAAGTTTTTTTATCAGACCCACCGCCTTTCATTAAGCATATACAAATATCACACGAGTTCATTCTGTATTTTAGCACATAATTCCCCTTTACGCAATGAGCTATCTTGTGGTATAATGCGAATTTAGAAAACGACCATTTTCGAGGTGAGGTAGATGCAGACATTCATAAGCCGAAGCGAGGCACAGACCGAGGCTGTCGGTGAGCAGTTTGCAAAAAACCTTGCCGACGGAACGGTCGTCGCCATGTACGGCGACCTCGGCGCCGGTAAGACCGCCTTTGTGCGCGGTATGGCACGGGGAATGGGTTTAACTTGCCGTGTCTCCAGCCCGACCTTCACCATCGTCAACGAGTATTGCGGCGAGCGTGAGCTTATCCATTTTGATATGTACAGGCTCAATGATTCCGATGAGCTTTTTGATATCGGCTGGGAGGACTACCTTGCCAGAGGCGCAGTGTGCGCAGTCGAGTGGTCGGAGAAGGTCGATGATGCCTTTTACGGCGACGAGACCGTTGTGCGCATCGAAAAGTTAGGCGATACCGAGAGAAAGATAACCATTGAGGAGGGCGGAAAGTAATGCTTGTTCTTGCACTTGAATCTTCTGCAAAGGCTGCGTCCGTTGCCCTCATGCAGGATGATGCACTCATCTGCCAGTACAGCCAGTGCAGCGGCCTTACCCATAGCCGCACGCTGCTGCCTATGGTGGAGGATATGTTAAAAAATTCAGATACTATACTTGCCGATGTTGACCTTATCGCTGTCGCTCACGGTCCCGGCTCTTTTACGGGTATCCGCATTGGTGTATCCACCGTAAAGGGCTTGGCTTGGGCGTCGGATAAAAAATGCGTCGGCGTTTCTACGCTTGCGGCTATGGCGTGGCACGGTGTGTCCGCAGGCGGACTTGTCTGCCCCGTGATGGACGCACGGCGTTCGCAGGTTTATAATGCGCTGTTTGAAATCAAGGACGGCTGCCCCGAAAGACTGTGCGCCGACAGGGCAATAGCACTATCGGAGCTTGCAGCGGAGCTCAAAGCAAAGAACCGTGAGGTGTTCCTTGTGGGCGACGGCGCTGCTATCAGCTATGAGTATCTCAAGAACGAGGGCATAGCCTGTCGTGTCGCACCGCAGAATCTCTTGTATCAAAGCGCATGGGGCGTGGGCATGGAGGCGCTGCGCTCAAAGCCCGGCACGGCTGATGATCTGCTGCCGGTGTATCTGCGTTTTTCACAGGCCGAGCGTGAGCGTCAGGAGCGCCTGCGCAAGGAATAATAAGTCAATAAGAAATTTAAGATATTGTTAGGAGAAAAAACATGAGCAAGGTTTGCGTATTCGACCATCCCCTTATCCAGCACAAGCTGTCCATCCTCAGGGAGAAGAGCACCTCCGTCAAGGAGTTCCGCGAGCTTATCTCCGAGATAGCGATGCTGATGTGCTACGAGGCAACAAGGGATCTTCCTCTTGAGGAGATCGAGATCGAGACCCCCGTTGCAAAGGCAAAGGTCAAGCACATTGCCGGTAAGAAGCTGGCGATAGTCCCCATTCTCCGTGCCGGTCTCGGCATGGTCGACGGCATGGTCAGCATGATGCCCAATGTCAAGGTCGGACACATCGGCCTGTTCCGTGACCCCGAGACGCTCGAACCCGTGAAGTACTACTTCAAGATGCCCCCCGATATCGATGAGCGTGATGTCATCGTTGTTGACCCCATGCTCGCAACCGGCGGCTCGGCATCCGCAGCCATCCAGTTCCTCAAGGACGACGGCGTTAAGCACATCAAGCTCATGTGCA
>ERZ780111.524-NODE-524-length-10598-cov-6.24566_pt1 | contig 10598 bp, 8 predicted proteins | sample MGYA00433084_ERZ780111 | MGnify/ENA primary metagenome ERZ780111 (study PRJEB29588, sample SAMEA2144299) | human gut metagenome | biome: human gut; feature: human-associated habitat; material: faeces | place: Denmark | collected 2008/2010 ... | reverse complement strand
ACACCCGACAGCCTGTGTGAAGCACAGATTGTGGATGTCCCTACCGTGGCGGCGGAGGTCGGCGGCATCCCGAGTATCGTCTCAGAAGGCGAGACCGGCCTTATGGTTCCGTCAGGAGATGCGGCACGGTATGCTGAAGCGATATGCAAACTGCTGTCGGACAAGACATTGGCAGAGAGAATCAGCGCAAATTCAGTGAAGGCGGCACTTGTCCGTCACGACGGGAGGAAGATAGTTTCGGGCCTTGTTTCCATATACGGACAGCTGGCGGGAGAATAGGTTTGTTTTAATATTTTTGCCGTTTTTTGTTTGCATTTGGTGGCATTATATTGATTTCTTGACATAAAGTGTTAAATTAGCCGCAAATAAAACTAACACTTATAATATTTACAATAGATGAAAAAGTTCGTATTTACAGCATTGTCAGCAGCGCTTATGCTGATAGGCTCAAACGCATTCGCACAGTTAAGTGTCAATGCCGGTTTTACCAATTCCGCTTTGAAAGAAAAGGCTACTGTAGCTAAAGAAGACATTAAAGAGACAACTAAGGCAAACGGTTTCTATTTCGGCGGAGACTACAACATCAAGCTCGGCAAGGGCTTCGGCATTGCTCCGGGTGTCGAGTGGATTTACGTTATGGACAATAAAGTGAAGAGTTTCGACGCTCTGGTGACCACTGTAAAAGGTGAGACAAAGTTCAAGGAGCACTATATCAATGTTCCTGTTGACGTGAATTGGGGCATTGACTTGAAAATTCTCAGGGTTTACGTGTTTGCAGGTCCTACATTCTCGTTCAATGTGTCTTCAAAGACCAAGGCTACCGGTGAGGCGCTTGGCAAAGAAGTCACAAAAGAGTATGACACCAAGGACGTGTTCGGCGAATACAAGAACTTCGACCTTATGCTCGGAGGCGGTGTAGGTGTGGATCTCTTCAACAAAATCAGAGTCAAATGCGGTTACGACTGGGGCCTGATGAACCGTGGAAACAGCGATCTTGAACTCCACAGACAGCAGCTCAGAGTCGGCGTGGGCTTCATTTTCTAATTTCAGGCCGGTTTTGAAATATTGCAGGTTCTGCTACGGCGGACCGCGAATTTATAACAGGGACTTGAGGTGCAATACCTTGAGTCCTTTGTTTTGTCGTAATTATTTCCTATTTTTGTACGATTTGTGTAAAAACGTATAAAATGGCATTAGTTGACATTATCAAGAAAGTGTTCGGTTCCAAGTCCGAACGCGATATGAAGCAGGTGAAGCCTATCCTCGAGAAGGTTTTGGCTGCGTATAAAGACATTGACAAACTTTCTAATGACGAGCTTAGAGCGAGAACTGAGGATCTGAAGAAGAAGATCAGGGAGCGCGAGGAGCCGTTTGAAAAGCGTATTGCCGAAATCAAGGAGCATCTGGAGAGTGACATCCCGGTAAGCGAGAAGGAGAAACTTGCTACCGAGTCCGACAAGCTCGTGAAGGAGGAAGATGAGGAGATCGAGAAAGTGCTGAACGAGATTCTTCCGGAGGCATTCGCTATCATGAAGTCCACAGCCCGCAGGTTTGCTCAGAATCCTGTCGTGGAGGTTACTGCAAATGATTTCGACCGTAATCTCAGCACGTCCAGGGATTTCGTAAAGATTGAGGGTGACAAGGCGTTGTGGCAGAACCACTGGATCGCCGGCGGAAATGAGGTCACCTGGGATATGGTGCACTACGATGTGCAGATCATCGGCGGTATCGTCCTGCATCAGGGCAAGATTGCCGAGATGGCTACAGGTGAGGGCAAGACTCTCGTTGCTACGCTCCCTGTGTTCCTGAATGCGCTTGCAGGCAAGGGTGTGCACATGGTCACTGTCAATGACTATCTTTCCAAACGCGACTCGGAGTGGATGGGACCGCTCTATATGTTCCACGGACTGTCTGTGGACTGCATTGACAAGCACGAACCGAACAGCGACGCGCGCAGGAAGGCTTACGAATGTGACGTGACTTTCGGTACGAACAATGAGTTCGGTTTCGACTATCTGCGTGACAATATGTCGATGGCGATGAAGGATCTCGTGCAGCGCAAGCATCATTTTGCGATTGTCGATGAGGTCGATTCAGTATTGATCGACGATGCGAGAACTCCGCTCATCATTTCAGGTCCTATGGCCAAGTCACAGGACGATGAGCAGTACAAGATATTCAGACCTTATGTCGAGGAGTTGTACAGCAGCCAGCGCGCTCTCGTCACCAAGACATTGAACGACGCGAAGAAGGCTATCGCTGACGGCAAGGAGGACGAGGGAGCAAAGCTCCTGTTCCGCTGCCACAAGGGACTTCCTAAGTATCAGCCGCTCATCAAGTTCCTCAGCGAACCGGGAATGAAGCAGCTGATGCAGAAGGCTGAGAATTTCTATATTCAGGACAATGAAAGGCAGATGCCTGAGGTTACGGACCCGCTTTTCTTCGTCATCAATGAGCAGCAGCACACTGTAGATATGACTGACAAGGGGCATGATATGCTCGCTGCAGAGGTTTCCGAGCCTAATTTCTTCGTGTTGCCGGATGTCGGTTCAATGGTGGCCGATATTGAGAAGAGCGATGCTGCTCCTGCGGAAAAGCAGGCCAAGAAGGACTCACTCATGGAAGATTACGCACTGAAGAGCGAGCGTGTCCATACTGTCATCCAGCTTCTGAAGGCTTATGCGATGTTCGAAAAGAATGTCGATTACATTATCTCGGATGACGGCAAAGTTAAGATCGTCGATGAGCAGACGGGCCGTATCATGGAGGGCAGAAGATGGAGTGACGGTCTTCATCAGGCAGTCGAAGCCAAGGAGAATGTGGAGGTTGAGGCCGCTACCCAGACATTTGCGACAATTACCCTCCAGAACTATTTCAGAATGTATCACAAGCTTGCCGGTATGACCGGTACGGCTGAGACGGAAGCAGGTGAGTTCTGGTCCATCTACAAACTGGATGTGGTGGTGATTCCTACCAACAGGCCGGTTATAAGGAAGGACGAAGAGGATAAGATATACAAGACCAAGAAGGCGAAATATGCAGCTGTAATCAATAAGATTGAAGAGCTGAGAAAGGCCGGACGTCCAGTTTTGGTCGGTACTACGGATGTGGATACGTCAGAGCTCCTGAGTCGTATGCTCAAGATGCGCGGAATTCCTCACAATGTATTGAACGCCAAGCAGTTTGCCCGTGAGGCGGAGATTGTTGCCCAGGCTGGTCAGTCAAGTACCGTAACGGTTGCGACCAACATGGCCGGTCGAGGAACCGATATCAAGCTTTCGCCTGAGGTGAAGGCTGCAGGCGGTCTCGCCATCATCGGTACTGACCGTCATGACAGCCGTCGTGTGGACCGTCAGCTGAGAGGTCGTGCCGGACGTCAGGGTGACCCGGGTTCATCTATCTTCTATGTGTCCTTCGAGGACAAGCTTATGCGTCTTTTCGGCTCCGACAAGATTGCCGCTACTGTGGACAAGCTCGGAATGACCGATGAGGATGCTCTTGAGAGCAGAATGTTGTCCAACAGTATCGAGAAGGCTCAGCGTAAGGTCGAGGAAAACAACTTCGGCATCCGTAAGAGACTCCTCGAGTATGATGACGTCATGAATTATCAGCGTGAGGCCATCTATTCGAGAAGACGTAATGCGCTTTCCGGTGAGAGAATCGAAATCGACGTCCTCAATATGATGATTGATTCCGCTGAGGTTCTGGTGGAGAATTGCGCGGGAATGAGTTATGAGGATTTCTCCAAGCATCTGATGGCGAAGTTCTCCATCGACCCTGGCTTCGATGAGGCTTACTGGTCTGATGCGAAGAAAGACGACATCAAGAAGTCATTGACCGAACACATGAGAGATGTGTATGCGAGAAGAATGGATGCCATCGTCGAGAAGGTATATCCTTTCGTGAAGGAGATTTACGAGAAGCAGGGTGACAAGTGGCAGAATGTGGCAGTTCCTATCACGGACGGCCGCAAGGTGCTTCAGCTGGTCATTGACCTGAAGAAGGCATACGAGACTACCGGCAGGGAATTGTCGAAGAATCTGAGCAAGACCATCATCCTTTACCAGATTGATGATCATTGGAAACAGCAGCTCAGAGATCTGGATGACTTGCGCCAGTCAGTACAGAATGCAGCCTATGAGCAGAAGGATCCTCTTGTAATCTATAAGATAGAGAGTTACAACTTGTTTGCTGCAATGCTCGAGGCATTGGACCAGGATGTGCTTTCGTTCCTGTTCAGGGCTTCCATCTTCTTGAGGGAGCCGAGTCAGGCCCAGCAGGCTACAGAGTCTTCTACCAAGAAGGAAATGTCCAGAATGCAGACTCAGCATGGGGATTTGACCACCAATGGCGGTCAGCCTAAGACCAAGATGCCAGTACACGTGGAGAAGAAGATCGGTAGAAACGATCCTTGTCCTTGCGGCTCAGGTCTGAAATACAAGAATTGTCACGGTAAAGGTTTGGTATAGTAATCGTTGGATTCCATATGGTAAAACAGCAAGCTCCGGTAGTTAATGTGAACGAGGTCAGCAGAATCTCGGCCGGAACAGTTATAAAGGGTGAGATCAATTCACCGAATGACCTCAGGATTGACGGACGGTTCGAAGGCCGTATTGTCTCAGCAGGCCGCGTTGTGGTAGGCGAAAAGGCTGAAATTGAGGGAGATATCGTTTGTGAGAATCTCGATTTCTGGGGTAAGCTCACCGGTAATATTTTCGTGAGGGATACATTGACATTGAAGGATTCCTGCGAGGTCAAGGGCGAATTGCATATCCAGCGTCTCGTGGTCGAGCTGGGCGCGAAGTTCGATGGCGTCTGCAAGATGTTGACCAAAGAGGAAGCTGCTTCGCAGGAGAAAGTCGCAGAAACTGAATAGTCATTGACAATGAAAAGCGTTTTCCGCATATTGCTTGTTCTGGTGACACTGGCTTTTACGGCTTGTGACGTCAGTCCGTTGTCATGCTGCGGGGAAGGCTTGTCTTCTGAGGAAATATCAGTTTGTCAGATAGTTACGTCGGATTGTGAAACTGTTTCGGTTCTGAAATCGACGGATGAGGACAGGCACTTTTACGAGGACCTGACCACGATGTGCCTTTCGCAGGCGGAAAATGTGGTTTCTTCTCCGAGGGTGCCGTCTTTGGTCTGCCGTGAAAGACCGGGTGGAGCCCGTACATTGGCAGAGAGGCTGTCCAGAGTGATATGTGTGCGTGGCGGTAAATTTATGCCGCTGATTGCACTCTCCACTTATTTCCGTTCGGCGGGTTTGTTTCCGACAGGTAAGTATTCTTTTTCACATTTCTTTATAGGTTTGAGGAAATACCGTTCTTAGATGCCGTTCCCGGGCTCTTGTGTATCGGCCGTTGCCGAGCGGAGCATATTGTGAATGGTTTTTGAATTTGTTGATTTCTAATAATTTATAAAAAATGAATAAAGAATTTGTACGCGTGCGTTCGACACGTGATATCCTCATATCTTCAGTTATGACTGTTTTGGGCATTGTCCTGATTGCAATCCCTTCTTCTGTATCCGTAAACATTTTCGGTACTGTCTTGGCTGTTCCGGGCGTCCTGATGCTTCTGTTCCTAAAGACCGGCTACAAGGATGTGAATACCGGACTTGTATATAAGCGTAAAATCAAGTACTATTCGGCAACTGCCAAGAATGACATACTTTCCTCATTGAACGGAAAAGTGTCTTCTTTTGACTGGACAGATACCCCGGGCGGCAGCGCGGTTATGGTAGATGTTTATGTGGGAAGCAAGTCGGATAATGTATATGTGCGTGTGTCTGAGTTCGTTCCTTACAATTACGAGCCATGCAGCGACTGGTTTGAGTTCAGCAAAGAGGCTGCATCAGCATTGACACGCTAATCGGTTTTTGTTACTATATTGCGGCGGGGGAGAGCTTCCTCCGCCGTTTTTTTACTATCTTTGCGCCCCGGTTGGTTTTTGGTGGTTATACTTCGAAGCTGTATGGAAGCTTCTTGTCAGCAATCAGATACAATGCATAAAATCAGAGAAATACTTAAAATCGGAATTCCGATAATGTTGGGGCAGGCCTGTGTCATAATTTTGGCATTCGCGGACAATATAATGATAGGCTGGCACAGCGTGGAAGAACTTGCGGCATCGTCTTTCGTGAACAATGTCATGAATCTCTTCATTCTTGCCGAACTTGGTTTCGCTTCCGGCATGACCCCGATTATCGGCTCGTTCCACGGAACCGGAAATGTCAAGGGTGTGGGCACAACTGTAAAGAACGGATTGGCCCTGAACGGAATTGTAGGACTGGTGGGTGTTGTCGCATTGACAGTAATCTACTTTTTTCTCGATTGCTTCGGGCAGGAACCGGAATTGCTCCCGATGATACGTCCGTATTATGTGGTCGTGGGCGTTTCTACGGTATTTGCTCTAGGATTCAATGTCCTGAAGCAGTTCACTGACGGTATCTGCAGGCCGGTCGTGTCCATGCTTTTCCTGATGTTCGGCAACGTGATGAACATCTTCGGCAACTGGATTCTGATTTACGGCAAGATGGGCCTTCCTGAAATGGGATTGCTATGAGCCGGTATAAGTACGCTTCTGTCCCGTGCTCTCATTTTAGTTCTCTTTGCGCTATATATCTGGAAGTCAAAGGATTTCAAGGAATATGTGTCGGCGTTCCGTGCATCGCTCCTGTCCAGGGTGAAGATGAAGCATCTTTTCGGCATCGGCTATCCGGTGGCTGTCCAGATGGCATTGGAGACCTCGACTTTTTCGTTCGCGGCGATTATGGCGGGCTGGCTCGGAGTTATGGAACTCGCTGCACATCAGGTGGTCATCACCATATCTCAGCTCTTTTTCCTGATGCTCCAGGGTCTGTCGTTTGCTATCTCCATACTTGTTTCCGGAGCGTTCGGCAAGCGGGATTTTGCCGGTATCAAGGAGTATGTGCGGAAAGGTTATATGATGATCATTTCCATTTCCGTGGTGCTTTCGGTACTGCTCTATGTGTTCCGTTTCCCTGCGGCCGGTGTGTTCACGGATTCGCCTGAGGTGTCGGGACTCGCCGTTTCTCTTTTCTTCATATTGTTTGCCTATCAGTTCGGCGACGGTCTCCAGATCTGTTTTGCCAATGTCCTGCGCGGCCTTCAGGATGTGAAGCCGATTATGTACGCAGCTTTTGTAAGCTATTACCTGATCGCTATTCCGGCAGCGTACCTTCTGGCGTTCAAGGCCGGTTTCGGCCTGCAGGGTATATGGCTCGGTTTTCCTATCGGCTTGACCTTGGCAGGGGTGTTCTTCTACTCCAAATATAGGAGCGATATGCGTAAACTACAGGCTCAGGGCGTGAAAAATTAAGGATTGTAAGCGATTTTGTGAAATTTGTTGCAGTTCGTAAGCGAGATTTGTGATATAAACATTTTAATAAAAATTTACCCTACCCACAAACGTTTTAATAGATTGTTTTTTAATATGCAAAAATTTTTTCAAAATTTTAGTTACGTTTTAAATTATTGAAAGTCAATGCTATATATTTTAGCATGTGAAATATTCTAAAAAATTGTTATAAATTATTTGCGGTGAAACAATAAAGTCGTAACTTTGCAATCGAGTTGATGATGAGGTTCTCTCACAGACAACTCGTTGGTTATTAGTTTTAGTGTTATTAATTATGTGGTTAGTGTGAGTTTTTGCGCGTGAGGCGTCATTACTCAACGATTTAAAAAGGTCCTTATCGAAAGTAAGGCCTTTTTTTATTTTTATACGACCTCTCTTACTATTCCTCCATCAGCGGCTCCTTCTTCTCGTTGCGCCATCCGGCTTCGTTGCGGTAGTGGGTGAAATAGATGACCAGATCAGCTTCGTTGCGGTAGTTCACGAAATAAATCTTCTTCTTGGCTTCGGTGCGGTATTCCACGAAGTACCAGAGGCCTCTGTTGCCGCTTGCCTCGTTCCGGTAGTCGCATTTATAGACGACAAGGTCAGCTTCGTTCCGGTAATTGGTGACATACACTTTCACGTCGGCTTCAGTGCGGTATTCGCATGTGAATACGGTCTGACCTTTGGCGCTGAAAAGTGCGCTCACGCATAGAATGGCAGTGATGATCAACTTTTTCATGGCTCTTGACTTTTATGTTTGTTTATTTCATGTTTGTTTATTTCAATACTTGATACTTGTCCAACAATTGTTTCCTGTGACATGCCTGTCAATTGCTTTCTTGCCCGTCAGTACAAATGTAACTTTTTCGGATGATATTTGAAAGTGTTCGTCTGTCTCTGGTTTTGTCAATGAACCGTCAGGCAGCCGCGACTGTTATGGCCGAACAGCGGCAAAAGCCCGCTCTGCTCAGGGTGCTTCGCAAGCCGCGGGCTATGCCGCTGTCCGGCTTACCCATCACGGTGATGACCGCCCTGTACACCTCACGAAAACAAGGTAAGTTATAGCACGCCTGTGCCTGCGGAGGTCCCGAGATTCACGTGTGCAGATCAGGCCTTTTTGCCCCCGTCATCCCTGATTGACATCCTGATTGACATTGTCACGTGAGCAGATTGTGGGGTTTTGCCCCCGTCGTTCTTCTCATTGAACTTCACGTGTACAGAGCAGGCATTTTTGCCCCCTTCGCAGAACTTGAATAAACAATTAAGGCCGGCCATCGATTTTGATGGTCGGCCTTTTTTGCATTGGCATTGACAGAAATCATTATTCTGTTACAACCTGAACTTTAGGATTGTTTGCAAACAACTTCTTGACGTGTTCGAACTCTTTACCCGGATCGGTGATTACCTTCTCGAGGGCGGTGTTTCCGTCAACGATGAGATACTCGCTGTATTCGTCATAGAAGTCGTTCTTGATATTCAGAGTCTTCATCTTGCTCATGTTCTCAAGTTCGAGTGAAACGATGTTCTCATTTGTGCTCAGATTGACTTCTGCAAGCGGGTTGTTGGACGCCCTGAACTCTCTCAGCGGAACATTTGCTGACAGATCAATGCTTGTAATCTGATTGTCGAACACGAACAGCCACATGAGTAATGGCAGATTCGATACGTCAATGCTGGTGAGCTGGTTGTCATAAACGTTCAGTCGCATGAGCATGGCGAGATTTGTCATCTTTATGGATGTGAGCTTGTTGCTGTTCAGGTGAAGCTCTCTCAATGAAGGGCAGTCTGAAATCTCAAAACTCTTGAGGTTGCATTCTACCGCATCGATTCTGGTGATGCTAGGCAGGTTCGAGGCCTTGATCTCGGTAAGGCTTGAGCATTTGTTGAGGAGGGCCTGGTCCAGTGACTGGAGCGGAGTGAGGTCAACCTTGCTGACATTTGTTCTCTGGAGGTAGAGGCTTTCGAGTTTCGGAGTCTTTGTCAGGTCAATGTCAGAGATGTTCGTGCCGTAGAGTCTGAGGTCGGTAAGCTCGCCGAGTTTATCGAGATTGATGGAAGAAATCGGATTCTCGCCGAGGATGAGGACTTTCAATGTCGAGATGCCTTCGATAGGCTTGATGTCGCTTACGCTGTTGAATTTCAGACTCAATGTTTCCAATGATGTGAAGTATCCCAGTCCTGTGATGTCCGTTACGCAGTCAACTGTGCTCTCCGGTTTCAAGTCGAATCCGAGTTGGAGTTCCTTCACTGCAGCGGCTTCTTCGAATGTGATCTTGCCGTCACCGTCCGCGTCAATCTTAGGCTCTTTCATCTCCAGGAGTCTTCTTTCGAGCACCTTGTCAGCGAAATGGATAGTGTTGTCCAATGTCGTCACGGTAATTGTAGCGTATTCTGAGTCCGTGAATGACCCTGTTCCGAGAGCCTTGACTGAAACTGTATATGTGCTGGCTGTGCTGAGTCCTGTAACCTCCACGTTTTCAGGCTTCTCTCTGTTGCCGTCCGTTACTGTCGACTGGTTTGCGGCTTTCACCTCATAGGTGTATCCTGTAGCGTCAGGAATCGCAGTCCATGTGAATGAGAAACTTGTTGTTGACAAGTTGTTGACTTTGATTTCCGGAGTCTGGAGTGTCTCGGATTTAGAACATCCGGAGATAGTGATGGCTGCAAATGCGGCCAAAGCCAAGAAAAGTTTTGTTTTCATTTACTTATGATTTGTGATGTTATTTATTCCTGAGGGTCAGGTTCATGTAGCCGGCAATAGAACTTGTCGCTCATGTTTAAGGTAATTCAGGTATCTTCTATCTGATAGTATCGCCTTTTAATATATAAATTTGAGTTGTTCAAAACTGTTAGGGCGCTAAGATATGTATTTTTTCTTGTTCTGCAACATGTCACGGTAAATTTTTTGAAAAATATAGTGCCTTAGTATTTCTCCGCTGTGCACGTTTCGCGCCTATCAGGTTTTTGCTATGGCCTCCTGTCTCGTTATTGACCTGAATTCTCCAGTGCTTGAATCCTCGTATGCAGATTCGGCCCTTTTGCACCCGTCGTTTGATTCACGTGTGCAGATTCGGCTCTTTTGCACCCGTCGTTGAACTCCCGTGGGCAAAACTACAAAACTTACCAACTTATTCTGTAACGCTTACTAAAGACTTCAAGGGGAAAAAGGACAATGACGATGAGACGCCTGACAGGCGGCCTGCCGCGGCGGACGTGGCCAGCCCACGGCCTCGGGAA
>ERZ780111.522-NODE-522-length-10616-cov-6.45147_pt1 | contig 10616 bp, 4 predicted proteins | sample MGYA00433084_ERZ780111 | MGnify/ENA primary metagenome ERZ780111 (study PRJEB29588, sample SAMEA2144299) | human gut metagenome | biome: human gut; feature: human-associated habitat; material: faeces | place: Denmark | collected 2008/2010 ... | reverse complement strand
TGTCGTATATCAACCACTTACAACGATTGTTAATCGTTTTTAGTGGACACTAGTGAGGCAGCTTACAACCGCATCAAGGTCTTTAACATCGACACCCGTGGCGCCATGATCACGCCAGAGGTGCGTTACTGGTTCAGCGCCCGTCCGCAGACAGGTCATTTTGTTGGAATTGCCGGCATAGGATGCCACTACAACTACGAGCGTGGGGGCAATCGCCATAAGGGCGACCTCTATGGTGGAGGCGTTACCTACGGCTACAGTTTCGTGCTGTCGCGACGATGGAGTCTTGAGACGACCCTTGGAGTGGGAATGGCTCACGTGCAGGAGATGAGTTGGGACAAGGACGAGTATGAGCCCGGCGAGGCCAATGTGAAAGGGTGGCGACCTATCCCCATCAAGGCTGGTGTAACCTTCGTGTATCTGATTAAGTAAAAAGCACAATTCCCCTGGAAGCCACACACATACGAAGGCTTTCACGTGTATAGTTCTCTTTTTTATCAGCATAAGATTTCACAAAAACGTATGCATGAACATACTTATATATACATACAAAAAATAAGATAAGAATGCAATTTATGACTACTCATAACTTATTATTTATGAAGCCTCTTCGCTCCATTACTTTTCTTGTCGCCCTCTTCTTGCTCACCGTGTCGGACGTCTCCGCACAGGAGGTGATGCGAGTGCTGGGTACGGTAGTTGTCAAGTCGGACGGCTCACCCTGTATCGGTGTCAACGTTTCCGACGCCTCCACACGCCGTGTGCTTGCCATGACCGATGTCGACGGAACCTTTGCCGTCAACGTGCGTTCCAATGCCCGTCTGCGTTTCTCCATGGTGGGTATGAAGACCAAGGAAGTGGACGTGAAGGGCAAGTCGCGACTGCGCGTGGTGCTCGAAGAGGAGAGTGTCTCGCTCAAGGAGGTGACCATCTCGCAGAAGCGCATTACCGACAAGATCCTGCCCGAGCCAACCGACATCGAGGTCAGAGGCAACTATTTCCATGTGAAGACCCGTGTGCGTGTGCCCCGCGAGATGTTCTCGCACAACACCCGACTCGTGGTTCAGCCCGTGCTCAACAACGCCACCCGCAAGCAGGTGACCCTCATGAAACCGATGGTGTACGACGCACGCGAGTATAACGAGACGCAGGACCGACTCTACAACTTCGACCTCAACGACTCGCTTGCCGGCGACCCTCTGGCACGCTACATCACCGTGAAGAGCGAGCAGACACGTGAGAAAGGCCGCCCCAACGACATCATAGGCTACAACGACTCCATCTACGTGGAGCACGTGAAGGACGACTTCTCCTGCGACGTCTATATGGCCATCGAGAACTACAACCGCATCCTCTACCGCGACACCACCATCATCGCCCGTGGAACCGTCAACCCCCTGCGCTTCCTCGACTACAGTTTTGCCGCCCACGAACTTACCGACTCAGCCTACTTCCCCAAGAAGGAGGTACAGCTTCGCGACAGTCAGGGCAAGGTGAACCTCCGTTTCCCCGTGGGCAAGGCCGTCTTCGACAGTAGCGACCCGCAGAACGCCTCCGAGATCGACAAGCTCCGTCAGCAGATAGAGACCATTTCCCAGTCGAAGGGCGCCTCGCTCAGCTCGCTCGAGCTCCGAGGTCAGTCGTCGCCTGAGGGACGCTACTCCCGCAACATGAGTCTGGCCAAGATGCGTATGGACTACGCCCTCGGCTTCCTGAAGCGCACCCTTCCTGCCGACATGACCCAGGGAATGACCTTCACGTCCGACGCCACGGTGGCTCCCTGGTCGCGTGTGGCCGAGATACTCCGCAAGGACACCCTTGCCAGCGAGGCCGACAGGGTAGAGGCCATCCTGGCTGCTCATCCTGGCAATATCGAGGCCCAGGGCAGAGCCATACAGCGCCTGCCTTTCTATCACAAGATCATCGCCACCCGCTGTCTGCCCCAGTTGCGCCGTGTGGACTACACCCTGCACTACAACGTTTACCGCACCCTTACCATCGACGAGATTGCCCAGCTCTACGCCCAGGACTACAGCCAGCTGTCGAAGTATGAGTTCTTCAAGCTCTACCGTGCCGAGCCCGACACAGCGAAGCGCGTCGCCATGATGCGCCAGGCACTCGAGGTGTACCCCTCGTTCATGGCAGCAGCCAACGACCTCTCTGTGCAGCTCATCAACCATCGTCAGTACGACGCCTCCCTGTTGCGCCCCTTCGCTGGAGCGGGTGCCCCTCAGGAAGTCAACGTCAACCAGCTCATCACCCTGCTCAATGAGGGCCTTTATGCCTCTGCCGACTCCGTGGCCCATTTCGTCAACGACAACGAGTCGACCCACACCATGCTGGCCGTCAACGCCGTTCTTAACAGCCGTTACGATGCCAAAAACTACGCCGCCATCGCCAAGACCGGCAAGCGCAACGAGGTGGTGATGCTCCTTGCCATGAAGCTCGACGACGCAGCCCTGCGCATGAGCCGTCAGTTGCCCGACAACGAGGCTGTGAGCCACTATCTCCGTGCCATCTGTCTGAACCGTACCAACGACCCCACCGAGGCCTACGAGGAGCTGAAACGAGCCTTCGCCATGGACCCCTCGCTCAAGGAAATCGCCAAGACCGACGGTGACGTGACCGACCTCCTGTCTACGGATAAACAACAATAAACACACACACAGATCATCATGAAAAGAAAAGATTTCATCCTCATAAGCGCCCTCATCATGGCGGGCGCACCCCTCACCGGTAAGGCGCAGCTCTCGAAGAGCGCTCTCGACTATATGTTGCAGCGCCCACAGGTCACCAAGTCGTACAAGGACAAGAAGTTCATGGACCATCTGTTCATGGATTTCGGTTTCGGAGGCAATCTCATGGGCCGCCACAACGTCAAGCTGGGTCCCATCGCCGAGATGGGCTTGGGCGACTGGATCTCGCCCGAACACGGAGTAAGGCTCAACTTCTATGGCGGAGCCTACAAGATCAGCGGCAAGGAGACGAAATACGCCTCCGTGGGCCTCGACTATCTGCTCAACATCACCGCCATCGCCCAGCCCGGCACTCACTACAGCCAGCATCCCTTCGAGGTGTACGGCATTGCCGGCGTCGACCTGTCGTATTCGCGTGAGAACAAGCACAACGACCACGGCTTCGGCGCTCACATGGGTCTGCGCGGACAGTATGCTTTCTCGCCCATCACCTACGTCTATGCAGAGACACGTGTGGGCGTGACGCAGGACAACGTGTCGCAGGTGCAGACCTGGCGCAATCTTCGCCCCATGGCAAGCCTCACCATGGGTCTGGGCGTCCGTATGCCCGACGTGCGCAGGGGCAACATGCGTTCCTATTTCTCCACGCCCCACAGCTTTGCCGACGGACTCTTTGCCGGCGTGCAGGCAGGACCCCTGTTCCTGGGCAGCGCCCACGTCAGCGACTGGCACGACAATACGGGCATGAGCGTGGCTGTGTCGCTCGGCAAGTGGATCGACCCCTGCAACGCACTTCGTCTGAACCTCAACACCACCACCTTCATGCAGAACGACGCGACTCGTATGCGTGCCATAGGTGCCCGTCTCGACTATATGCTCAATCTGCACAATGCCTTCGGCGGACTCAAGCCCGAGCGACGCTTCTGGGTCAACGCCTTGGCGGGAATCGGCTTCAACTACTCGCGCGACTGGTACACCGAGTCGCGCTACAGTCTGAACGTAGGAGCCGGTCTGCAGGCCAATGTCCGCCTCTCGCGCGACATCGACTTCGTGCTCGAGCCCCGTTTCGACCCCCCCACCAGCCGTTGGGCGCCCAATGCCTATACGGTCGACAAGCTCGACGTGACCAGCTCGCTCATGGCTGGATTCGTCTACACCTATCACGAGGAAATGTCGCGTAAGGCCCATCAGGCAGAGGACAACATGAAGATGCGACGCAACAGCTTCGCCCTCACGGGAGGTATGGCGGTGCGCCTCTTCCAGTACGACGAGTGGAAGCGCTACATGCCTGTGGCACGCATCAGCTACACCCACTGGTCGGCTCCGATGGCAGGCTTCCGCTACAGTTTCCAGGGCATGTTCGGACGCCCCATCAACAAGCGCTACTACGGTGCGGCAACGGGCGGTTTCGACTGGATGACCGACCTCACGGCCGTCAGCTATGGTTGCGACAACTCGCGTGTGCTCTCCCTGCGCTCCGTGCTGGGCTTCAATCTTGGTGCCGACCACTCCGAGTACACCCGTCTCAACTCCGACCTTCATGCCGGCGGACAGCTTGCCCTGCGCCTCTCGTCGCACGTCAACCTGCTGGGCGAGGCCCAGTTGGGCTATGAGTTCACCTCGCGCTACAAGGGCTTCCGTTCGCATCGTCTGCAGCCCCAGGTGCAGTTGGGTGTGGAGTACAACGTGCAGCGCAGCTCCCGCAACAAGGACCTCGACGAGGCTCCATCCCGCAGAAATTACGTCTTCCTGAGTGCCGGAACGGGTGTCTATACAGGCAACATGGGCGACGGAGGAAGCATCGGTCGCCGTCTCACTCTTCCCACCGACATCGGTTACGGCCATTGGTTCAGCTCTCTGAGCGGCATCCAGGTGGCTTTGGGCAACACCCTCGTGCCTTCGCCCAACCTGGGCAGCAAGACGCTCACAGCCCTTCGTGCCGACTACATGATGAACCTGAAGAGTGCCGTTACGGGCGAGCCTTCCGACGACGAACTGGTGCAGTTCACGGGTCTGCTGGGTGCCCAGGTGGCAGTAAGCACCAAGGAGCACCGCACGCCCAACTATGCTCCGGGTCTTCATGCTGCCATGCAGGCTGGCCTGCGCGTGTCGCCTCGTGTGGAACTGTATCTTGAACCTTCCGCCACGCTTTCTACCAAGAACCTGGAGGCTCCCCACTGGTGCAATCCTGCCGAGGTGGAACTGCGTCTCAGCGTGGGTTCGAAATATCATTTCTAATGACTTTTTCGAGGGTGCGCAACTACTGACGGTACGTTTCGTACCCTCAGTAGTTTTACCATCACATAAGTTTTGCCTTACTTAAACTTAGTTTCGCGTGTATGAAAACTAAGTTTTCTTCCAACCCATCCCTCTGCTGACACTGACACTGACAGTCCGATTTTCCGCACCCTGTCTTTGATGAAATGAGGACGGAAAAGTGAAGAAATGTTAATAACATATTTTTATATTTATATATATATAAATATAAACTTTCTCTTTCACCCTTTTCCTTCAAGGGGGGAGTTGCGGAATTTTGGACTGTCAGTGTCAGTGTCAGCGCTTCTGTCCATTTTCGCCTGTTGACGCAGGCAAAAATTTGGTGGTATCGAAAATAATTTGTAATTTTGTGAGCAAAATAAAAAACGATACATGGGGGTGAGAATATACAAGATTTCTGAGTATGAGCATGCGGCCGAGATCAGGCAGTTTGATGCACTTTGTCGAATCCTGGGCGAGTTGGAGGCGCAGACGGGTGGGGAGTACGTGCTCGTGGGCAACTACAACATTGAGGGCGTGGAGCTCGATGCGCTGCTCTTCACACCGCAGGCGGCATTGGTGATAGAGTTCAAGAACTGGGGTGGCAGCATCGTGGCAGGCGAGAACGGACCTTGGACCAGCGACGGCAGGACGATAGCAGGTGGAGCCTACGGCAAAAGTCCCTTCGCACAGGCACGGCTCAACCGAAGCCGAACTGCCGCAGGATTGCGCAAATATCTCGGATGTGAGCGCCTTGAAGTGGGAGTGGTGGTCGTGTTCAGCCGGGATGCGGAGATCGACGCCTCGGGCCTCTCGGAGAGTGTAGGGAAGTGGCTCTCCGTATGCGACAACCGCCACCTGGGAGCTGTCCTCGGCAGCAGAAGTCAGGGCGCACAGATCTTTACAGCCGAGCAGATGCGCGACATTCCCCGACGACTCAGGATAGAGGCCTACGATGTGCAGACGGCAGGCGAGGGGCTGGCAGGACTGCACGTGGAGAGTGTGGCGACCGACCTCTTCGAACAGGTCGACCAGATACCCGCCGACATTGACATCCGTCTGCGCTACCGTCTGCTCAGCGAGGTTTTCCATCAGGCCGTGGAGGGAAAGTTGCAGCAGTCGAAGACCAAGTTTGCCGGCTTCTTCGCCAAGGTGGACTATCTGCTCACCGAGAACCGCGACAAGATGCGCGACGCCTCTCTCTCGGCTTCGGTCAACGCCTTCCGCATCCGCTTGCGCCGTCTTCAGAATGCGCCCCTTCAAGCTTTGAATGCCCCCCGAAACCCACAGAACGCTCCCGAATCCATTCTGACCGATGAGGAGCTGCGCCAATCAGTCGACCACGACACAGCCGCCCTGTGCAAGTTTATCGCTCTCGTTTACGACATTCCCGTGCCCGCCAGTCTCGACCATCGTTTCCCCTATGTCGTGGCTTCCTATTACCGTCCGCTCTATCGCAAGGGCAGCGAGATGCGGGTCATCATCGACACCTGGGACGACACCCTCATCACAGCCACCGACAGCGAGACGGGCGAGTCGTGCCGCATCTACTATCGCAAGGCCGACAACCCGTATGCGCTGGGCGACCGAGCCTATCTGGCCGACATCCTGCTCAAAGGCGAACAGCTCAACCTCATCCTGCCCCGCGAGGAGGCTGGCATCATCTATCCCGCCATCATCATCTACAACCCCGACTATCTGATAGACGTCACCTCGCTGGCAGGATGCTTCTCCGAGCAGGAGACCGCCACCCCCTACGCCTACATGCTCAGGAAGCTGGCACCCGCCTTCAGCAACGAGGCCATCATGCTGGGTAACTTTGCCGGACAGCTGCTCGACGAGGAGGTTTACCACGTAGACCGCCCCTACGAGAAGAGCATGGCTGACTTCTGCGCCCGCAATGCCGTGAGCCTCGCCGTGACACCCCTCTCAGACCATTTCCGTGCCGATGCCGAACTGCAGCGCCAGCACATTCGCCGTGCCGTGCAGGGAGCCCTGGCCGAGGCCTCGTCAGTAGCCTTCAGGCGCGACGGCAAGAACACCATCCTGGAGCCTTCCTTCTTCTCGCCCACACTCGGACTGCAGGCCCGTATGGACTTCATTCAGAAAGACCTCACGCTCATGGTGGAGCAGAAATCGGGCAAGGCGTCCTATAAGTCGAGCCCCGAGACACCCCGCATTCGCCCCGACCACTACGTGCAGGCGCTGCTCTATCGTGCCATCTTCAGATACAACTACGGCGTGGCCTACAAGGACTTCCATTCCTCCCCGAAGTCCCCAACCAGCCTGCTCGACATCGCCTCGGCGCCCGACCTGCTCTTCAAGGCGCTCAGGTTGCGCAACCAGGTGGCCTGGCTCGAACTGCTCCTCACGCGTGGCGGATTCCGTATTCTCGAGTCGCTCACCCCCGAGCTCGTATGTCCGGGCGAGAGCGGAACGTTGTGGGAACGCTACAAGCGGCCACAGCTGCAGGCGCTGCTCGACCGGGTGCGCACGGCCACACCCTTGGAGAAAGACTATTACTACCGCTTCCTCACCTTTGTGGAGAACGAGCAGATGCTCTCCAAGGTGGGCAACCGAACCAAGGAGGAGTCGGGATTCGCCTCGGTATGGAACTCCACACTCGACGAGCGACGCAACGCCGGCAACATCTATTGCGACCTGCGCATGATGCCCATCCGACAGGTCAAGGGAATGCCCATCGAGCGGGTGGAGTTCGCCTTCGCCGACGGACAGGACAAGGACGTGTCCAACTTCCGCAAGGGCGATATTGTCTTCTTCTATGCCTACAATCCCACCCTTGAGGGCGAGCCCAACGCCACGCGCCACTATGTGTTCCGTGGGTCGATCGTCGACATTCACGAGACGAGGGTAGAGGTGTCGCTCCGCAATCCGCAGACCCAGTGCGAGGTGTTCGATGGCGAGGTGTGGGCGATAGAGCATGACTTTATGGAATCGTCGTACCGTGCTCTTTATCAGGGCCTTCAACTCTTTCTCGAAGCCCGTCAGGAACGCAAGGACTTGCTCCTGTTGCAGCGCAAGCCGAGGGTCGACACCACGCTCACACTCCAGGGCGACTACGCCAGCCAGGGCAACACGGAGTTCAACGACCTGGTGCTGCGCGTGAAGCAGGCCCGGGACCTCTTTCTCATCATCGGACCTCCCGGCACGGGTAAGACCTCCTTCGGCATGGTCAACGTGCTGAAGGAACAGCTCATGGAGGAAGGCACGTCGGTACTGCTGCTCTCGTTCACCAACAGGGCTGTGGACGAGATGTGCAGCAAACTGGTAGGCGAGGGCATCGATTTCGTGCGCTTGGGCAGCGAGCTGGGCTGTCATGAGGCTTACCGCTCCCACCTGCTCGGAAAGCGGTCAGAGGCGTGCCGCGACGGCCGTGAGATCAGGCAGATGATAGAGCGTTGCCGTGTGTTCTGCGGCACCACCACAGCCTTCAACAGTCAGATAGCCCTCCTGTCGATCAAGCATTTCGACCTGGCTATTGTCGACGAGGCCTCCCAAATACTCGAGCCCCAGATCGTAGGTCTGCTCTCGGCGAAGAATGCACGCACGGGCGAGCACGCCATCGCCAAGTTTGTGCTCATAGGCGACGAGAAACAGTTGCCAGCCGTCGTGCAGCAACAGGAGTGGGAATGCATGGGGCAGGAACCCAACCTGCGGGCCATCCACCTCACCGACTGCCGGCTCTCGCTCTTCGAGCGCCTCATCAAGGCTTATCGCTCCGAGGGTGTCAACAACGAGTACAGCTACATGCTCACCCGCCAGGGACGTATGCACCGCGAGATAGCCATCTTCCCCAACTATGCCTTCTATCAGAACAAGCTCATCCCCGTGCCCCTGCCTTATCAGGAGGAGCCCACGCCGCTCACCTCTGAGAGCCACGACGGGCTGGAGGCATTGCTCACCACCCGCCGCATCGCCTTCGTCACCTATCCCGAGCCACGACAGACAGGACTCGACCCATGCCAGCAGGAGACCTCCGACAAGGTGAATCTCATCGAGGCCAGGATGATCGCCGCCACGGTGCATCGCATCTACCTCATGGATCCCGAGGGCTTCGACAAAGACCGCACGGTGGGCATCATCGTGCCCTATCGCAATCAGATCTCCACCATACGCAACGAGATAGACAGCTACCACATCGAACCGCTCCACGACATCATGATCGACACTGTGGAGCGCTATCAGGGAAGCCAGTGCGAGAACATCATCTACGGCTTCACCATCAGGAAATACTATCAGTTGGGATTCCTCACCGGCAACCAGTATGTGGACCGTGCGTCGGGCGAAATCATCGACCGTAAGCTCAACGTGGCGATGACCCGTGCCATGAAACATCTCATCATGATCGGCAACGCCAGACTCCTGCGCGAGAACGTCATCTTCTTCAAGCTCATGGAGTTTGCCCGTAACAGGCAGAGCTATTTCGACATCTCGCCCAGCGACTATGTGAGCGGAAACTTTGTCGTTGGGGAAGCAGGGGCGCTCGATTCGGCAGGTTCTGTCGGCTCGGCTGATTCTGTCGGTTCGCTCAAGGAATTATCATCTGATGAAACCTTTGACCGTACGTTTCGTACGGTCGTCGAAGAGCCCGTCAAGGGCGATGCGATGACCCGTTGGCCACAGTATGTTCTGGGCAACGAGTTTGCCACCAACCAGGCGCTCATCGACTATGGCAGGAGCCATTTCGTGCAATCCAAAATCATTCAGACCGACCTCAAGGATGCCTCGGGCAGAAACCGGATGCGCACCTTCACGCCCGCCGACCAGGTGCTCGTTTACTGTCACAACATGATGCCTGCCCACTATGCCTGCGCCAAGCTGATGTACGGCTCGGTTCGGGAGTGGTTGGAGGAGAGGCTCTCCTCCAACTCCCTGCGCACCATCTCGGTGCATCTGGGTTGCGGACCGGCCACCAATGCCCTGGCTTTCATGCAGGTTTTCGGCGACAAGATAGGATGTTTGGAGTACGAGGCAGTCGACATCTCGGAGAGCATGCATCAGATGGGCGAGCGGATGCTTCATGCCGCTTACGCCGACCGGGTGGTTTATCACAAGCTGAGCCATTTTGAGGAGTTGAATGACGATGATTGGAATGCTTTGTCCAGCGTTCCTACGGTCATCTTCTTCCATTTCTCGTACATCTTTGCGAAAATCGGTCCCCAGTCAGCCGAGAAGTTGGCTACACGCATCGCTTCCGTCATGGCTGCCCATCCTCTCAACAGATATGTTTTCTTCATCCAGCAAGCCGATGCCGACCGTACTCTCAAGAGTTATCGTGTGTTCCGCAAGGCGCTCTCCGCCCGGGTTCATTTCTTGAAGGTGGGCTGCGCCTCGGCAGTATGGAATGAGAGAGCTTCTCAGATGCAGGCGGATGCTTCTCAGATGCAGGCGGATGCCCTTGCCTTTCCGTTCTCTTATGAGATTTGGGAGGGATAGCTTCCTAAGGAGTCCAGCGAACATACTGTTTGCTCAAGTTTCGCAAGTGGTTTAAGTACGGGCTGAAGGCCCAAAAGCTCTTAGCCCAGAGCAATGGATACAAGCAGCACGCCCTGAAGGCCCAAAAGTTCTTAGCCCAGAGCAATGGATACAAGCAGCACGCCCTGAAAGGGCAGAAGCTCTTAGCCCAGGGCAACGCCCTGGGTA
>ERZ780111.514-NODE-514-length-10741-cov-3.14271_pt1 | contig 10741 bp, 8 predicted proteins | sample MGYA00433084_ERZ780111 | MGnify/ENA primary metagenome ERZ780111 (study PRJEB29588, sample SAMEA2144299) | human gut metagenome | biome: human gut; feature: human-associated habitat; material: faeces | place: Denmark | collected 2008/2010 ... | reverse complement strand
CTAAAGACGGATATGCATCGCATAATCCCGATGACAGAAGCGGTGATATGCGACCGCTTTTTGAAGAAATTATCAGTGAAATTCAGCCGCCTGAGGGCGATGTTGACGATCCGCTTCAGTGTCTTTTCTCAAGCTTGGATTATGATGATTATATCGGACGTATAGGTGTCGGCAGAGTCCAGCGCGGCAGAATAACGGTTAATGATAAAGTCGTGCTCTGCAGAACCGACGGTACGCAGGAGAATGTAAAAATTTCTCGCCTTTATCAGTTTGAAGGCCTTAAAAGAGTTGAAGTTAATGAGGCTGCTGCAGGAGATATAATTTGTGTTTCCGGTATAGCGGATCTCAATATCGGGGAAACTATATGTGACCCCGAATGTGTAGAACCATTGCCTTTTGTTAAAATAGACGAGCCTACTCTTTCAATGAACTTTATGGTAAATGACAGTCCGTTTGCAGGAAGAGAAGGAAAATTCGTCACTTCTCGCAATCTTCGTGACAGATTGTTTAAAGAAGTTGAAACTAATGTCAGCATGAAGGTTGAGGAGACTGATTCCACAGACTGCTTTAAGGTTTCCGGCAGAGGCGAACTACATCTTTCTATTCTTATTGAGACAATGAGACGTCAGGGATATGAGTTTCAGGTTTCTCGTCCGCAGGTTATCACAAAGGTTGAAAACGGGCAGCTTTTAGAGCCTATTGAACTTTTGATAATTGAGGTACCCGAGGAATATGTAGGGACTGTAATGCAGAAAATAGGCTCCAGAAGAGGCGAACTCGAGAATATGGGAACGCGCGACGGCGGTTCAACACATCTGGAATTTAAAATACCTGCAAGAGGTCTTATCGGTTATCGTTCCGAGTTTATGACAGATACCAACGGTAACGGCATTATGAATAACGTGTTTTCGGGATATGAGCCTTACAAGGGCGATATTGAAACCCGTGAGCGTGGTTCGATAATCGCTCATGAAACAGGCGAGAGCACAGGCTACGGTCTGTTTAATACGCAGGACAGAGGTCGACTTTTCATAGGTCCCGGTGTTGAAGTTTATGAGGGTATGATTGTCGGCGAAAGCTCACGAAACGAGGATATTGTTTGTAATGTTTGCAAAAAGAAGCAAATGACAAATACCCGTGCGGCAGGCTCTGACGATGCACTTCGTCTTGTTCCTCATACCGTGCTCAGCCTTGAACAGTGTATGGAGTTTATCAAAGATGATGAACTTTTGGAGGTCACTCCCGAATCTTTAAGACTCCGTAAACGTATACTCGCAAAGGATCAGCGACTTAAACAGCAATTCAGAAAGAAGTGATTGTTTGATTATAGATTTCCATACTCATGTTTTTCCCGACAAAGTTGCGGCTAAGGCACTTTCTAAGCTTGCTGCGGGTTCAGGTGGTATGGAGCCTGTTTATGATGCAACCGTTGACGGTCTTGAATCGTTTCTTAGTAAAAACGGTATAGACAAAGCGGTTGCCCTCAACATTTCTACTAATACGCATCAGCAAAAAAGTGTTAACGACTTTGCTGTTTCGCTTCTTAAAAGTGACAGAATAATTCCCTTCGGAAGCGTCCATCCCGACAGCCCTGATGTTTTTGACGAATTGGAAAGGTTAAAAGCGGCCGGTATAAAAGGAATTAAACTTCATCCCGACTATCAAGGCTTTTTCGTGGACGAAAAACGTATGCTGCCGATTTATAAAAAGATTTCGGAGCTGGGCTTTATTACCGTATTTCACGCCGGTGTTGACATAGGATTTCCGGAGCCGGTGCATTGCACACCCACGATGCTTTTGAGAGTCTTAGACGCTTTCGGTGACGCACCGGTTGTTGCCGCGCATTTTGGCGGATATCTTCTGTGGAAAGAAGTTTATGATGTTCTCTGCGGCACCGATATTTATCTTGATACCGCGTTTTCATCGGGCAAAATGCCTCCGCGATACGCAAAAGGAATTATCGACAAACATTCTCCCGATAGGATTTTGTTCGGCAGTGATATGCCTTGGAGTTCTTCTGTTAATGAAGTTAACTTTATTAAAAGTCTTGGATTAAATGCTCAGGATGAAGAGAAAATATTGTCGGGTAACGCTGAAAGGCTGTTAAATTTATAATAAATAAAATAACCTCTTGACTAATTTCGGTTAAGAGGTTACAATTATGCCATTACGCTTTAACAGATAAAAGCTTTAAAGCACAAAATTATTAAATAGGGATGAAGAGATGGAAAATAACACCGTTTTATGGATTACCATTGCAGCATACATAATTTGTCTTGTTGTAATAGGTATTGTGGAAGGCAGAAAGGCAAAAAGCATTGCCGATTTGACGGTAGGCGGCAGAAATGCAGGCGCGTGGCTTTCGGCATTGTCTTACGGAACAGCTTATTTTTCGGCTGTAATGTTTGTAGGATATGCAGGCAAAACAGGTCTCAGCTTTGGACTTTGGGGCGTTCTTGCAGGTCTCGGGAATGCTGTTTTCGGCTCATTACTCGCATGGCTCGTATTAGCGAGAAGAACGCGCGAGATTTCCGGAAGACTTAAAATACATACAATGCCCGATTTTTTTGAAAAAAGATATAACAGCAGAGCCATGAGAATTTTTTCGGCTGTGGTTATCTTTGTATTTCTTATTCCGTATTCGGCATCAGTTTACAGCGGTCTTGCCAGCGTTGCTGATGTTTTACTCGGAATAGACGATACGATTTTCCTTATAATAATTGCCGTTCTTGCAATACTTTTGGTAACTCTCGGCGGCTATCTTGTACAGGCACGTGCCGATTTTGTGCAGGGTATTGTTATGATGTTCGGTGTTGTTTTCCTGATAGTTGCAATTGTAAGATGCGATAAGGTCGGCGGAATTGACGGCCTAATTGAATATGCGCATACAGACGCAGGTCTGCCGAAATTAAACGGTTCGCAATGGGTTTCGCTTATGGCAACGGTTCTTATGACGAGCTTCGGTACATGGGGCCTTCCGCAAATGATACAGAAATACTTTGGTATAAAGGACGACAAACAGGCGAAAAGGGGAGTTGTTATATCAACCTTTTTTGCATTGCTTGTTGCGGGCGGCGGATACTTTATCGGTTCGCTTTGCCATCGCTTCTTCACGGTAGGTGTAGATATGCCGTCAGCCGATTACATTGTACCTAATATGCTTAAAGCCGCTAATCTTTCTTCAATACTTCTCGGAATAATAGTTGTGCTTTTGCTGTCGGCTTCGGTTTCGACGCTTTGTTTCATAACTCTTTCGGCAAGCTCTACGCTTACCATTGATCTTGTTGCGACGAAAATAAAACCTGATATTGACGATAAAGGAAAAAGCAGGCTTACAAAAATTTTATGCGTGCTGTTTATTATACTTTCTTACGTGGTCGCAAATACAAAGACCCCGATACTTGATATGATGAGTTATTCTTGGGGCATAATCTCCGGCTCGTTCCTTGCTCCGTATGTACTCGCTCTGTACAGTAAAAAGCTTAATAAGCAGGGCGCGTGGGCAGGCATTATAACCGGATTTGTAATTGCGATAATTCCTGCCGGATGCAAAATACTTAACCTCTGCGGTGTAAATAGCAGTCTTGTTTTAAAATTACTTGCACAAGGGCCGCTTTATGCGTGCATAGCTATGATAGCTTCAATAATTATGTGCCTTGTTGTAAGCTTTGTCACAAAAAACAAAACAGATAAAGAAAATGTCGAATTCTTTTATAATGGTGTTGTAGACAACGAATAATTATGCTATAATTTATTAAATTTATATATTCTGCCGCAGCTGATAACTGCGGCTTGTTGTCTGTATAAATTCAGAAGATTGGGAATGGTAAAATGTTTTTTCAAAAAGATGTCGAAACAATGAAAAGAAAGGATATTGAGGCTCTTCAGCTCGAAAAGCTTCGTCATATGGTAGATTATTGTTATCGTAATGTTCCTTTCTACACAAAAAAGCTTGATGAAGCTCATGTTACGGCTGATAAAATTAAGTCTCTTTCTGACATTAAGTACATACCTCCTACAACCAAGGCAGATTTGCGAGACAATTATCCGTTTGGGATGTTTGCAGTGCCCATGAGCGATATTGTCAGAATCCATGCTTCATCCGGCACTACCGGTAAACCGACCGTTGTAGGATATACAAAAAAAGACCTTGATATGTGGTCGGATTGTGTTGCTCGTATCGCCGTAGCGGCAGGGGCAACAAAAGAAGATATAGTTCAGATTTCTTTCGGTTATGGTATGTTTACCGGTGCTCTTGGGCTTCATTGCGGTCTTGAAAAAATAGGATGTGCCGTTGTTCCGAATTCGAGCGGCAATACGGAAAAAGCTCTAATGTTTATGCGCGATTTTAAGACCACCGCGCTTGTAGCTACACCTTCGTATGCCCTTTATATGGCAGAAACCGCAAAAAAACTCGAATATCCAATGAGTGATTATCATCTGCGTCTCGGTCTTTTCGGTTCCGAAGGATGCACACCGGAAATGAGAACACAAATCGAAAAAGGCTGGGGACTTTTTGCAACCGATAACTACGGAATGAGTGAGCTTTTAGGTCCGGGTGTTTCGGGTGAATGTACCGAGAGATGCGGCCTTCACATTAACGAGGACCATTTCCTTGTTGAGGTTGTTGACCCGGAAACTCTTGAACCCGTTGACGAGGGTGAAGACGGTGAACTTATTGTAACGCCGCTTTCCAAGGAAGCTTTCCCGTTGTTGAGGTACAGAACAAGGGACATCTCCAATGTTATATATGAACCTTGCAAATGCGGAAGAACATTTGCGAGGATGGAAAAAATTAAGGGCAGAAGCGACGATATGCTTAAAATACGCGGAGTTAACGTATTCCCGTCACAAATTGAGAGCGTACTTGTCGGAATGAAAAATCAGCTTATCGTCAGAAGAGAAGGCTTTGCGGATACTCTTGAAGTTCAGGTTGAGCTTTCCGATAATTCTCTTCTTGAAAGTTTCGGTATGATTCAGGATCTCCAGAATTCCATAAAACATAATCTTCATACGGTTCTCGGCATTCAGTGTAAGGTCAGCATTGTTGAGCCGATGACAATTGAGAGATTTGTCGGAAAAGCAAAAAGAGTGATAGATTTAAGACACGAAAAAGACTAATTTGGGGTGAAATAATGAGTAAAAAACTTTTAATCGGTAATGAGGCTGTTGCCCGCGGACTTTACGAGGGCGGCCTTAGGGTAGCTTCAAGTTATCCCGGTACGCCAAGCACAGAAATAACGGAATGCATCGCAAAATATGATGATGTTTACAGTGAATGGGCTCCTAACGAAAAAGTAGCCATGGAGGTTGCTGTCGGTTCATCTATCGCCGGCGCACGTTCTTTCTGCGGTATGAAACACGTTGGGCTTAATGTAGCTGCCGATCCGCTGTTTACCGCTTCATATACAGGTGTTAATGCTGGTATGGTTATAGCTGTTGCCGATGATCCGGGGATGCATTCCTCACAGAATGAACAGGACAGCCGTCATTACGCAAAAGCTGCTAAGATGTTGATGCTTGAGCCGTCTGACTCCGAGGAATGTCTTGAGTATGCCAAAGCGGCTTATGAGCTTTCGGAAAAGTTTGATACTCCCGTTATATTGCGATTGACAACGAGAGTCGCCCATTCAAGAAGCATAGTTAATATCGGTGAAAGAAACGATATAGGCGTTAAGGAATATGTTAAAAATCCGGGTAAATATGTTATGATGCCTGCCATGGCAAAGAAAAGACATATTGTTGTAGAGGACAGAATGGTTGCAGAGCGCGAATGGGCTGAAACCGCCTCTATAAATACCGTTGAATATAACGATAAGAAAATCGGTGTTATCTCTTCCGGTATTTGCTATCAATATGCAAAAGAGGCATTGGGCGACCGCGTTTCGTATCTTAAACTCGGCTGTGTAAATCCGCTTCCGATTGAACTTATTAAGACCTTTGCCGCTAACTGTGACAAGGTCTATGTTCTTGAAGAGCTTGACCCGTTTATTGAAGAGCATTGCAAGCAAATAGGAATAGATGTTATAGGTAAAGACGCTTTCACATTACAGGGCGAATACTCACAGAACCTTATAGCAAAAGTCATTTTCGGCGAAACAAAGCCGACTATGAAAGTGGATATTGATATTCCCGCACGTCCGCCCGTACTTTGTGCCGGTTGTCCTCATAGAGGTCTTTATTATGCGCTGAAAAAATTAAAATTGACGGTAAGCGGCGATATAGGCTGCTATACTCTCGGTGCACTTCCGCCTATCGGGATGATGGATACCTGTGTTTGTATGGGTGCTTCGGTATCTGCACTTCACGGCAGGAATAAAGCCGATGAAAACAACTGCAAGAACTCTGTAGCGGTTATCGGCGATTCAACGTTTATTCATTCCGGTATTACAGGACTTATTGATATTGCTTATAATCAAAGCAACTCAACCGTTATCATACTTGATAACAGCATTACGGGTATGACCGGTCACCAGGACAATCCGACTACAGGAAAGACAATTAAGGGCGACCCAACTACCGCAGTCAGCTTAGAGCTTCTTGCAAAGGCTGTCGGTATCGACAGAGTCAGAGTAGTAGACCCGTATAACCTTAAAGAATGTGAAGATGTAATCCGTGAAGAAGTTGCCGCAGATGAACCGTCTGTTGTAATTTCGAGAAGACCTTGTGCTCTTTTAAAATATGTTAAACACAATCCTCCGCTTAAGATAAACAAAGATAAATGCGTCGGTTGTAAAATGTGTATGAAGATAGGCTGCCCGGCTATCAGCATGAGAGACGGAAAGTCGGAGATTGATTTTACACAATGTGTCGGCTGTAATGTATGCAGTCAGCTCTGCAAATTTGACGCAATAGAGGAGGGCAAATAACATGGAAACAAAAAGTATTATGATTGTCGGAGTCGGCGGACAGGGCACTCTTCTTGCCAGCAGAATACTTGGCGCGGCGCTTATAAGTAACGGCTTCGACGTTAAGGTCTCAGAAGTACACGGTATGAGTCAGCGCGGCGGATCGGTTGTTACTTATGTAAAATACGGTTCAAAAGTTAATTCACCCATAGTTAATGAGGGCGAAGCCGATTTGATTCTTGCATTTGAGCAGCTTGAAGCTGCAAGATGGCTTCAGTATCTTAAAAAAGACGGAACACTTATAATAAACACGCAAAAAATCGACCCGATGTCGGTAATAATCGGCAATTCGGTTTATCCTGATGGTGTACTTGATGCTATTAATAAAGCAGGAGCAAAAACTACAAATCTTGATGCACTTTCTCTGGCTGTCTCGGCAGGCTCTGCCAAAGCCGTAAATGTCGTTCTTATCGGTGTTATGGCCTCACATATGGATTTGAATCGTGATGTTTGGATTAACGCTATTAAGAATACTGTACCTGAGAAATTCCTTGAGATGAATCTCAAAGCATTTGACCTCGGTTACAATTATAATAAGTAAGAAAGAACGGAGATATTCAAATGCAAAACTATTTCACCCCGGACATTGAAACCGCTTCAAGAGATTATCTTACTGCTATACAGTCTGCAAGACTGATTAAAATGGTTGAAAACTGCTACAAGCACGTGCCCTTTTATAAGCAGAAGTTTGATGAGATCGGTCTTCTGCCCGGTGATATTAAATCAATAGCGGATATAACTAAGCTGCCTTTTACGATTAAACAGGACCTTCGCGATAATTATCCTTTCGGCCTTTTTGCCGTTCCAAAAGAAAAGCTTGTGCGAGTTCACGCTTCTTCGGGAACGACAGGCAAACAGACTGTTGTAGGTTATACCAAGCATGACATTTCCATTTGGAGCGAAAGTGCTGCACGAGCTTTATCGGCAGCAGGTGCTACAAAAGGAGACTATATACATATATCTTATGGTTACGGCCTTTTTACTGGCGGCCTCGGACTTCATTATGCCGCTGAAAAACTCGGAGCAACCGCCATTCCCGTGTCATCCGGCAATACTAACAGACAAATGCAAATTTTGCAGGATTTCGGTTCAGACATTATTTGCTGTACTCCGTCGTATGCCATGTATATCGGCGAATCACTGAAAGCTGCCGGTATCGATTCCACGAAGTTGCCTTTAAGAGTGGGGATTTTCGGTGCGGAAGCATGGAGTGAAAATATGCGCAAGGAAATCGAAAGGTCACTTAATATCAAAGCTTATGATATTTACGGCCTTTCAGAAATTGCAGGACCCGGCGTCGCTTTTGAATGCTCTGAGCAAAACGGTATGCATATTAACGAAGATTATTTTTATCCCGAGATTGTTGATCCTGATACACTTGAAGTTTTGCCGGACGGAGTATTCGGCGAGCTTGTGTTTACGTGCATTGGGAAAGAAGCCCTTCCTTTAGTGAGGTACAGAACACATGATATTTCCGCCCTTACTCACGAAAAATGTGATTGCGGAAGAACGCTTGTAAAAATGCTTAAACCCAAGGGCAGATGTGATGATATGCTCATTATCAGAGGCGTTAATGTTTTTCCGTCACAAATTGAGCATGTAATTCTGTCTCTCGGCATGGAGCCGAATTATCAAATAGTTGTTGATCGAAAGAATAATCTTGACATAATGACGGTCAAAATTGAAATGTCTGATGCTCTTTTCTCTGACTCGGTTCGTGTGATTGAAGAACAGGAGAAAAGGATTAAAGACGCAATGCATGCAACTCTCGGTCTCTCTGCAATTATTAAGCTTGTTGAACCTCGCTCTCTTCCTCGTTCGGAGGGCAAGGCAGCAAGAGTAATAGATAATAGACACATTTAAGGAGGCAAATGTTATGGCAATTAAGCAGATCTCAGTTTTTGTTGAAAACAAACCCGGCAGGCTTGCCGATATTACGGGCTTTTTGGCTGACGGCGGAATAAGCATACGTGCTTTTTCAATTGCCGATACAACGGATTTCGGCATTTTGAGACTTATTGTGTCGGATACCGATAAGGCTGCAAAAGTATTGAAGGAACACGGTGTTGCCGTTTCCATAACAGAGGTTGTCGGGATTTCTATTCCGGATGTTACCGGTGCTTTTGCCAAAGTTGTCAAGCTTCTTTCCGATGCAGGAGAAAATGTTGAATATGCTTATGCTTTCTTAACTCCGGAAGAAGGGCATGCCTATGTTATTTTCAGAGTTGATAATAACGAAAAAGCTTGCGAGCACCTTAAGGAAAACGGCGTCGATGTTATCGAAGAAAACTCTCTGCTGTAATTCAATCAGTTTAAAGCCCGGTGCTGTTGCATCGGGCTTTTTCTGCGAATTTGCAGACGTTTTTAATTTACTTTTTTTATTCGCTGTGATAAAATATTTAATAATAAAATTGTAGGTAGGTGATTAAGAATGATAGGAACAAATATAGCAATTGACTTTGGTTCTTCCTCAACGGAATTATATGTTCAGGGGAAAGGCGTCATTCTTGATGAGCCTACTATGATTGCTGTTGATGTTGAAACCGGTATGCCGATAGCAATAGGCAATGCGGCATACACTATAAATGGTAGAACAGATGATAGTATTGAGGTTATAAGTCCGATTGTAGGAGGTATTATCTCTAATTATACTATGGCGGAGCATATACTGAAGTATTATTTGCAAAAGATTTTAAAAAACAGCGTTATAAAGCCGAATGTCGTAATATCGATACCGAGCGGAGCTACGGGGCTTGAAAGGCGTCCTTTCCTGGATGTTGTTACGGCAGCCGGTGCCGGGCGTGCTTGCCTGATTGAAGAGTCACTCGCTTCTGCCGTCGGCATCGGAATAAAAAATGACTCTCTTTCCGGCAGATTGCTTGTAAATATGGGCGGCGGCTCAATCGATGTTTCGGTTGTAACCATGGGCAGTATTGCTGTGGCTAAGTCGCTGAAAATAGGCGGAATTTCAATTGATGAGGCAATAATGCGTTATTTAAAGAAAAATCGTGATATTTTAATCGGTCCTCAAACTGCTGAAAGACTGAAAATATGCTTGGGTAGTGCTGTTCCGCGTGAAGAGGAGCTTGCGGTTATAGCCTCCGGCAAAAGCTGCCTTGACAATATGCCTATATCCTTTGAAGTTACTTCCACTGAGATTTTTGACTCAATAAGCGAGCAAATAAATATGATGATACAAGGTATAAAAGATGTGTTGGAAAAAACACCTCCTGAGCTTGTTGGAGACATTTCGGATAACGGAGTTACTTTGACAGGCGGCACTTCTCTTTTGTGGGGAATGGATAAGCTTGTTGAAAACGAAACCGGTATAGAAACAAAAATTGCCGAGGACGCCATGTACTCAACAGTTAACGGCGCCGCTGCGGCAATCAATGATATTGAATATTTAACCAATAACGGTTATACATTTCAAACGGTACGCGAAGTATAATCAGATTTTGATGCCTTCGCTTGCATTTTTGAGAAGCTCACAGGATTCTTTGAGCTTCTTTTCTTCTTCAGCTGTTATGTCAAGAGTAACTATTTCTCTGACTCCGTCTCTTCCTATAATGCTCGGTATACCGGCATATACTCCGTTGATGTCATATTCTCCGCGGAACATTGAAGAAACGGTTAATACGCTTTTTTCATCGCCGAATATAGCTTTTACGATTCTTACCAAAGCCATTCCTATTCCGTAATAGGTGGCTTTTTTTGCTTCTATTATTTTTTGTGCAGCTCCTGTAACATCTTTTGCTATTTCATCAAGGTCGGTAAGCTTGAATCTATCCGGATTGTTTTCAACAATGCTCATTATGCTTTTTGTGCCGACG
>ERZ780111.511-NODE-511-length-10766-cov-4.97657_pt1 | contig 10766 bp, 8 predicted proteins | sample MGYA00433084_ERZ780111 | MGnify/ENA primary metagenome ERZ780111 (study PRJEB29588, sample SAMEA2144299) | human gut metagenome | biome: human gut; feature: human-associated habitat; material: faeces | place: Denmark | collected 2008/2010 ... | reverse complement strand
ATGGGAGCCCTGTAGCCTGTAACGGCGGTAATCATCGGCGTCTGCGTCTTCGGCGAGAGCTTCTCTCTGCAGCTGGCGATAGGCATCCTCGCTATCCTGGCTGGCGTAACGATTATCATCGCAAGAAAGAAAGGGTAAAAAGGTAAAAAGAAGAAAAAATCCTCGCTCGAAAAAGAACTCGAACGAGGATTTTTTTTATCTGTTCTAGCCGCAAGCAAATAGGCTCTCAAGCCGCCAGGCGTTAAGATGATTATCTCAGGATATCCTTCAGGGCAAAGTTGGCGAGGATGCTGGTGCTCTGGCTCAGCATGCGGATGAACTCCTGGGCTGAGTTTTTCATGTAAGCATCTTTCAGAATGTGGATGCAGCCATCCATTTCGTTGTCGGCAGCATCGATAGGAATCGCCTTCATGCCGTTCTGCAGAATGGTGGTCGATTCGGAGAGAATGGTCACCAGATTGCTGCGGCTCAGAAGGTCGAAGATGATGTTTACATTATTCACCTCTACCATAATCTTGTAGTTCAAATCTTTGCCCTCTAGCATGTGATCAAAGGCGTTGCGTGCCTGCAGACCCTTGCAAGGAAGGATGAGGTCGTAGCGCTCCAGATCGGAAAGCTTGACCGATGAAAGGCGCGCCAGCGGATGATTCACGTTCACGATAGCGGCAAGACGGTTGCTGAAAATAGCTCGGCTGTCTACCGCCTTTTCGTTCTTCAGAGGCTTGAAAGCCAGAACGAGGTCGAGTTCGCGCTTCTTCAGTCCGTCCATCAGTTCCTGCATGGTGCGGTATTGGATGTTGAGCTTGACATGAGGATAGGCGTGGAGAAAGGCGATGAGCGTCTCGGACATGATGTTGCTGAAGGAGAACGTTACGCCGATGTTCAGTTCGCCTGTAAGCATTTCCTTCAGATCGTTCATGTGGTCTACACAGGCTTCGGCAGAATTGACCGCGTTTTGGGCGTAAGGTCTCAATTCCTTGCCCGCCTCTGTGAGGTAAACCTCATGAGAATTGCGCTCGAAGAGAGGCAGCCCTATCTCCTGTTCCAGATGCGAAATCTGCTGTGAGAGGGTGCTCTGGGTGATGTATAACTTGCGCGAAGCTTCTGAGAAGTTGAGCGTCTCGGCTACCTTCAAGAAATATTTCAGTTGTCGTATTTCCATATTGTTCCTTTATTGAAGCTATCGGCTATAGAAATAACCGATAGCTAAATTTGGGTGCAAAGATAAAACATTTATTTTAATATCCTCCTTTTTTGAAGAATAAAATGATGTTTTATCGCATCTCTACTTCTTTTTATCCGGTTATCATCCGATGAAAACCTGATTATCATCGGATGAAAAACCGGTTAACATCGGATGAATTTCCGATTATCATCCGATGAAAATCAGATTTCCAACCAGGTGATTATTTGATTTCTACTTCGTGCAAATCTACGAATTCGCCATTCTTCTTCTTTCTTTCTACCAGCATGGCAAGCAGCTTGCGCTTGCGGTTGTCGGCGATGAAACGGCGGAAGAATACGTTTGGAATTGCCACACCCAGGGCGATGCAGATGATGGCGAGCGAAGCCTTGATGAGGTTGTTCATACCTACGGTTACTTCGCCTACCACGCCATGCATGTCGATGAAGGCGAACAGGGCGCGATACATCAGAACTCCCGGTACCATTGGGATAACGCTAGGAATGGTAATACATTGGTGAGGGGTATGGAACCAATGGCGCGCCTTGATCACGATGATGCTGATGAGCGCAGAACCGGCAAGCGAACCGATGCTCAGACCCATGTCAAGACCGATGTTGCCGTTAGATGGACCCAGATTGACGAAATTGCGGAAGCATACGGCGATGATACCGCCCACAGCTACAACCGGCAACAGACGGCGAGGTATGCTGAAGATGGTGTAGAACCCCTTGGCCGATACGGCAGCTGCGATGGCAAACTCCCAGTATTCGTGATGAGGAGTCATCGTAAGATCCTTCACGAAGTTGTCGATGTGGCAAACCTGGATGGCGAAGGCGATACCGAAAGCCATCGCGAAGAGCATCAGCAGGGTGTTCAGGGCACGAACCATTCCCACCTCAATATATCCGTCTAGCATATCGCTTACAAAGTTGATGAGTGGAACTCCTGGCACGATGAAGAGGGCACACGCCATCAGCGGATGCCAAGGGGTATCTGAATGCATGAAGGCTGGAAGCGCTTCGGCAATCGATGGGTTGAGCGAAAGGAATGAGGTCAACCAGGCTATCAGAGTGGCTACGAAAGCCGAAATACCGATGGCTACATAGTTGTTGCAGCCCTTGGTTGGCAAGAACATTCTCAGGCGGAAACCCAGAATGGCTGCAAGCGAACAGAAGAAGAAGGCTGGCCAGTCGCAACCGAACTGGATGCAGAATCCGCCGATGGCTACCCGCCAAGGGGTAAAGCTGCGTGGGGTGGCCTTGATGTCGTTCAGGGCCTGCTCATACTGTTCGAGTGAATAGTTATCCTTGATGGCCTTCCAGGTGAGCTTACTTACCTGGGAAATAGAGGTGAGGTTGATACCATGCTTCTCGCATCGCTGGAACTTGGAGAAGGAATGCTTCTCGTCGCTATAGTTTACCATCAGCACGTTCCAGTTGATGTAAAGGTGCATGTATCGCTCGTCAAGACCGAGGAAAGCTGCTGCACGCTTCATGGTTCGCATGATGCGGGATGTGTCGGCAGCACTCTCCATGAGAATGCTACCGGTACGTAATAATAAGTCGAGTTTTCTCCTGAGTTCTGATTCTGCTATTTCCTTGCAGTTGCAGTTATCCTCTCCGCAAGCGCAGGTTTTCAATTCTTTTTCTGTCATATATGTTTATCCGAATACAAAAATAATAATCTGAATGGTTACAATTCTGAGGAACATGGCGAATGGATATACATTCGCATAGCCTACAGTTGGCGCATCTGCCGAAGTCTGCTCACGTACGTAAGCCAGGGCAGAAGGGTTGGTGTTGGCACCTGCCAATACGCCGAGTAATGTATAATAGTTGATGTGGAACACGAGCTTGCCGATGATGCCGCCCAGAATGATTGGTATCATGGTGATGGCGATGCCGTAGAGAATCCAGGTCAGTCCGCTTTCTGATGCTACGGTCTGGATAAACTGTTCGCCTGTGCCGAGACCCACGCAAGCCAGGAAGATGCAGATGCCGATTTCGCGAAGCATCAGGTTGGCTGAAATGGTATTGTAGGTAACGAGGTTGTATTTCGGTCCGAAATAACCTATCAGAATGGCTACTACCAATGGACCGCCGGTAAGTCCGAGACGCAGATTCTCGTTGATGCCTGGGATGAAGAACGGAATGTTGGCTACGATACAACCCAGCATGATGCCCAGGAAGATTGGGATGAGGTTAGGGTAGTTCAGACGCTTCATCTGGTTACCCAGCACCTTCTCGGTATGAGCGATGGCGAGTTCCTTGCCCACTACGGTTACGCGGTCGCCCAACTGGAGTTTCAGGTCTGGGGTTGCGATGAGGTCTACACCATTTCTGTTCACGCGGGTAATGTTGGCGCCAAGGTTGCTTCTAATCTGCAACTGGCTGATGCTCTTTCCGTTGATGCCCGGCTTGGTAATCAGGATTCGGCGGTTGATGAGTTCGCTGCTGAATTCCTCGTCCTTTACGTCAACCTTCTCGCCGAGCAGGGCGATGATAGGTTCTTCTACGGTAGGATGAGCCACAATCTGCAGAATGTCGCCCTCTTCTATCACGGTCTGTCCGTTAACTACCTCGTCCTGGCGTTCGCCGTTATTACGGATAATCTTAGAAACCATGAAGTCGCGCTTCAGCAGATAGCGGATCTGCTTGACGGTATCTTTGAAAACCATCTGGTTAGAAACCTTTACGGCGAAGGTGTTCAGGGTCATCGCTTCAAGATGTCCCTTACCTCGCTTAGCTTCATCCTCTTCCTTCTGCTTGTCTACGCGTAGCGCGAACCTTAATATAATGAAACTGAGGATAACGCCGAGCACACCCATAGGATAGGCGATGGCATAGCCGGCTGCGATGGATGGGGCGTCGATGTGGCGCAAGTCGCTGAATGCCTGCTGGGCTGCACCCAATCCAGGAGTGTTGGTTACGGCACCCGAAAGGATACCTGCCATAGAGGTGATGGATGTTCCCGAAAATGAGAAGATGACCAAGGTAGTAATGATACTCAGGACCACAACAAGCATGCTGAGCAGGTTGAGACTCTTGCCGCCGTTCTTGAACGAAGCGAAGAAACCCGGACCTACCTCCAGACCGATAGAGTAGACAAAGAGGATCAAGCCAAATTCCTTGAGGAAGTGGAGCAGATGCTCGTCAAGGTTGAGAGAGAAATGTCCAAAGATAAGACCGATGAACAGAATCCAAGCCAAGCCCAGGGAAACACCTTTTACTCTGAGCTTACCTAAACACAAACCCAAGGCGATGACCAGCGAAAGAATCATCACAGAGTGGGCTACTCCGCCTCCCCAAAGGTCTGGGAAGCCATAAAATAGATTTTTTAAAATCTCCATTTTTCTTTATCTATTAATGTAAATACTGAATTTTCAAAAACATTCTTTCTTATCGATTTCTGAAATCGATTGCAAAGGTATAGATAAAAACGAAAGCAAAACTCGTTTTATGTTTAAAATCTACGAATGCGGTTATAAGTGCTTTCTATAGCTAAAATAGGCTTTGCGGGCTTTTCTTTTCTCTTTCTCATGCATTTCTAGCCCTTTCTTTGCTCATTATATCAGTTTTTTTTCGTAATTTTGCAACCGGATTATTATAAACAGGAAAGAATATGCTGAATATTGATGAAATAATGGATAAGAGAATTGCCGTGCTCCTTTCGGGGGGCGTCGACAGTTCGGTTGTGGTTTGGGAGTTTGCCCAGCTGGGCCTGCATCCTGATTGCTTCTACATCAAGATTGGTCCTGAGGAGAAAGAGGAGTGGGACTGCTCTTCGGAGGAGGACCTGGAGATGGCTACGGCTGTGGCTAGAAAGTATGGGTGCAAGCTGCAAGTGGTTGACTGTCATCATGAATATTGGAACGAGGTAACCCGTTATACGATGGAGAAGGTGAAGGCGGGTTTTACGCCTAATCCGGACGTGATGTGCAACCGTCTGATTAAGTTTGGTGCCTTCGATGAGAAGATGGGTCACAACTACGACCTCATCGCCACGGGGCATTATGCGCAGACCGAAACGGATGAAAATGGCGACAAATGGCTTGTCACGAGTCCTGATCCTGTAAAAGACCAGACCGATTTCCTGGCTCAGATAGAGAGCTGGCAATTGAAAAAAGCGATTTTCCCTATCGGCCATCATATCAAGAATGAGGTTCGCGAGATAGCCGAAGAGGAGCATCTGATAAATGCCAAGCGCAAGGACAGTCAGGGAATCTGCTTCCTGGGACAGATAAATTATAATGATTATATCCGCCGTTATCTGGGCGAGAAACCGGGCGATGTCATAGAGATGGAAACGGGTAAGCGCATAGGCGAGCACAAGGGTTTGTGGTTTCATACCATCGGCCAGCGCAAGGGCTTGGGCTTTGGCGGCGGTCCCTGGTTCGTGATTAAGAAGGATGTAGAGAACAACATCTTGTATGTGAGTCATGGTTATGATCCGCAGTCGGCCTACAAGAAGGATTTTCCTCTCCATGATTTCCATTTCCTCACACGCGAGGTTGCGATGCAGAAGGTAACTTTCAAGATTCGCCATACGCCGGAGTATCATCCTGCTAAGATAGAAAAGCTGGAAGACGGCCGCTGGATGATTCATTCAGAAGAGGCGATTCATGGTGTGGCTCCCGGCCAGTTCTGTGTAGTTTATGATGAGCATCATCATCGTTGCTATGGCTCGGGCGAGATTACGGTATAAATATTTTAAATTGAAAAAAGGGATGAGTCATCAATCTGATATTTTGATGATTCATCCCTTTTTGTTTTATCTGTTTTTACCCTTCTCCGATAATGCTGTCCAGTAATTCCTGGCAGGCATCTTCGAGAAGCGTGATGACGAGCTCGAAGTCGCTATAGTCGCCATAATACGGATCGGGAACGGTGGTGTATTCGCGATGATGGGTCAGAAAATCGGCCATGCGCACAACTTTTTTCCTATCAGACTCTGAAGAAGCCATGGAGGTAATGGCACGGTAGTTTTCGTTGTCCATTACCACGATGGTTTCGAAACGGGCGAAGTCTGACTTCTGAAACTGGCGGGCATGGCTGTTGAAATTGTAGCCATGCTCGGCGCCACATTTGCGCATGCGGCTGTCGGGCAACTGACCTACGTGCCAGCTCCCGATGCCCGCAGAATCGATTTCAAACTCATCCTGAAGCCCTGCTTTTTCTACAAGACTCTTCATGATTCCCTCGGCTGCCGGAGAGCGGCAGATGTTGCCCAGGCAGATGAATAATACGGTATGTTTACCTTTCTTTGTCATGTTGCTAACTTTTTTTTGTTTGCAAAGTTAGCATAAATCTCTGTATTATGCAAGATTTTTCTTCATTTTTCTTCCCACAAATTCTTAATTCTCACTTTATTTCCGTATATTTGCAGCCAAAAAAAGCACATGACAACAACACTTATCATATTGGTTATTACGGTAGCCCTATTCATCTGGGGCAGGGTGAGGGCCGACATCGTGGCGCTTACCGCCCTGGCTGCACTCCTGGTTCTGGGTATCCTGACGCCTGCCGAGGCGCTGGCGGGCTTCTCTTCGCCCATCGTCATCATGATGATAGGACTCTTCGTGGTGGGTGGAGCTATCATGCAGACCGGACTTGCCAAGCTTACGGGCAATAAGCTCATGGCGCTCTCGCGCGGCAACGAAACCATTACCTTCCTGCTCGTAATGCTCGTTACCTCGTTTATCGGCGCCTTCGTGAGCAATACCGGAACTGTGGCCCTCATGATGCCTATCATCATGAGCATAGCTGCGGGCTCGGGCATGCAGTCGTCGCGTTTCCTCATGCCGCTCGCCTTTGCCGGAAGTCTGGGCGGAATGCTTACTCTCATCGGTACGCCGCCCAACCTGGTTATCGATGAAGTATTGACCGAGAGCGGTTATCAGCCGCTTGCCTTCTTCAGCTTCTTCCCTGTGGGCATCATCGTCATTGCCATCGGCATCATCGTGCTCATGCCGCTCAGCAAAATCTTCCTCAGCAAAAAGCAGAGCGGTAAGAAAAAGAAGCAGGGCAAATCGCTTGATGATCTGGTAGACGAATATCAGCTGCTCGATAATCTGCATCGCTACATCGTGCCTAGCCGCCGCCCTTCTGCCGCCCTCGACGAGAATGGCGAGCAGATGGATATCGTGGGCAAAACCCTGAAGGATCTGAGCATCCAGAAGAAATATGGCGTGAGTATCATCGAGATAAGAAACGAGAAGAAATCGCGATTGGGACTGGTGAAGGATGTGAGCCAGAACATGGCGAAGAGCAGCAGCACCATTCAGGTTCACGATACCTTATATATAATAGGTGAGGAGGAGAAGATGAAACGCTTTGCCAACGATTACGGCCTCAGGAAGATGAAGGATGTGAAGATTGATTTCTACGACTTGGGACTGACCGAAATCGTGGTGATGCCTACGTCTAATTTTGCCGGTCTGCGCATAGGCGAGGCTAATCTGCGCAAGCGTTTCGGCATCAACGTGCTGGGCGTAAAGCGTGGCGATGAATATATTACCGACAATCTGATAGCCACCAAGCTGCATGTGGGCGATATGCTCCTGGTGCAGGGCGAATGGACCAATTTGGCTCATCTGGCTACCGATACGAGCAACTGGGTGGTTATCGACCAGCCAGAGAAGACTGCCGACAAGGTGCTCTTGGATTACAAGGCGCCTGTGGCGGCTGCCATCATGCTGCTGATGATAGCGATGATGGTGTTCGATTTCATTCCTGTGGCTCCGGTCACGGCGATCATCATCGCCGGACTGCTGACCGTCTTTGCCGGTTGTTTCCGGAATGTGGAGGCTGCCTATAAGACCATCAACTGGGAGAGCATCGTGCTGATAGCCGCCATGATGCCGATGTCTACGGCGCTTGAGAAGACGGGTGCTTCGGCCTTGGTTTCTCAGGGGCTGGTAGAGAGTTTGGGTTCGATGGGACCTACAGCTCTCTTGGCAGGTATCTACTTCACCACTTCTCTGATGACGATGTTTATCAGCAATACTGCCACGGCTGTGCTGATGGCTCCTATTGCCCTGGTGGCGGCCCGGCAGGTAGGTGTGAGTCCTTATTCCTTCCTCTTTGCGGTTACGTTGGGCGCCAGCATGTGCTTTGCCTCTCCGTTCTCCACGCCTCCTAATGCGCTGGTGATGAAGGCGGGTGGCTATACGTTTATGGATTACGTGAAGGTAGGTTTGCCGTTGCAGATTATCATCGGCGTTGTGATGACCTTCGTTCTTCCGCTCCTTTTTACTTACTAAGGATTTTTGATATCAAAATAAAAGCCCCCGATATTTTTCCCGCATTGGGGGCTCTTTTTTTATCGGATTAAATCAGGCCTTTTTATTTTCCCAATTAGAGAGATTTTTTTCTCCAACTGGGCAAATGATTTTGCGCGCTTTCTGAATCACGATGCAAAGATACGAAATCCCGTTTTATCAGTTGTGCGATAGCGTGCGATGTCGTGCGATAGCGGAACATTTTTCTCCAATCTCTTTTCTTCGTGTTCACGGAAGTTGGGAAAGATAGTTTCAGCGATGTTGGACAGTTGTTCCTTATTATAGCTCGAATCGGCAACAAGATAGGTCTTCATACGGCATGATTTCTCCTAATTGAGGGCGGAATACTGAAAAATAGCCCATTTATCTCCACTTCGAGTATCTGGAAGAGCATCGGAAATAAGGTTTCCTGCATGTCTTTTGATGCCTGAGAGATGGCAAATTTTACAAATTCAGTACCCTTGCTGGGTTTGGGCTTCGCCGGAGCGATGTTGCTAAAAATATTATAATCCATTGCTTTTTAGAGAGTTAAATCAAATTTCATGTTCATTTTTTCTTGCTTGCAGTCTCAGTCTCAGAGTCTCAGTTGTTTTTTTATGGTCTCGCTTCCTATATATATTATATATAACTAATTAATAATCAATAAGTTATAAATGATTGAGAAGCGGGTTTGAAGTTGGATTGTGACATTTTCCCTAACTGAGACTGAGATTTGAGACTGTTTTGAAGAGGAAATGAGGGTAGGGATAATCCTGTTACCGGCCCCCCGAAGTCCCCATTTCCTCTAGAAAGCCTCGACTCCGTTTTATCTCTTTTCACCCTCGCAATCATCGAAAGTTCGTTTGCGGTTCTCTGTCATCTCTTAATAGTAGTACCAACATTCCTCTTCTGGAGTTTTCAAGTCGTTATTTCAGCGAAGAACGCAACGAAGAAGGGGTGGAAGTTCATTCAAAAATAGAACTGCAGCCACTCAATAAAGATGGCTTCCAGACCATAGAAATTCCAGAGGATAATGAAGCCAAGATTGCTACCATCGGCGTTTTGAAATACATTATCCGTTAAAGATAAAAGGGCAAAAGCATTACCTTGTCAATATATGGTATGATGCTTTTGCCCTTTCTTTCTGTATGTCTTTTATTCCCCTTTCTTTTCTTCCGTTTTATTTATTCCACCTCCTCGCACATCGCCATCTCTGCTCCCCGGTAAATCACAACGAGCTGATGAAGCTTCGTGGTTTTCACGGATTTGTGCACGATGTCGCTATTGGCGTAGCGCCTTATCTGGGCTGAGGCTTCCTCGAAGAGATGGTTCAGCTGCTCATCGCTGGTGCCCGGCTTGCAATATTTCAATTCCACGATGTAGGAATCTTCTATGTCCTTATAGATGTCGCAGAGGGGCAGCAGGAAGATGTCGGCATAACCGCCATCGTTGTCAAGTTCAGAAATAGGACGGTAGAACTTGCATTGGCTCGTCATCGCCAGAGTGAAACCATGAACGTAGGCTTCGCCCTTCTGCTTATCGCGCTGGGAGGAGAAGCGCTTCAGACAATCGGCTATGTAGGCAAAGTAGGGCTTGAATGCACCTTCGTAAGCCAACTTGCTCTCCAGCTGGGTCTTGTCGTATTGCTCAAAGGTGAGGTCGTTCTCCTTGTAGGTATCCAGCAGATAGGTGTACATCTGGTCGCGCACCACCTCGTTGGGAACCACAAAGCGGGTGTTGCCCTGGTAGGTGCCGTCTATCGTTACCATGCCGAAATAGAAGAGCAGACTCAGGAAATTATCTGGGTCGTTGATGCGCTCGGCAGGGAAATTCTCCATCAGGGTTCCCGTGGTGAATCCCCTGGTCACGATATTCTGAATGATGCTGGCATCGTGGGCAAACTCCTTGTCATGGCGGATGAGCATGCGAATCTTGTCGTAGTCGATGCGGATGTTGGTTTCCACCAGTTTCTTCGGAATATCATAATCGTTGCGGATGTAATTATCAACAAAGTAGAGTACCATCACGGAGTTGTACATGGTTGTCTTGCCGTACTCTTCTTCTGAGAAGCAATAATTATCATACCATGGCTTCATCACTTCTATCAGCTCATCCACGCTGTGGTGAAATGGCAGCACGCTAGAGTAATAAGCCAGCATTTCACGCACTTCCTCCTCGGTGAATCCCACCATCTCGTTGAACTCCTGAGACAGGGAATAGTTGGTACCGATGTTGAAACCGCTGGTCAGATCATCCATGGTTACGGGACTTACTCCTGTAACAAAAACTCTGCCCAAAGAATCTCCGGCGGGTCCCCTTGTT
>ERZ780111.507-NODE-507-length-10801-cov-4.93523_pt1 | contig 10801 bp, 7 predicted proteins | sample MGYA00433084_ERZ780111 | MGnify/ENA primary metagenome ERZ780111 (study PRJEB29588, sample SAMEA2144299) | human gut metagenome | biome: human gut; feature: human-associated habitat; material: faeces | place: Denmark | collected 2008/2010 ... | reverse complement strand
ATGGGTTATCAAGTTTTTTTAAGAATAATTAGATGTATTAAATTAAACGGATAAAAACGCAAAGTAAATGAAAAACTAAAATGATTAAACCTATTGCCCTTACGCATATTTGTGCAAATTACACTTATTAATCATGTGTTTTATGATGTGTGTGCGTAAACAGGTTGCATAAACGTGCAAACGTTTGCACAAAGAAATGTAACCTTTTTGAAAGTTTTTCTTGCTTCGTATTTGATTTTCTCTTAAATTTGCAGCCGAAAAAAGATACCAACTAGCAAACGAAGACTCAGTTTAGTATAAACGAAACCAAATATAAAAGTAAAGATAAGATGAAGCAAACATTCAATAAATCAGCTATGTTGCTGCTGCTGATCCTTTCAATGGCAACAACGCGAGCGCAGGAGGTCGCTCTGAAGACCAACTTACTGGGATGGGCTTCCACATCTGCCAACGCCGGCATCGAAATCGGCACGGGCAAGAAAACAACCTTCCAACTCTTCGGCACCCTGAACCCCTGGAAGTTCTCGGGCGACAAGAAGATGAGATTCTGGAATGTTATGCCAGAATACAGATGGTACACCTGCCAGAAATTTGGAGGCCATTTCTTCGGAATTCATGCCTTAGGCGGTGAATACAACATTAAAAACATTGACATGCCCTTCGGCATCCTGCCGAAAACTCTGGAGGGCAGGCACTATGAAGGCTGGTATGTAGGTGGAGGCCTCACCTACGGCTATCAGTGGTTGCTCAATAAGCACCTCAATTTCGAAGGGTCTATCGGTTTGGGATATGCCTACAGTCCTTACAAGCTTTACGGACGATGCGAAAAATGTCTCGACAAAGACCATCGCAACTATGTGGGTCCTACAAAAGCCGCACTATCTCTCATATACGTGTTCTAAGAATATAACTTAACTGTAGTTTTAAACAGACAATATAAACACGTAATAACTAGACAGAATACAAAAAATTTAGGGAAATCATAATATGGATAAAATGAAGCTTTATGCGGTCATTTCGCCTCTCTGCATACTCTTTTCTCAGGGCATCATGCCTGCTCAGGCTCAACAGCTGGCAGGGGGTAAGATTCAGGTAGACAGCGTTTCAGCACGCAAGAACGGCAACCGGATGGACGTTGCCTTCCGTATGAACCTGAACGATTTGAAGATGAAATCAGAGCAGCAGATTGTTTTTACACCGGTAATGGTAGGAACTGATTCTATCGCTCTCAACCCTATCATCATCCAGGGTAGAAACCAGGCTGTAAGATACCGCCGACTTGCCGACAGCAAGAAAAATCTGCAGGCACAGGTTCTTACCCGCAAGAACAAGACCAATCAGCAGGTTTACTTCGCCCAGTCTGTTCCTTATCAGAAATGGATGAAGAAGTTCAAACTCTCGGTGAAAGAAGATCTCTGCGGATGCGGAAACCTGATAGAACAGGACAATACGCCGATTGCGGATATCGACCGTACACCGAAGATTACGAAGGATTTCTTCGTGCAGCCGAAGGCGGAAGCCAAGAAGGTGAGAGCCGAAAAGGGTGAAGCTTATCTCAGCTTTGTGGTTAACAAGAGTTATATTCTTGCCAACTTCCGTGAGAATGCTACTGAGCTGAAGAAGATTACTTCCACCATCGACCTGGTGAAGAACGACAAGAACGTTGAAATCACCGATATTGATATCCATGGTTTTGCTTCGCCTGATGGTTCGTATGCCAACAACAAGCGCCTTGCCAACGAGCGTGCAGCTGCCCTCCGCAAATATGTGAGCAGCCTCTACACCTTAAACAGCAAGCTCTTTACCTATCAGGCTACACCGGAAGACTGGGAAGGATTCAAGAAGAAGATTCAGGCTAGTCATCTGGCTGATAAGGAAGCAATTCTCGAGATAGCTAACTCCTCGCTGGCTCCCGACGATAAGGACCTGAAGATCAGAAAGCTCCATCCGGCAAGTTACCGCTACATTCTGGATCATATCTATCCTCGTCTCCGTCATAGCGACTATACAGTAACTTACACGGTTCGTCCGTTCAGCATCGAAGAGGCCAAGGAGATATTGAAGACCAAACCACAGCAACTTTCTCTGCAGGAGATGTTCCTGGTGGCACAGACTTACGAGCCGGGTTCGCCAGAGTTTAACGAGGTATTCGACATCGCCGTCCGCCTCTTCCCAGATGATGAGACAGCGAATCTCAATGCCGCCTGCACCGATTTGCAGAAAGGTGATCTTACTTCTGCCGAAAAGCATCTTGCCAAGGCAGGCAACTCGAAAGAGGCAGAACGTGTAAGGAAGATTTACGGGGAAATGAAGGCGGAACAATAATAGTAAATGGTAATCGAATATTCATCAATAAACAATAAAATCACATCAATCATGAGAATTAAACATTTCTTTGGATTAGCAGTGATAGCTGCTATGACAGCAAGTTGCTCTAGCAACAACGATTTAGTAAATGGGGGGGGGTAATAGCTCAAGTGAGGTTGAGAATGGTACTGCGTATGCTTCATTCAAGATCAATCTGCCTACAACAAGTGGTACACGTGCTGCAGGTGATCCTACATTTGTGGATGGTGACAAGAATGAGTATGCTGTAAACGATGCAACTCTTCTTGTTTTCAAGAAAGAAGGTTCTGACTATAAGTTCAAAGAGAAAGTGGACCTCGGTAATATGGAGCCTTGGACATCAAGCACCACAGATGGTATAACTACAACAGCCAAGTTAACTGCCAAGATTACTAAAGCTGAAGTAGGCTCTGATAAGGGTTATTATGCTCTTATTGTTCTCAACAACAATTCTGGAACGGATGAGAAAATCACTTATCCTGATGTAGATGAAACATATGCAAAATGGAGTCAGGATGATAAAAAAGCAAAAGCTACCAACTACTTGAAGCATGACAAGGGTTTCTTTATGGCAAATGCACCTAAGTATGTTGCAGGTGCTCCTGAAACTCTTGTTGAAATCAAGAACATCTATGCTTCTAAGCAGCAAGCTGAGAACTCAACGAACCAAAAGGCAGACCCCCCCCCAGCCACAACAGTATATGTAGAGCGTGGTCTTGCTAAGGTTTCTCTTGCTTCTGGTTCTGAAAATAAGCACTTTGATATTAAAAGTGGCAACTACAATGGCGACAAGGTTGACATTACAGGTTGGACTCTTGACGTTACAAATACCAAGACATTCCCAGTTCATGTAACAGATGGATTGTGGAAAGATACATGGAAGGAAACAACTACACCTGCTGCTACCAATGGTGCAACAATGAATCGTTTCCGTGACACAAATCCTACTGCAGAGTTCCCACGCGTATATTGGGGCTTGGATCCTAACTACAGCAACGATTTCACTTTCACTTCTGTACCTGCTTGCAAAGATGAGTTTAAAATGGCAACAACAGCAGACTTTAAGAAAGACGAGGATGCCAAGAAGCCTCAGTACTGCCTTGAGAATACTTTCGACATTGATCACATGGTGCAGGGTCAGACAACACGAGTTTTGTTCTCTGCTAAGTACAAACCTAACGATATTCCTGAAGACGAAACTTTCTACAAGATGGGTAATAGCTCTCAGTTGTGGAATGCTGATAAAGTTGTGGCTCAGATTACGGCTAAGGCTCAGGAGGTACTTGGTGAGACTGATGCTGACAAGGTTAAAGTAACGCTTAATGCTTCAGGAAATGACATGACAAAGGCAGGTGTTCATCTTGTTGAAGCAGTAAATGTACAGCATAACTCAGTAAATATTTCAGACGATGATGCTTTAAAAATCAATGCAAAGCTCGGCTTCAAGAAAGCTACACCAACAGACGCAGCAGTTGGTTTGTCTACTTTTGAGAGTGGTGTTTCTTACTACATCGCACGTGTAAAGCACTTCGGTGACGCCCTTACTCCTTGGAATCCTGGTGATAAAACATACGACAAAAACAATGCCAACTGGCTTGGTCGTTACGGTGTGCTCCGTAACAACTGGTACGAGCTTACTGTAAAAAGCGTTAGTGGTCCTGGCTATCCTGACATTCCTGAGGTTAATCCTACAGATCCAGACGACGTTAACGATCAGTACATCAACGTAGAGGTGAAGATCCTCGACTGGGCTAAGCGTTCTCAGGACGTAGATTTGTAATCCATTTCACATTATTATATATAGCTCAGCCGCTCTAGCGCTAAGGAGCGGCTGGCTATATCGGAAGAATAAGAATCAATTTATACACTTTACTTTTTCATAAAACAGATAAGCATCATGGCAAACAAGAAGTTTAACAGTTGGATCAAGAATATATGCATGGGATGGGGATTCATCATGGCGGGCAGTTTGCTCAGCAGCTGCAACGACTTGATGCACGACGACCTGCCTCCTTGTGACATGGGTGTTGACTTGCAGTTCAAGTACGACTACAACGTGCAGCGTGCCGACATGTTCAAAGATCATGTGGGTGGACTCAGCGTATTCGTATACGACGAGCAGGGCAACTTCATTGCTCGCCATGATGCCTATAACGATGCGACATCACAGCCGCTCAAGGACCCTAACTATGCCATGCGAATCAATCTGGAACCGGGCAAATACAGATTCGCAACCTTCGCCTTCCAAAAGAAATACGAAGATGCACTCGCGCAGCCAGGTGCCAAATTCCAGATAGCTCTGCCACAGCAGGGTGACAACATCACAGCCCTCCATGCACGGCTCGACCGCGAACAGGGCAAGGTGAACAACCAGAGCCAACCGCTCGATACACTCTGGCAAGGACTCAGCAACGAACTGGTTGAAGTAAAAGACCTGCAGGTTACACGCCATACCATCGGTCTGGTTCGTGATACCAAGCAGCTCACCATCAGCCTGCATCAGACCGACGAGCCTGCCAACATCAATGCCGATGACTTCAGTTATCAGATAACCAATGCCAACGGCGATATCAGTTACGACAACTCTCTCCTCCCCGACGAGGAGTTGACATATACCCCATACTACACCTGGACCACTGAGTTTAAGGATTCCGAGGGCAATGTAAAGGAGCGCACCGCTCATGCCGCCCTCATGTTCTCCCGACTCATCTGGCATCCGGCAGCAGAAAACGACAAGAACGCCATCCTCACCATCACGAACAAGACTACAGGCGAAGAGGTGGCACGCATCAATCTTGCTGACTGTCTGGCTCAAGGCCGTGGCGCCTTCGAAGCCCGCCATTATTCAGCACAGGAATTCCTGGACCGTGAGTACGATTACAAGCTCGACTTCTTCCTCCAGGGCAACCAGTGGAAGTATGTGCAGCTCAGCATTTCCATCCTGGATTGGAGCAAGCGCATCCAGCGTGTCGATTTCTAACCGTTTCAGGTGTCAAAGCCCCTTCCGGGCATTTAGCTCATAAGAGTATTTGACTTTAAAAATTAGAAACAATGAAAATACGAGATTTCATTTTAAGTTTAGTTAGTTGGTTTATATTGTTGGTTACAGTAAGTTGCTCTGACGAACTTGGAGGCGAGCACGCTTCCATTTCGTCAGAAAGCAACTTACATGTACTCGTGCCAACCGTGCTCAGCAGTCGCGGTACCCGTACCGACGATGCTTCCGGCCTTCCTACCTATAATGCCACGGTAGATGAATGCCAGATCAACGACCTGACCCTCTATGCTTTCCCTGTAGAAAATGAAGGCAAGCTCCTGGTAGAGACGCTCCCTGCCCCACTGGCTACAATGATGGTAGAGCAGCATGTAGCTAACTATCAGCTCAATATCGAGCCGGGCACTTACCATATCTATGTGGTTGCCAATATGAACAAGGTGTTGAGCGGTAAGACTATCAAAACAGAAGATGATCTCAAAAAAATAGTACTGAACTATGTAGCTGGAACAGAACCGGGAATGCCTGTTTCTACAAACATCCCGATGATTTATGAGCCAAAGGATGTGAACGGTACTATCATCGATACAAAAATAGAAAAAGGTGGTAAGAAATATACCGAGGTGGCAGCTAACCTGAAATTTACATGCGTAAAGGTTAAGCTCAACCTCATTATGGACCCAACTGCGAGCGATAATCTTTATGGCAAGAGCTATAGCATAACAGATATTGCTGCACAGAAGCTTACTCCTTCTACCCATTTATTATGGGATGGTAAGTTTACCCAGACAGATGTAACTCCAGAATATGCTAAAGGCATAGATACACCTCTTTATAAGAGTACTCCTACAGGCGACGCAAGCAAAGGATGTTATTATCAGAAAGGTGAATATGAAATCAATGAAGATAACAAAAATGTAGCTAACGAAGATGTTGTGAAAATCGCTGATGCTTATAAGGATAAGGGTACACCGAAACCTACGAACGATAAGCAGTGGCTTTTTCAAGGTACTTACTATCTGCCAGAGCGTTATATCTCAAATGCAGAGGAACAGTCGGTATTGAAGATTAACGGTATAGTTAATAGCAGCAACAAGAATCAATATACCATTAAGCTGGGACATAAGCAGAATGCATCAGATGCTCCGCCTACATTCCCTCGTGGAACCTATTATGAAATTACAGGTAAGCTGAAGAGCTATGGCGATATGAATCTTGACTGCGATGTGAAAGTGGACGATTGGAAGACAGTAGAAATCAATGCCGATTTCTACCATACTACTTTATGGGTTAACAAGACCAAGGCTGAAGTCTCTTCTACAAAGAGTGATACCATCTCATATAAATCAAGCGAATCTGATGTAACGTTTGGCTGCATTGACTCAAAGATTGTTGGTGGAAAAAATAAAGATATTATCGTCGTAACAAAAAAAGATGACAAAAACATTATCTTTGGTATCAATCCAGAAATATCAATAACTGAGTTTCCACCGACTGCAGGTAAGAGAGAAGGAACCGCTAGAGTTTACTTACAGGCAAACAACATCAAGAAGTATATTGAAGTACACTATGATGTTACTCCTTATTTTAAGGTGAGCCCAAAGAACGTAGTTATCTATTATGGTAAGGATCCTGACGGCCAGCAGGTTCTAGAGAAACACTTTGTGGTAGAAACCAACCTAGGTGGCTTGAAGGCATTTCAGAACATCAATGGTACGCTAACAGAAAAAGCTTCCGGTTCTACAGCACAAGTTGGTGGTGCACCTTCTCGTCTGGAGATAAGTTATGATAATAATCCTGTAACAGAGAAAGGAATAACTGTATATGGAAAGTACGTGATGAAGGTAAAGGAAACCGTACCTCCTCAGACGACTACGGTTTATAACTTCACACTTTCTCCGCTGAAAAACATTCCTGATGACGAGGTTGCTTCGCAAGAAGTTACGGTTACAGTAAAACCGGAGTTTGGTCCTTATCGCATCTATATGCGAGCTATCAATGATGTGTATAGTTGGAATGGAGATAAAGATACATATAAAAATCTTGTTGTTGTTATGAAAGAACAATTACCAGAATATACAATTCCGGAAGGAGACTATAATGGTGATAAGAATTTCAACTGGGACGATGGTTGGTTTTGGACAAATAATAACTGGGCTGGAGATGAAGAAATTCATTCAGATAAGCACTATCTCTATGCCTATACTCAGATAGGCGAGAATACAAGCTCATCTCCTGATATGCCAACCTGGGTTTTTACGAAGAAATTCCCTGGAGATCAAATGACAGGTGACATTAACAATGCAGGATGGTATTACAAAGATATAGAAAAAAATAAAAAAAGTAGTTTGACCTTCAATAATGCGCAAGGAGAGAAGGAAATCAAACCGGGACAAACTCTAGTAATATTTGGCAATGGCAATAATGCTTTTGGAAATGATGGTGGTCGTACTCCGCACCGTTTTCCACATCATATGGATACAGGTATTCCATTGTTCAATTATGAAGATCGTGAAGGATGGTATCTCTATGACCCAACCTGTATACCATATTATCGAGTATATGATGACAAACCAACCATTATAAACGTGGATTATGTAATATATACTAAAGATGATATAACACGATGGTACATCGATTTTGGTAAGAAGGACAGTAATCTAAACAAATATACTTTGGAGTGTAACCCAGATCAATTCAAGGAAAAAAGCGAAGATGTTGGAAATGGCTGGAAACGTACAGTTCTCCAATTCAAAGCTCCTAAGGGCGAATATGAAAAAGCAATAGAGGTTAGCATTGGTAATAATAACTACCACACGCTCTTCAATGGTGACAGCTACGAGTGTAAATACGATGCAACCAACGGATATCAGATATTCGGTTATTACGATGGTAGCAGCTGGCATGAAGGCAAACCGTCAGGAGTTTCTAAATAATAAAGATAGAAAATATAATGATGACAAGAATAAAGACTTTAATGATATGGATAGGATTGCTCTTAAGCCTTGCATCATGTAAGGACTCTTTAGAGGCAATTACTCTCGGTGGGGACGAACTCCCTACCGAGGGAGTTACGCTGAGCATACAATTGCCTAATTTCACTCCTCAGGAAATCTCTACCCGAGCAGGAGGCGAAACTACAGAGAGCATTACTTCTCTGTGGCTTGTATGTTATGACACTTCAGACACTTATCTTGATATGCAGGATTGTACAGAAGCTTATGCTGCTGCAACTGCTGATGCAGATGGTTACAAGAAAATCAAAACAAACCTTCCTAAAGGTACAGAAACGGTACATTTGGTTGCCAACGTTCCTGACTTGACAAAAGCACAGGCTGAAAAGCTTGATGCGATGGATGTTATCACCCCAAATTTATCCAATCCAATCTGTTGGGGTGCAAAAACACTTAGCGACCTGATGAACGACAGCAAGATTTCGCTAACCCGTCAATGTGCTAAAGTTACAGTAAAAACAAGCGTTAGCAATTTCGAAATCACAGACCTTCATGTATGGCATTCTGCTAGCAAAGGCTCTATTGCGCCAGCTGGCTACAAAGAATCTACTAAGGATGACGACTTGGCAACATCTACAGAGTTGAATAGCAAATATATTGCTGGCGGTTCTGCTGCTGTAGTTGCAGTAAATGAAACTTCTGCAGGCAAGGCTGACATCATTATCAAGGCTAAATATAAGGATAAGGATAAGGGTACAGATACAGAAGGCTTCTATAAAGTAGCCCTCTATACTGATGATGCCAAAACTGCACAATATGCATTGGTACGTAACCACAACTATATCGTGAACGTTATTTCTGTAAACGATGCAGGCTACGCTACTGAAGAAGAAGCATTAATGGCTGAGCCAGAAAATCGTCTGAAGGTAACCGTGGTAGATGATAATCCGGAGATTGTAGATATGATTGCCTGCAAAGACTACGAACTGGGCGTTTGTGGTACACAGACTGTTGCAGCTACAAATGGAACAGATCCTATCATAGTTCCTATCACTTTGGTTACAAACCTTAAAGAAGATGATGCAAAAGATGGCAAACTCTATAAGGTGGAAATCAGCAACGATGCAAAATCGTGGATAACTGAATGTACAGAAAAAAGCAAGTCCACCACAACACCAACAAGTCCTGATGAATCGGCACCAAAAGGAACCAAGTTTGTTCTCAACCTCACATTGACTGCAAACAACAAATCGGAGGAGCCTCGTGAAGGTACGATTACCATCACTTCCGGTGACTTGAAAAGAACCATCTTGATTCATCAGGAAGGTTACGACTTTAAACGTGCTGATGATCGACAGGTTGTCATGAATTACAATGGTACTATTCATGATAATTACTTTGCTTGGCTTGATTCAGAAATGCATGGTGTTAAACCTAGCGAGAATAAGGTCGATAATCAGGAAAAGACCAGAAACCAGGGCTTGCACTTCAGCGTAGGAGATAATAAGATCTATTATCTGATTCCAAAGAAACCTGGTGACCAATTCGTGAAGAAATCTGACAAAATCAGTTATTCGGAAAAAACTGACAAAGGCACGGACTATTATGAAGTTAGATTGATCAACAGCACCAATAACTACGATTTATGGACAGACAAAGAAGGTTTTGTCATCAAGAATACTGAAGATGCTGCTCATACGATTACCATCACGTATCCTATCTATCATACGGGTGTATTTAGTGAAATAACAGAATCTGCAGCAAATGAACACCAGCTAGGTGAACCCAAGAAGGGTTGGTTCTATTACGAAGTTGTGAAGGTTAATGTAACAGAACCATCTGAAGATGGTACTTCTAGTACGGACAAGACATACTATATGTTAGACCGCAACCTGGGAGCTTCCAACAGCGATTTCTATTCGCCAGGTTCTGCCAATATTGCCAATGATAAAAGTTCTATAGGTGGATATTTCAAGATATCAAATGATAAAAACAGTAACGCCTATATCGACAAGTATGTAATCGGCAATTTTAGAGTTCCAAAGGGCAACGAGCTAGAGGCTATTGCGAATAAAGCCTCAGTAGATCTGTTGGAAACATCTACAGGTGAACCGTATAATTGTATTCGCATCCCGACAAGTTCTTCGCAGAAGAATTACATCTATATCCCAATCAGCGGATATTACGAGAGCAACAGCTTCAAGGATGAATTTCACGCAAATCTGTGGAGTAAGTCTTTGTTGTCGGGCTATCAGGGCTTCAGTACAGATAGTAGTGAATATGGCTTCTGGTATCTTTATTTGGATATCTATAATAAGATAAAGACTATCACAAATACCCGTTTCGTTCAGGGATATGATGGCTCGAACACTGGCCGTTACAAGGCGATGCCAATCCGCCTGATATATGTTCCATAAGGAGTTAGAATCTTACACTTTAATATAAACAAGAGAATCCACAGCAGGCACTCAAGCCAGCTGTGGATTTCTTGATTCTTAGCTTCACT
>ERZ780111.505-NODE-505-length-10955-cov-3.25872_pt1 | contig 10955 bp, 15 predicted proteins | sample MGYA00433084_ERZ780111 | MGnify/ENA primary metagenome ERZ780111 (study PRJEB29588, sample SAMEA2144299) | human gut metagenome | biome: human gut; feature: human-associated habitat; material: faeces | place: Denmark | collected 2008/2010 ... | reverse complement strand
CTTCACCGACTGCGTTTTTAAAGTCGCCGTAGCCCTTGCCGTCAAATTCCTTTTCTATTTCCTCATCTGTTTTTCCGGTGCAGCACGAGTAAATTCCCATAAGGTTGTTTACACCGTCTTTGCCGTCTTTTCTGTAAACGCGTGCCTCGCTGTCGGTGACAGCGCTTTTGATTTTCTTCATAATTGTATTGTCGTCGTCAAGCACGGAAATAAACGCCTTTGGATTGGTGTCTGATTTGCTCATTTTTTTATTCGGTTCCTGAAGCGACATTATTTTGGCGCCGCTCTTACCTATAAACGGTTCGGGAAGCTTAAAGGTGTTTCCGTAAAGGCCGTTAAATCTGTCGGCAATATTTCTTGTTATTTCAAGATGCTGTTTTTGGTCAATGCCTATCGGAACAAAGTCGGTCTGATATAAGAGTATATCCGCCGCCATAAGTACGGGATATGCGAAAAGACCGACATTTACATTGTCGGGGTGTTTTTCACTCTTGTCCTTAAATTGTGTCATTCTTGAAGCCTCTCCGAATTGGGTATAGCAGTCAAGAATCCACGCAAGCTGTGCATGAGCGGGAACGTGGCTCTGAACAAACACCGTGTTTTTGTGTGGGTCAAGACCGAGTGCCAATAAAAGAGCGTACATCTCCGTGGTTCTTCTGCGAAGATCCGCGGGATTCGGTCTTACCGTTATCGAGTGCAAATCGGCAACGCCGAAAAAGCAATCATAGCCGTCGGACATATTTTTCCAATTTTTCAAAGCGCCGAGATAATTGCCGAGGGTCGGCGTGCCCGTCGGTTGTATTAAGCTGAGTACGGTTTGTTTCTTTTCCTGATTGTTTTCCATTTTTATTACTCCGTTACTGTTTTATACAATAATACCGTAATTTTAACTTTACGGTTAGACTGCTTATAGTTTAAATTGAATTTGCTCTTTTGTCAATGTCAATGCAGGGTCTTATCGGATGTTTTTGCCTGTGAGACACTTATTTTCGATGCTCCGGCTTTGTTATCGGTGATTCGACATTTCACATAATACAGAATGCCGCCGAAACAGAGCTTCGACGGCACTTTTTACAGTTTGCTTATTTCGTCCATTATGTAGTCGAGAACCTTCACGGGCTCAATGCCGAGTACAACGGCAAATTCCTCATATATCAGAGCTTCCGCTTCCTTTAAAAAAGCCTCGTCCGATTGGTGGAGCCGCTTACCGCTCTCTTCGCGTTCGGTTTTGTGCAGGCGGATGGTTTTAATCACATTGATTATTTTGCCTCTGTCTCCCGAAGCTAAAGCACTCTTAAAAAAATCCTTTCTCTCGGCGTCGTTTTCAATCCACTCCGATGTGTCCTCTGCGGCTTTTTCAATGACGCTGTGCATTTTTTCCATAAGCTTTTCATTGTCCGACGGAACAAAAATCTTTGAGTTTTTCCTGTACACAGGATTTAATATAAAGTATACGGTGCTTTTACCGCCGACGCGCATTTTTTCGGTTCCCGTTATGCGGCATATTCCCTGAGAGCCGTAAACAACAACGTCACCTTCTTTGAATGTAGTGTTTTCTTTTATTTTTTCCACGGTTTTTTTCCTCCGTAATACTTTTTTGCAATTTCGGTTTGTTTTACCGAGTCCAAAGCGTTCATGCGTTTCGACCAAGCATCATTTGAATGCAGCTTTTCCTCCGACGTTTCGTAAAAAGAGCATTTCTCACCGAGACATTTTTTTACGCTTAAAACGGAGCAGTCGTTTCTTCCCGTGCAATATATGCAGCAAAATGTGTCGTTGCTGTTTTTGCTTTTATCCGTAAAATCTTTTTTGTCTGACATAGTATCACTTCTTTTGTGCTTTATAATATATTATAACATCTTTTTTGTGTTTTTGTTATTGACATAATAGATAAATTTATATTGTTTGTCGGTTTATATAAAATAGCCAAATTGTCGTAAAAATCGGTCTGTATAACGGCGTAGGGCAATATATATGTATTAAGAAAAAATACGGAGCGGATGTGTGCGCCATGATAATAAAATTCAAAAGGCCTGCAGCGATTTTTTGCGGAATTATTCTGATGGTATTCGGACTGTTATTTTTGCTTTATGCCGTTTTCGGAATGAACGGTGACGAAGAAATAAGAGCAAAAAAGACCATAGCTCAGCACGATACGTCCGTTGATCCGGAAAAGCCGATGGTTGCCCTGACGTATGACGACGGTCCGTACACTCCCGTCACCGGAAGAATTCTCGAAAGCCTCAAGGCGGGGGGCGGCGGAACAACTTTTTTTGTTGTCGGCAGCAGAATAGACGGTCGCGAGGAAATAACAAGGAAAATAACAGAATACGGCTGCGAAATAGGCAATCACACTTACGGACATGTCGTGCTTACCAAAACAGACAACGAAAACGCTTTACGCGAGCTTGCAAAAAATGATGAGGTGATTTTTGATACCGTCGGAATAAAGCCAAGCGTCGTAAGACCTCCGTGCGGCTGTTATAATGATTTTATAAGACAAAACGAGAAAAGACCGCTCGTTATGTGGACGATTGACACAAGAGACTGGAGTCATCAAAACAAGGACCGCACGGTAAATACGGTGCTTTCGAGCGTTAAGGACGGAGATATCGTTTTAATGCACGATTTATTTGTCCCTACGGCGGAAGCGTCGGAAATACTGATTCCCGAGCTTGTGAATCGCGGCTTTCAGCTTGTCACCGTGAGTGAACTCATCAATTATCGCAGCGAGATAAACGGGATAGTTTTAAATAACAGTTGACAAACCGAGTTCAATAAGCTATCATATTAGCATATTAACACTTTACCACGGTAAAACACGGAGGACGTTATGAAAAAGATTTTAAGTATTTTGCTTGCCGCTGCCTTGATTGTATGCACATTTGCCGCTTGCGGCAACAAAAAAACCGATACTTCTTCGGACCTTTCTAATGATGAAATAAACAACGACACGTATTTGTACTATCTCGGAAGGACAAAACCGGAGTATGTAGTGGCAAAATTTAATGCAGATTACTCAAGTGTGGAGATTATAAAAAATGGTGAAGACAGTGATGGAATAATGGGAGACTTAGTTGCTGTAAATGGCGCATCGGAACAATCGTTTTACAGCAATCAGTCTTTGGTAAATGTGACAATTAAAGATGGCGTAAAAAGCATAGGCGACCGAGCTTTTGCGATGTGCCAAAATCTGAAATCTGTTTCTATTCCGAAGAGCGTAACAAGCATAGGCAGTGGGGCTTTTGCACAATGTACAGCACTTACTGATGTTACGATTCCTGCAAATACAGTAAAAATGGGTGACAGTGTTTTTGACGGTTGTACTTCTCTTGAAACAGTTAAGCTTCCGGAAAAAATAGAAAACCTTGAAGAAGAAAAGCCAAAATCAAGAATTCGAGCATACATGTTCAAAGATTGTCATTCTTTAAAAAGTGTTACGTTGCCAAACGATATAGAACAAATTGATAGCGGTGCTTTCATGAACTGCAAGGCACTTACAAGTGTTGAGATACCCGACAGTGTTCAGCGTATTGCGGAAAGCACGTTTAAAGGATGTTCGTCTCTTAAAAATGTCACTCTTCCCAACAACGATAAACTCAATAGTATTGCTTGTGTGTTTATAGGTTGTAGTTCTCTTGAAAGCGTAACCGTTCCGGATAGCGTAACGGACATCGACGGTGCGTTTACAAACTGTGTCTCGCTTAAAAATGTAAATGTACCGAATGGAGTAACTCAAATTGGGTCAGACACTTTTAGTGGTTGTGCGGCTCTCAAAACTCTGAATCTCCCTTCTGGAATAACAATGATAGGCAAAAAAGCATTTAGCGGATGCAGCAACTTAACTAATTTTTCAATACCGAGCAAAGCAACGCTAATATATGAAAGTGCCTTTGAGGGCTGTTCGTCTATTAAAAATATTACAATTCCGGAAGGTAGCACAGGTATTGGCAATACTGTTTTTAAAAACTGTTCCGGGCTAACAAGTGTTACAATTCCGAGTTCGGTTATTGGAATGTATGATACGGCTTTTCAAGGTTGCAGTAATCTGAACACCGTTTACGGCACTACCGGCTCGTATGCCGAAACTTGGGCTAAAAACAATGGCTACACTTTTGTAGCTCAGTAAAAAACATAAGAATAAGTTCCTACCAAAAAATGGTGGGAACTTATTTGTTACGGTGAAATGGCAAATAAAACAAATATTTTCTCATATATAAGAAAGGATGTGATAAATTTGAAAAAAACAATTAAAAGATTGTTGGCAGTGAGTTTGGCTGCTGTTATAATAATTAGCTGCTTTGTCATCTCAGTGTTTGCCGGTGACAAAACAACGGTTGAGTATAAATCTGACTCCACGTGGACCGCTGTAAGCCCGGACACAGTCAAGGCACAGGACGCATCAGAGGACGTAAATTCTACCGCATATACGGTGAAAACTCAGAACGTTGTGTTGGGCGACGGGGAAAGCCTCGTCGGTACAATAGAATACAGCGGCAACCTTACAGATGGGAATGTTAATCTTCCATATAGTATATATAATTCTGAAGGCTCGGTGGTTAACAGCGGTTCAAGGATTATCAAACAAATCGCAGGAGAACCTACCGCCGAAGCGTCGTTTAGCTTTGGTGCCAAGCTGAACGAAAAAGCCAGATACAGCGGCAACTATTTAGGAACGGCAACTTTTAATTTTTCTGTTGCGGAAGTAAGTTATACATTAGACGAAATAAATGCTGATGAACACCTGTATGCGATAGGAAAAACCAAGCCAGAATATGTTGTAGCAAAATTTAATGACGACTATACAAGCGTTAAAATAACAAGAAATGGTGCTGACAGTGACGGATTGATGAAAGATTTTCAGACTCTTAACCTTACTCAACCATATGAGGCACAAACCGAATACAAAAACTACGACGAGTTTCTCGCTGCTTTCTTTGTTTCCGAGGGGATAACAGGCATTGGCAGTTTTAACGTCAACAGTCTTTTCCCCGGAGATTTATCGCCGATGGCTGAACACGCAGCTACTCTGAATACAGCCACGATAGGTGATGGAGTAAAGAATATTGGCGCAGGAGCGTTTATTCCCGGTAATTTAAAAGACCTTGATGTTGGTAATGAACTTGGCCAGATTGCTGGTGCTTTTGGAATGTCCGGCATCCAGAGCATCGAAATTGCCAATACCGTTGAAGAGATTGGTGATTGGGCATTTTTCTATAATACGGCACTCGGAATGACAAAAACCAATGACGGATACATACTAACTCCGATAAGTCTCCCGGATTCAGTCCAAAAAATCGGGAAAGCTGCCTTTTACGGACTAACCAGAGGGACACAATATCCAACAATGCGAAATATTAACCTTGGAAACGGCCTAATAGAAATAGGAAAGCTTAATTTTACGAGCAACCAGTCGCCGTGGCTTATATCTTCCGAGAAGTCTATTCCTATAAAGAAGTGGGATTCACAAAATGCGCTTACCGAAGTAGGAAACGGTCATGCGTTTGTTTTCCCTGCATCCCTCAAAAAAACAATGGATTATAGTTTTAGAAATACTACTTTCTGTGGCGGAAGAGTAACAATAACCGGTCAAATAATGAAACATGCTTTTAAAATCAGAACGTATATGATAAACGAAGAAACGGGGGAAAAGAACTATTCTGATTTTACGGATATTGTAACAATAAAGACTAAAAGCATGAAGTTTTCTCAATGGATAAAGAGTCTGTTCGTTAAGATGTACTAAAGCTATCAATGATATTTATGTAAAGTGCCGAAAGCGATATTTGTCGTCCGTTTTTTCGTCTTAATTGCTTGACAAGAAATAAATACTATGGTATCATATTGACATAATAAAGATATTAAAAAGTAATTTGTTGCTGACATCCTCTTTAGGGGCTGTCAGCTTTTTTTGTTTATAAGTTTTACTTAATTTCTACTGTAGTAGATGCTGCTATCTTTCACGATTGGTGACTGATGGCAGCTATTTTTTTATCAACCGTCATATGTAAAGGCGGCTGTTAGGGTCTTTTGAAGACCGCTTGTTGTAGTAATATAGCAAGTATAATATATCAGCCGCCTTCTCCTTAGAGAATGCGGCTTTTTGTGTTTTTTACGCAAAAAATCGTCGCAGTGACTACTTAGATAATCACTGCGGCATTAAACAATTTTATTTCGCAACTTTAATAAATTAAGGAGAATTATTATTATGACAACAGATAGAAAAAACATTATTGATGAGGATATTTTATACGTGTTCGACATGGAGGGAGAAAACAGAGCGTTTAGCCGTAAGTCTGTCCTTGCTTGTGCAGGAGACGAATATTTCGGTGATGACTATTCATACGACGAGTATGGAATTAACAAAAACGACGCTGCGTGGAACGACGCATATGTTTTCTGATTTTGTTCACAGCTTTTCACTTAATATCTACTGTGGTAGATAATTTTAATTTAAGGAGTTTCTATCATTATGACAACAAATAGAAAATCATCAAAAAAGGCGAAGAATGCATCACTTCATATGGATGCGAAAACAATTAGGCTTTCCGACACTACATCTTTCAAGAAGTCGTTTTTGAAAAACGGTTGGGGAGTAAAAACGAAAAACGGCCAGTGGTTTACAGTTACAAAGATAACCGGATACGGAACGGCCTTTGTTAACGCAGAGACGGATGAGGTTATATCAGCTCGTCAGTGGAATTCGGTTATGAAACATAAAACCGACAAAAACCTTGACATCGTGCTTGTGGCACAGCCGTGCAATATAGATGATTTTATAGAAAAGAATTTTGAATCATACGCGGTGGCGTATATTTACAAGAATACGAAGAGAAACAATGGAAATCCTAAAAGGGTTTCCGATGTCTAAACGTCTTTTTCGAAAGCCGGCACTATTTAGGTGTTGGCTTTCTTTTTTTTAAGTTTTTTGAAAAAATCGCGCAAAAAGGGCAAATTGGCGAGTTTTCTTGTCATATATAAACAGAAAGGTAAATCCTATCACTACAATCAGAAAGAAAAAAGAGGTATTAAAGCAAGATGATGAGAAGAGCAGTAAAAACACGCAAAATTGATTACGATACGGCCGTCTCGTTGTTTAAGAGACAGTTTGATGAGCTGAAGAAAAGCATTGAAAATACAGGACTTGCATCCGATTGGGTTGATAACAAACCTATGATTACGGATAAAACGAATTTTATTCCTGCCGGTACAGCGGAAGGCATGGGAAGTAAATGCAAATGCTTTCAAGGGTTCTTCATAACCAACGAATACGGGGCAATCAAGTGCGCATTGGCGGACAGCCCATTGCCCGGAGCTATATACAATATAGTATGTTCAGACTACAAAAGAAAAAGCTGCCCGCTATACGAAAACCGCGATATTGCCAAGAGGTGTGCGGAAGACGGGTTTATGGAAGAACAGATAAGCAAAATAGAAAAGACAAGGGGAAAATAATATGCGACATTTGCGAAATGTTATCGTCTGTGCTATAGTTATAGCAGTATTTGTCGCTCTGTTTTCTTTACTCAGAAAAGAAAATACGCCGAAAAGCTATGAACCGCCGATAAGCGAGACAACTCAGACGGTTGTGGCCGAAAAGACGAATTTAGAAAAAGTCAAACTTATCAGGGTGGTTGACGGTGACACGGTTATCGTTCGAAAAGAGGATGGTAACAATGTAAGGGTTCGCTTGATAGGTATAGATACACCCGAAAGTGTTAATCCAGACAATTCGAAAAATACGGTATCCGGGAAGGCAGCTTCTGCTTTCTTGAAGAGTAAAATGGAAGCAGGAAAAGACTACTTTCTTGAATATGATGTTGAAAGAGAAGATAAGTACGGAAGGACTCTCGCATATCTATGGGACACAGACCACACGCAGAGCGATAAGGAATACATAGTTTCTCATATGGTTAATGCCATGCTTATAAACGAGGGCTATGCTACAACAATGCAGATAGACCCTAATGTCGAGTATTCAAAAGTGTTCGACGAAATTAAGGACGATGCAAAAGAAAACAAGAAAGAATTGTGGACCGCAAAAGATACACATTGGTCGTAAAAGAGGTAAAAGAGGGTAAAAGGGAAAGTTATGTTTACATCAACACAAGTCAGCAAATATATTATGTATTTGTGCGACGAAAACAATATAGAATTAAGCGCCGGACGGCTGCAAATCATACTTTTCCTTCTGCAAAGGTATTACTGTGATTTCCATTGTGAACGGTTAATATCTGACCCCTGTTACGCCTGTGTAGGACCGGTATTTGACGATGTAGACGTTTTGTATCCTGACAGAAACGCAATTGTAAAATCCGAAAGTTTTGCAAAAGAAAAACAACCGCCAAGGAAATATCAAAGTAAAATTAAGATGTTCCTCTCGATTTTCTTCCAGAACAACGGCGATAAGTCGGAATTTCGGTTGATACAGGATATACAAAAAGACGCAGCGTTCAGAAAAGCACGAGAGAACAAAAAGGACAACGAAATTTACTACAAATATTTCTACGAAGAATTACAGCCATACGACGACTGAAAAGGAGGTGTTACTTGTGGCAAAGAAGAAAAGTTTTACCGATATGTTAATCAAGGTGTTTGTTGACGGTTCAGATAAGGCGTGCAAAACGGTATACGTGTTGGTTGCGTTGTTCAGCATAGCTGTTTTCGCTTCCGCTTTAGCTTTAATGCTTCTTCCGGTAACACCGGATAATCTTGGACTTTTCCAAGTAATAGGAACGTGTTCGCCTTTTGCGAAAATCGGTCTTATGGTAACTATTATATTTATGTTCTTCGTTGCTGGGAAATAATCCTGCTACCCCAGCCATGGCACCGTTTTTTAATTATCAAAATTTTTAAATCAAAACCCCACCGGCGGCAAGTGTCATCGGTGGGGTTTGTTATTTATGATTTAATTTTCACGAATTTATAAGAGTGTTCATTTTTTCTTGGCTTTTTTTAAAATCGTCTTCCGGATAATGTGAAAAAAACGTGTCATATCCGCATGCGTCACATATAGCGTTGATTATTTCATCTTCATCGTTTATATCTGTATCATCGGGGATTTCGTATATTCTACCTTCAATTGCGCTTTCCTTCTTGTCCCTGTAATCAAGACGCTCCCAATTACTTAAGGCCTCATCGCATGCACAAATGGCTTTTTTGTAATCCGGGCCCATATACGAGCTCTCCTCGTCTCCCATTTCGTACCCTTTAGAATTGAGATTTAAGGTTATTTCCGCAACTTCATAATATTTCATTTTGTTAACTCCCTTTCTTTATTTGTTGTGATTATATTATATAGCAGTCGTATGATTATGCCAAGGGCTTTTTATTATTTTTGCTATTATTTGCCGCAATAAAATGCCCATGCAAAAAAATAAGGAGAGCTTTTCAGCTCTCCTGTTTTTTCCTTCTTTGGTCGGTCCACGGCTCGCTTTCTTTAATAAGCCACATTTTCCCAAGCTTCACTGCCGGGAACAACCCTCTACTTATTTTGTGGCGGACGGTCGAGGGGTCAACCCCGTGCTTTCGGGCGTAGTCAGACACGGACATCATTTTATCTTGGTGACCGTAAAGCGCAATTTCGCTGCGCTCGACTATATCTGCTCCGCAAGCCTCGACGGCTTCGGAAAAGGTTGGAAATTCTGAGACAACGCCTGCGCCTATTGATAAGCAATTTTTAAACGCTTTGGCGCAAATAAATTTTCCGTCCGCGTTTATAAAAACCGCGTAATCGTCACTGACCTTAATCGCAAAAAACTCAAACGCTCCGTCAACATAAATAAAATGCTCGTTAAGTGCTATTTTGTCAAAGTTAATATTTTCAAGTCCATTTTCGTTAAGTGTTTTCATTTCTTGTCAGCTCCTTTAACATAATCATCAATCCATACTGTTTTGCCGCTCTTATAGTGGCGAAGGTGCCCTTTTACGCCGAAAACACCTTCCGGCGACAAATGCGAGCCGACAGGAACGAGTATTGGTTTATTGTTCAACTCTCTGATTAGCCAATTTTGGTCCTTTGAATATAAATCAACTTTTCGATTCAGAATTTGAAGCTCAAAAAACAAGGCGTTAACATCAGATGCAACTGTAATGACTGTGTTTACAATTTCGTTCAGCATTTCGTATTCCAAAGGTTTAAGAAGTTTATATTTAATGTTGAAGTCGTTTTTTTCACTTTTATCGAATTCAACAAACAACTTGATTGCGGTGCCTTCTTCGTTAACGATATTTATTTTGTATCCTTGCTTTTTTACTTCGCAAAACGCTTTATAAGCGTTTTCGAAAATTAAAACAAATTTGTTAAAAAATCGGAATTCATCCCTCGCGTAATATAAAACAGTATCTTTGTGCGTCGGGGTCCATTTTTCAAGGACGGAATGTCCGACCTTATCAATATAAATGTTAATTGCCACTAACCACAAGCTCCTTTTATTTCAATCTCGCAAATCCTGTCGGTGCATAATATGTCACTTAGTTCTCTTATATAATACCACGTTAGCGTGGTATTGTCAACAGAAATAAAAAAAGCAAAAAAACTTCAGTTGAAGTTTTTTAAAACAAAAACGCAAGTCAGCATTTCGCATTTTGAGTACGTTCCCTCTCCAAGAAGATTTTGCTTACAGCGTTGACAATAGGTGGATAATATGGTATAATCCCAATATAATATAAATATAAAATATAACATATATCTGCTATTCGAAAGGGTGGCAGATTTTTTTATTTTAAAAGGAAAATTCAGAGTCGTATCGGTACAAGTTTGTACTGTTACGGCTCTTTTTTTATTTTAGAAAGGAGAAATATTATGTCAACAAAAAAATATAAAATTGTAAAAAGCAAAAGCATTGTTTACAACGGAAGAACGCTTTATAGAATAAGAGCATTAAGGGATTTCAATACCGTTACCGGAGAAACAGTTTTCAAGGGCGATTTAGGCGGGGTTCGTTGAAACGAAA
>ERZ780111.498-NODE-498-length-11094-cov-4.82852_pt1 | contig 11094 bp, 13 predicted proteins | sample MGYA00433084_ERZ780111 | MGnify/ENA primary metagenome ERZ780111 (study PRJEB29588, sample SAMEA2144299) | human gut metagenome | biome: human gut; feature: human-associated habitat; material: faeces | place: Denmark | collected 2008/2010 ... | reverse complement strand
GCACATTCAAAACACTGCGGTCTGTTTCACCGCCGTCATTGGCGGCGCTGCCTGCTTCAAAAAGCACCTTACCGTTTTTCTCGATGAGCACGATATTCGTGTGCTGATCCGTTATGCGCAGGCGCACGCTGTCCGAGCCTGCGTACAAGTGAAGGTCAATGTCGAGCAGCTTGTCGCTTTGCGACTTCATGACGGTCATCTGGCACGAGTTCATAAACTCTGCTATCTTGGGTATATCCTCCTGCTTTACATCGGCGAGCACTTCAAGCTGCTTGTCTGCGTTGCCTACGGCGACACCGGCTGCAATGGCGGCGGTGATGCCCTTCAGGCCGCCCGTGTTCGGAACGATTACGCTTTTCACATTTTTGATAATGTTGCCGCTTATGACGATGTCGATCTTCTCCGGCATTTTTCCGAGCACGGCACGGGCCTTTGCAGCGGCATATGCCATTGCGATAGGCTCGGTGCAGCCCATTGCGGGGATAAGCTCCTCCTTGAGAATCTGCAAGTACTGCGAGTATTTTTTGTCAGTCTTTATCATATCAAGCTCTCCTTTGATACAATTATCTCCACTCCGATTATATCACCCATTTTCCCGTTTGCATAGTGTGTCGGCTTGATAAAAGTGTGTCGAAAGAGCTTGCATTATGTGGTGGGGTTGTGTTATAGTCAGTGTACCACATGAATTGGAGATGTTTTTTCTGTGATAGGTTTTTATAACTACACCGTCTGGCTGACCTATATCGGAATGCTTTCGTCGGTCGTAGGTATCGGCTTTGCCTGCGGCGGCAATCTCACCGCTGCGGTCATTTGCCTCATGTTTTCCGGCTTCTGCGATATGTTTGACGGCATCTTCGCCCGTACCAAGAAGGACCGCACCGATGAGGAGCGCCGTTACGGCATCCAGCTCGATTCGCTCAGTGATGTGGTCTGCTTCGGTGTACTGCCCGTTGCCATAGGCTATAATATCGGCGCCACGGCTTGGTGGCAGGTGGCCGTCATGGCGGCATTCGCCCTTGCGGGACTTATAAGACTTGCATATTACAATGTCACCGAGGAGACCCGTCAGCAGCAGACGACCGAAAAGCGCAAGCATTATCTCGGCGTTCCCATCACGACCTCGGCGCTCACCGTGCCGCTGCTGTTCTGCTTTGAAAAGCTTTTGGGCGCACACTTCCCGCTTGCGTATACGCTTCTGCTCCTTGTAAACGGCGCATGCTTCATCGTACCCATTCAGGTGAAAAAGCCGACAAAAACGGGACTTTTGATAATGCTCGTTCTCGGTATTATCTTTACCGCATGTATTCTGCTCTGAAGAGCGGACGCGGATAATGAGAAACCGGTTTTGACCGGCTCTTTTCCGCCCATACTGCGAAAAAAGCTCAGGTAATACACAAAGTATTGCCTGAGCTTTATTGTTTAAGTTGACGGGAGCCGAACCCTATCGTCTGTCAGTGTGCCCTTTTGGTGCTTTTCGCCTTTTTTGTCTTAATGGGCGATTTCCCATTAACCCGAATCCGCTCTCCGGAGCATCTGATATCCGAAAGGCTTCGGTTTTCCGAAGCTTTTTTATTTATTAGTGTAGTATTTGAGACAGGCATATGTTATAATCACCTTGAGGGGGCGATAAAATGGACCTTAAAAATGTTGAGCTTTTCAAGGATGTAAGCTGCCAGAGCATCGATGCGATGATGAGCTGCTTTAATCCCGAGGTGCGCTCGTTCCGCAAGGGCGAGACGATCCTTGTCTACGAGCCAGAGATAAAATATCTGTGCGTGCTGCTTTCCGGCAAGGCGCATTTATACTGCGTGGATATCGACGGCGAGTATACGCTGCTTGAAAACTATGAGCCGAACGACATTTTCGGCGAGGTGTTCACCCTGCCGTACAGCGGCTTGGGCTATGTTGCCGAGGCCGACAGCGACTGCACGGTCATGTTTATAAAAATGAGCTCCATTTACGGAAGGTGCGCAAACGCCTGCGAGCACCACACGAAGATAAACAGCAATCTTTTTAAGCTCACCGCAAAAAAGGCGCAGATGCTGGCACTGCGCATAAACATGATAAGCAAAAAGACCGTGCGACAGAAGCTCATGAGCTATTTTGAGTATCTCGAGGAGAAAACGGGAAGCCGCAGCTTTGAAACGGAGCTTTCGCTCTCGCAGCTTGCAAAATACCTGTGCGTCGACCGAACGAGCCTGATGCGTGAGCTTCGGCTCATGCGCTCCGAGGGACTCATTGCCTCCAGCGGCAGAAAAATCACATTATTGGATCGATGATAGACAGTCGGCGCTTTTGACAAAAAGCGCCGACTGCTTTTGTTGCATATCGACAAAAACGCAGAACAACGACAATTATTTAACAAAACACTATTGTCAATCATCCAAACATAGCCTATACTCGAATTTGTAATATGTACAAACACAAGGAGGTAAATACAATGCTGCGTAAGCTTATCAGTGCCGTCATGGTCATCGCCTGCCTGTTCATGCTCGTTGCGGGTGCGTTCGGTATAAGGGATATCATGCAGGAAAAGTCCGACGGCGAGAAGGAAAAAGCCGCAACGCTCGAAAAGCTTGATACGCTCAAGGCGGGCAAGGAGAAGCTCGAATCGAACCGGGCCGACTACGAGGAGGGCAAAACCGCCTACGCCGATGGCACGGCGGCTTACGAGAAGGGCAAGGCCGATTATGCAAAGGGCCAGCAGGATCTAAAGGACGGCCTAAAGGAGTATAACGACGGCAAGGCAACGCTCGCACAGGGCAAGGCCGATTATGCAGCCGGAGAAAAGAGACTTGCGGCCGGTCAGAAGGAATATGACGCCGGCATGAAGCAGTATAACGAAAAGCTTGCCGAGTATAACGCTTCCGTTAAGAATAAGGACGCACTTGTCACCGCTGCGACCGAGCAGTATATAAAGGAAAATCAGAAGACCGTCGATGCGCTCATCGCACAGAATGTCGAGGCGCAGGTCGATGGTGCCGCAAAGCAGCAGATGCTTGCTCCGGAAATCCAGAAGCAGATGGAGGATGCGGTAAATCAGCAGCTTTTGGCGTACAAGCAGACTAAGCCCGATGCAAGCGAGCAAGAGCTTGCGGCAGTTGCCCAAAAGGCTCGGGCGGCCGTCGAGGCGGCAACGCTTGAGAAGGTCACGGCCGCCATCAAGGCCGATAAAAAGACCATGGCATATATAACGAGCGAGGTTACCAAGGCCGTCAAGGCCGGTGTTCGAGCCGAGGTCGAAAAGCAGGTTGACGCAAAGCTTGCCGATGCAAGCAAGCAGCTCAGCAAGGCCAAGGCAAAGCTTGATGCGGCTAAGAAGCAGCTTGACGCAGGCAAGGCCGAGCTTGCAAAGAACGCACCCACGATAGCCGCCGCCGAAAAGAAGCTCGACGCCGCCGAGAAGGAGCTTGATGCAGGTAAGGCAAAGCTCGTTGACGCAGAGAAGCAGCTTGCCGATGCCGAAAAGCAGCTCGCCGACGGCAAGGCAAAGCTCGACGAGTTTGAAGCCGGTCAGGCGCAGGTAGACGCAGGCTACGCAACGCTCATGGAAAACGAGAAGATTGCAGCCAAGGTCAAGAACGACAACATGGACGCATTGGACGCAGGCTACCTCGTCGTTGAGGAGTGGACCGCCGTACGGGCACAGCCGCCGAGACCACCGAGGATCTCGTCACCCGTGCCGTGTACATCGGCGCATCGATGCTCGCAGCTCTGCTCGGCATTATTGCAGCCGTGTTCGCCCTCAAGGGCAGGGACGCGAAGGCGCTTGCGATAGTCGTTTTCGTCGTCGCACTTGCATCGCTCATCTACGGTATCACCCGACACTTCGCCGCTCACCCCTTGCAGATGGCGGCGATGATAACGCTCACCTCGGCTGGACCGGCGGTCATAACTCTCCCCTCGGCTGCACTTGTGTTCATTCCGGCAGCCATCAGAAAAACCGAAAAGGTCTGAAATTTAATGCAAAACTGCTGCACCGAATGGGGCAGCAGTTTCTTATTGCGAAAATCGGGGAAATGAGTTAAAATATATAAAAATTTTAACTATCGGAGGTTATGAGCCTTGGAAAAATTCGTTGTGACCACCGACTCCGGCTGCGACCTGTCGGGCGAATACTGCGCAGGCTTGGGCATAATCCCACTCAAAATGTGTTGGACTGCGGGCGAGGAGAATATCACCGATACCATGGTGCCCGCCGAGCTCAAGGCGTTTTATGACGGTATGCGCTCCGGCATGGAGCCCAAGACCAGCCAAGTAACACCGTATCAGTACATCGAGTTCTGGACGCCGCTTCTGGAAAAGAAGCTCCCCATCGTGCACATCGCACTGGGCAGCGCCATCTCCGGCACATACGCAAACGGCGTGAAGGCAGCCGAGATGATGCGTGAGGAGCACCCCGACTGCGTTATCCATGTCGTTGACTCGCCCCTCGCTTCCGTCGGCTACGGTATGCTGGCCATAAACGCCGCAAAAATGCGTGACGAGGGCTTTACGCCCGAGCGGTGCGTTGCCGAGCTTGAGCGCACAAAGGCATCGGTCAATACCATCTACACTACCGGCGACCTTACCTACCTCTACCGCAGCGGCAGGGTCAGCAGGACCGGAATGGTTGTTGCACATACGCTGAATATTTGGCCGATACTGCGCCTGAATGTTGCGGGCACGCTGCTCGTGACGGCAAAAGAGCGGGGCAAGAAGCATACGCTTGATAGGATAAACAAAATAATTGCGGAGGCCGTCCTCGAGCCTGAAAAGCAGACGCTTTACATCTGCCACTCGGATATCCCCGAGGAGGCGCATGAATTCGGAGAGAGCTTAAAGGAGTTCTTCGGCTTTAAGGATGTGTTCTACACATACATTGGCACGACCATCGGCTCAAACTGCGGCCCCGGCCTGATGGCGGCGTTTTTCACCGGCAAGGACAGAACAAAATAATTTTTTGAGGTATAGAAAATGAATGTTGATTTTATCGATTTTAAGACCGTCAATTTGACCAGCAAGCTCGACACCTCCATCGGCGCAGAGCTTGCACTCTCGCAGGAGGGCAAGGTTTCGGCCAAGGTGCCCGAGGAGTGGAGCGGCTTTGCCGTTATCTATCTGAATATCAAGATCCACGATCAGTACGACACATATTTTGTGTTCGATATCACCACCGAGACGATAGTTAAGCTGCCCGACGAGGTCACCGAGCTTACCGAGGAGGCCATGGAGGCCGGTATAGCTGTTGCGCAGGAAAAGAGCTTCGAGGCCGTCCGTGCCATCTCCGTCGGCATGGGCATCAACGAGCTTGACCTCGGCAAGCAGGGCTGAGCCATGCAGGAGCCGACGCTGGTGATCATGGCTGCCGGTATGGGCAGCCGCTTCGGAGGATTAAAGCAGATTACCTCCGTGGATGCAGAGGGCCATGCGATAATCGACTTTTCGCTGTTCGATGCCCGCCGGGCGGGGTTTAAGAAGATAGCCTTTATCATCAAGCACGAGATAGAGGACAGCTTCAAGGCCACCGTGGGCAGCCGCATGGAAAAGTATTTTGATGTAAAGTATGTGTTCCAGCAGCTTGATAAGCTGCCCGAGGGCTACGCCGTCCCCCCAGGCCGTGGGGCACCGGTCACGCAGTTTTGTGCTGCCGCGGCATCGTCGACGGTCCGTTTGCGGTCATAAATGCGGACGATTTTTACGGCAAGGGCGCATATCAGGCGATATACGACTTTCTAAAGCAGGACAGAGCCCCCTCCGAGTATGCCATGGTGGGCTATAAGCTCCGCAACACCGTGACCGAAAACGGCTATGTCGCAAGAGGCATCTGTGAGGTCGAAAACGGCAGGCTCCTCGGCATAACGGAGCGCACGCATATCGAAAAGCGTGGCGAAAACGCAGCCTACACCGAGGATGGCGTGAGCTTTGTAGATGTCTCGGGCGAGAGCACGGTGTCTATGAATTTTTGGGGCTTTTCCACGCAGATGCTCGATGAGCTGGCGGCACGCTTCCCCGAGTTCTTGGACGAAAATCTTGAGAAGAACCCCCTCAAGTGCGAGTACTTTCTGCCCTTCGTGGCAAACGAGCAGCTCGCCGAGGGCAAGGCGACCGTGCAGGTTCTTGACTGCAACGAAACATGGTACGGCATGACCTACCGAGAGGACCTCGGCTCGGTCCGCAGTGCGATCTCGGCAATGAAAGCCCAAGGCATCTACCCCGCCGCCCTGTGGGAATAATGCCGCAAAAAAATTTTTTTGAAAAAATTTTTAAAGGGGTGTCCCCGAGTGTCCCACAGCGGACATATTATAAGTGATGGGGTCTTTTGTTGATTCAGCCCCATTTTCCTCAATCCCCATATACAGGGAAACAGCGGCAGGTGCCACCTGCCGCTGTTTTCTGTCACGGACAAAACAAAAAAGCCTGTAATCGTTGCGATCACAGGCTTTTTTGGAGCTGCTGACCAGATTCGAACTGGTGACCTCATCCTTACCAAGGATGCGCTCTACCGACTGAGCTACAGCAGCAAAGATTATGCCCCTCATTACAAGGGGCATAGTGGCGACCGAGAAGGGACTTGAACCCTCGACCTCCGGCGTGACAGGCCGGCGTTCTAACCGACTGAACCACTCGGCCACGGCTCAGTTAATATAACAGATTTTTTTTTGCTTGTCAATAACTTTCGCAAAAATTATCTTCTCTTTTTATTTTTTCTCGGACTTTTCTTCTTGTTCTGCTTTCTTTTTGCGGCGGCTGCGGCTTCTTTCTTTTCCTTTATGCCACGCTTTGTCCTCACATCGATGACGACCATGATGCAGATAAGCACCACAACGCCGACGACTACCCACCAATACCATTCAAGACCCATGACTTATCCTCCGTAAACTTTTTCTAATATCATACCGTATGCGAATACCCCTGTCAAATAAAAATATATGGACAATCCCTGCCCAAAGGGGATATAATAATCTATAATACTTTTAACAGGGGCTTGATATGAAAAAGAACTTCAGATTTTATATAGCGCTATGGATCAGCAAGGCGGCGATGCTGCTGCAAAGGATGCTCGGCATGAATGCAAGCTATTTCCCCGGCAAGATCGCCATCAAGCTGTGCCCGGACTTTCTCGGCCGCATCGATAAGCCCAAGACTATCATCACCGTCACCGGCACAAACGGCAAGACCACCTGCTGCAACATGATACTCGACGTGCTGACGGAAAATGGCTACGATGTGCTCAATAACAAGGCAGGCTCGAACATCGATGCCGGTATCGCAAGCTCGCTGCTGGGGGATGCAAACCTTTTGGGTCATGTCAAAAAGCAGCTCGCCGTGTTCGAGGTCGATGAGCGCAGCTCGCTGAAGATATACGCCTATATCCATCCCGATTACGCCGTTTGCACGAACCTGTTCCGTGACTCAATAGGCCGCAACGCCCACGCCGAGTTTATAAGCTCCATCATCGAGCGCGCGCTGCCGGACGACACGCACATGATACTCAATGCCGACGACCCGATCAGCAGCCAACTTAAGCCTAACAACAAGCGCACCTATTTCTCCATTGCCCGCCTTGACACCGACAGGACCGAGTGCGTCAACATCATAAACGACATGCGCTCGTGCCCCAAGTGCGGCGGCAAGGTCGAGTACGAGTATGTGCGCTACCATCACATCGGCAAGATGAGATGCACAAGCTGCGGCTTTGCCTCGCCCGAGGCCGATTACACCGCAAGTCCCGATTGGACGGCGGGTACATTCACCGTTGCGGCTCCCGACGGGAACGAGACCTATCCTCTCATGAGCGACAGCGTTTTCAACACCTACAATCAGGTGACGGTCGTTGCGCTGCTGCGCACCTTCGGCCTTTCCGCCGAGGCGATAGCGGCGAGCTTTAAGCACATGAGTATCGTGGAAAGCCGTTACACCAAGCGTGAGAAAAACGGTGTCGAGGTCGTGACCAACATGACCAAGGGTCAGAATCCCGTGGCGTGCTCGATAGTTTTTGACTACATCCGCTCGGAAAGCGGCCAAAAGGAGGTCATCGTCATGCTCGACGATAAGACCTACAAAAAGACGACCGAGATAGTCACATGGGTGTACGATGCAGACTTTGAATTTCTAAACGACGAGAGCATAAGCCGTGTCGTTGCCTGCGGCGTGAGATTGCATGACTACCACCTGCGTCTGCTGCTGGCAGGCATACCCGAGGAGAAGATACGCTGCGTGGAGAACGAGCTTGACGCACCGTCGCAGCTGCTGCTTGACGGAACCGACAAGGTGTTTATCCTGCACGATCTGACCACACCCGAGACGACAAGGCTCGTGTGCGACGGCGTTCTGGCCGAGATCGACAAGAGGGAGGCGGCAAAATGAAGATAGAAGTCCTTTATCCCGAGGCGGCAAATCTTTTCGGCGACTGCTGGAATCACCGCTATCTTAAGGAGTGCCTGCCCGAGGCGGAATTTGTGTACACATCGCTCGGCGATACGCCGGAGTTCGTAAACGGCGATGTGCAGCTTATATACATGGGCGCAATGACCGAGAGTGCTCAGGAGCGTGCGATAGCGTGGCTAATGCCGTACCGTGAGCAAATTGTGCAGCTTGTTTCCGGCGGCACGGTGTTTCTCATGACCGCAAACGCCGGTGAGGTGTTCTGCGATCACATCGAAAATGAGGACGGCAGCCGTATCGAGGGACTTAAAATTTTTGACCTATATGCCAAGCGTGACATGATGCACCGGCACAATTCCACCGTGCTGTGCGAGTTTGAGAGTATGAAGTTAGTGGGCTTCAAGGCCGAGTTTTCGCAGCTTTACGGCGATAACTCCGCAAACGCCTTTGCCACGGTCAGCTACGGCACCGGCATAAATTCAAAAAGCAAGCTTGAGGGCGTGCGGATAAATAATTTCTTCTCCACGGCGATAGTCGGCCCGTTCCTGCTCATGAACCCCGGCTTTGTCAAGTACCTCATGAAGCTCCTCGGCATCGAGAACCCCGAGCTCAAGTACGAGCCGGTCATCATGGCGGCCTACGCAAGACGCCTTGCGGATATCGAGAGAATGGCTAACAAATAGCAAAAACGGAGTGCATCGCACTCCGTTTTTGCTATTTGTTTGGGATAATTGCCCTTTTGAAAAACGCTGTTAAATTGTCCGTAACTCCGTTTGCCGCTTGAATGGCTTTGCAGTGGTTGGTGTCAAAGGTGTGGAACAAGGGGTTGAGACTGTACTCCGTAATTTTACTGAAAGTTACGGTGGTCTCTAACTGTTTTAAAACAGCCTCATTTTTTAGAGTGTTATACAGCAGTGTGAGCGATTATTCAAGGAGCTCAAACACAGTCACCGATGGGGCAAGGGGCTTTTCTACTGTCAGGGTGTTTGAGGGCAGGCGGTTTATTTCGGCCTCGTCAAACAGAGATAAAAACTCGTCGACGGGGGCGAGAGATTGTATGCCGACGCTGCCGCAGCGGTAATGCATGGGGATGATGACTGTGGGCTTTATCTGCTCGCAGACCCGCTTTGCAGCCTTGGCATCGAGCGTATACACGCCGCCGACGGGTATCAGCAGTATGTCGATCTTGCCGAGACTGCGCAGAGTTTCGGCGTTCAGCTCGTGACCGAGATCGCCGCAGTGGGCTACGGTGAGATCTTCGGCAGTGACGACGGTCATGAGATTATTCCCGCGCTTTGCGCCCATGGACTCGTCATGGAAGGTGTAGATGCTGCGCATCGCAAAGCCGGGCTTTAAGCCCGTGAGCGTGACTGCCTCGGGGCAATAGTGGTCGGAATGGCGGTGGCTGCAAACAACGGCGTCTGCCGTGATCTCGGGCAGCTTCAGCCCCTTTACGGAACCCGGGGCGTAGGGGTCGAACGCCACACTCCCGCAGTTGGTCTCAAGCTTAAAGCAGGCGTGACCGTACCAGGTTAGTTTCATTGCAAATACTCCTTTATGAATCGGTCGAGCTTCCGGGCATACGCCTCGGGAGCGATGTGCATCGTCTCGATATGCTTTGCGCCATCGGTGAACAGAAAGTCCTTGTCGTTCGGGCAAAGCTCACATACCCTCGGCGCCATGGAAAACGGCACCGTTTTGTCGTCCTTGCCGTGCACGATGAGAAACGGCAGGGGCGAATTTTTAATGTTTTCCCGCACATCCGTCTCGGCAAGGTCGTAGCCTGCGACAATGCGGTTCAGCCCCGCCATCAGCCCGTAGAGCGGGCCGAGCTGCGAGCGCAGTATCTCCCGAGCGTCGATAAAGCCGCTGTCGGAGACGATAAACTTCACGCAGTCCGGGCAGCGGTCGCTCATCTTGAGAACCGTTGCGCCGCCGAGGGAAAAGCCGTGCAGCACGACTTTAATATCCTCGCCGAACTGAGAGCGCAGAAAGTTGAGCCATTTAAGGCAGTCGGCGCTTTCAAACACATTGTAGCCGAAGAGCTTGCCGTCGCTTTCGCCGGAGGCGGTGTTGTCGCAGGTGAAGATATCAAAGCCCCGGCTGTGGTACAGGTCATAGAACATACCTGCGGTCTCGGCGTGCTCGGAGTGGTAGCCGTGTACGATAAACACTAACTTTTTGCCCGGTTTTTTGCCGGCGGGATAGTAAAAGCCCTGAAGCGTTTCGCCGCGGTCGGAGCTTATGGTGTAGCGTACATGCATTTTCTCCCGCAGTCTGTCGGCAGCGCTGTCACGCCGCACATAGTAGTCCTCGGCGTGACCCTTTTTGTCCAGAAGCAGGGTGCTGAGCCTTGAGCGGCTGCGCCAGAACACGAAGCGGTAGATATCCAAAACGGCGTAGACCGCCGCGCCACCCGCCGCAATGATGAGCGCTTTGTTCATATCAGGTCACCGGCAGCAGCGCACCCACGCTCGACAGCAGCGTGAACACGACGATGAATATCTGGAACGGCAGCGAGCCGAATTTGCCGCAGATGGGCGAAGCGCCCGTGCGGTGGCGTGAGCGGTTGTAGGCGACGATGATGCCGATACCGGTCACTACCTGAATGATGCTTGCAAAGCGGGTGAAGCCGACAAAGCTCGACAGCCCGAACAGCGCAAGAATAAGGCAGGGAGCGGAGGCAACGAGCCAGCTTATGTTCTTGCTCCAGCCGGTCTGCTCGCC
>ERZ780111.495-NODE-495-length-11151-cov-8.47134_pt1 | contig 11151 bp, 10 predicted proteins | sample MGYA00433084_ERZ780111 | MGnify/ENA primary metagenome ERZ780111 (study PRJEB29588, sample SAMEA2144299) | human gut metagenome | biome: human gut; feature: human-associated habitat; material: faeces | place: Denmark | collected 2008/2010 ... | reverse complement strand
CTCGGCTGCCGGCTTGCCGGCCTTGTTCTTGCCACGGTTCTTGTTCTTGTTTTTCTTAGGCTTGTCGAACCTTGTGATGCTGTCATCACCGACGGCCGAGACGAACTGAGGACCAACCGGTTCCGGTTCACTCCTCAGAGACTCGGGCTTCTGGCCGTTACGGTTCATCATGATGATCTGCGCTACATCGGAAGCGGCAACAGCGTAAAGGTTGGCAAGGGAGCCTTTTTCGTAGGAGAAATACATTATCTCCTGAAGGATGTCAGTCTTCACAAGATAGGCCGGACCATCCTCAAACTCAAGAGGTTCTGTGACTTTAGGAATACGTGACTGGGCATCCAGATAGTTCGCCACCTCGAAGTTGAGACAGCATTTGAGCTTTCCGCACTGGCCTGCCAGTTTCTGAGGGTTCAGTGACAGATCCTGCGTACGTGCGGCGGAAGTGGAGATGGACTGGAAATTGGTGATGAAATTGGCGCAGCAAAGCTCGCGGCCACAGACCCCGAGGCCACCGATCAGGCCGGCCTCCTGACGCGCGCCGATCTGCTTCATCTCGATCCTGATGCGGAACTCCTCCGCATAGACCTTGATCAGCTGACGGAAATCCACACGGCCATCGGCGATGTAGTAGAAGATGGCCTTAGTGCCGTCTCCCTGAAACTCCACGTCCCCGATCTTCATGTCCAGACCGAGTTCCGCGGCTATCCTTCGTGCCTGGATCATCGTCTCCTGCTCACGGGCGATGGCCTCCTGCCACTTGGCGATGTCGAAAGGCTTGGCCCTGCGATAGATTTTCTTAAGCGGAACAGTTTCCGGATCAACACCCTTACACTTCATCTGGCGACCCACCACCGGGCCTTCCAGAGTGACGATGCCAAGATCGTGACCGTTGGTCGCCTCGACGATGACCAGATCCCCGGCCTTGATCCCTTGGCCGGACGCATTGATGTAGATCCCTTTTCTGGTGTTCTTGAAACGCACCTCGAAGAGATCCTTGAACTGTTCCTGGCGTATTCCGTGAAGCCAGTCATAGTCCTTCAGTTTGCAGCAACCCTGACGGTAGTTGCAGTCATATTCACCGGTCTCCTGATCATGCGAGACTGTGCACCCTCGGTTACAGTCGAACTTTATTGCCTCATTATCAACTTTTTCCATAACTCATTCCATACGTTTGTCAGAAACTCAAATACATCCTTCCCACAAGATCAGCGAACAGGATCTTCTGATTCACGTTCCTGTCAATCAGCGTCTGCGCCCTGTCCAGACAGGCGACCGCCATCCTCGGAAAACTCTTCCGGCAACGGGCCGCCAGCGTGGTGAAGAACTCCGCCTCCTCCCGCGAGACTCCCGCGATCTGTGGCAGATTCTGCTGGATCAGGAAGACCTTGCGAAGGGACTCACCTGCAAATTTACAAAAAGCTTTCTGGTTTTCACGCGACGGCAGCGCAGCCATCGCCTCCCCCCAACCCAAAGCGGCGGAAAGATCCTTTGCGGCAAGAGCGTCCACAAGACCTTTGAATATCTCCATCTGGCGCAGATAGTCCTCCTTCCCCGAAAGGTAGCGAAGCGCCGCCCCGACACTGCCGCCGGCCACCGACGAAGCCTGGGCAGCCTCATCCGGCGTTTTCCCGAAGCGGGAGGAAAGAATCTCCGCGATCTCCTGTTTTGAATATGGCAGGACACGTATCGCCTGACATCTTGAGGAGATGGTCTGCATGACTTTCTCCGGAGCGTGGGTGATCATTATGAAGAGTGTCCTCTCGGGAGGTTCCTCCACCGCTTTGAGAAGCCTGTTGGCAGCGGCGGCGTTCATCCTCTCAGGCAGGTAGACGACCACGGCCTTCCATCCTCCCTCCACAGACGTAAGCCACACGGTCTCAAGGATTTCCTTTGCCTCGGCATTATTGATCCCGGCCTGTTTTCCTTCTATTCCGAAAGCTGTGCTGACCTCGGATTCAAGCGCGTAGGGATTGGCGGTCATCAGAGAGCGCCAATACTCAAGAAACAACTCCGCCCTCAGGTTCTCGACCTTTTCAGTGACCTTCGAGCCGTTGGCCACAGGGTAGACATAGTGGACATCAGGATGGATCAGGTTGGAGACCTTGTGCTCGTCCCCCATCACCGCGCCCAGAAAGGCCAGGGTCAAGGCCATCGCCCCGCAGCCGTCATTCTCGTAGAGCATCAGGGCATGGGGAATGCGCCCGCTTCCGGCCATCCCTCTCAATGCCTTGACAGCATCGTGATTACCTATGATTCCGTCCAGACTCATTTGTCCCTGTAGGCTGTAAAGCCGGCGATCTTGACAAGATAGTCCTTTTCCTTCGAGTCCGGCAGCACGGCCAACGCATCGACAGCCTTGGAGACGTAGTCCTCAAGCCTCGACACGGCATATTCGATACCCTTGCCCTCCTTGACGAATCCGACTATCTCCTCCTTGTACTCAGGATGTTCAAGGATGTCCAGCACCATGCCCCTGATCTGCTTCGCGCGCTCCGGCGATGCCGCCGCCAATGCCCCAAGAAGCGGAAGCGTGATCTTCTGCTCCTCCAGATCGATGCCGACAGGCTTGCCGATCTTCTTCCCGTCGGAGTAGTCGAATATGTCGTCCTTGATCTGGAAGGCGATCCCGAGGGAGACAGCATAGTCCCGCACGGCCTCAATCCAGTCTGCCGGGGCGTTCACCGAGATCGCGGCGGAGACGAAGGCCGCCTCGAACAGCGACGCCGTCTTGCTGTAGATTATACGGTAATAGTCCTCCTCCACGGTGTCGCCCGAAGAGGCTTTCTGAAGCTGGAGCATCTCCCCTTCGGCAAGACTGCTGAGGGTTCCCGCGAATATTCTTATGACCTCATTGCAATTGGCTGACGAGGCAAGGATGTTCTCCAGCGCCTTGACAAGCCAGAAATCCCCGAGAAGGACGGACGCCGGGCCACCAAGAATCGCCATGACGGTGGGGGCGCCGCGCCTTTCGCAACTGCTGTCCGCCACATCATCGTGAAGGAGGGTGGCATTGTGGAGGAGCTCCGCCGCGGCGGCATAGCGCACGCTGTCGGCATTGACACGTCCTCCGCCACAAGCCCTGGCCACAAGCAACGACACTATCGGACGCAACTGCTTTCCGGAATGATCCAGTATAGCCTTGTTCGTGGCGTTCAACAGACTGATGTCGCTCTCCAAAGACGAGCGTATCAGCGCGTCCGTGTCCTTCCAGTCCTGTCCAAGGAAATCTTTTATCTCGTCAAGAGTCATTATCTATCTCTTTATCAATCAAGGTGTCCCACCAGTTCAGCCACAGTGTCCGGGAACTCGATCAGTCCTCTGGAGAGCGTGTCCAGCATCCCCGTGCGGACATAGTGGTCCAGCAGATCCTTCAGCGGGTCGTAGAATCCGTCGAGGTTCAGCGCGAAGATCTTACCGGAATATCGCTCCAGTTTGGCGAGCGTCAGCGTCCCGATCAACTCGTCCAGCGTCCCTATCCCGCCTGGCAGGGCGATAGCGGCGCAGGTGCCCTCACGCATCAGTTCCTTGCGTTCGGCCATTGTGTCCGTCCAGATGATCTCGTCAAGTCCAGGGAACTTGTACTGTTCCATAAAGCGGGGCAGAACCCCGATGTGACGGCCTCCGCAACGGGCGACCTCGTCACCTATGGCACCCATCGTGCCTTTGATCGCTCCGCCGGAGACTATCGTGTAACCAAGCGAACAAGCCGCGCGGGTCACTTCCCGCGCAGCTTGGTTGTACTTTTGGTCGATGTCGTAACTTGCCGAGCAGTAAATCACGACCTTCCGTTCCTCATTCATTCACTTCCGGCGATTAAAAGAAGAACGCGGCGGACACCATGACACCGTTGAAATTGTTACCGTTGTTGACAGCGTCCTTCACGGCGTCCTTCACTGTGTCGCCGATCGGGCCGACATTGCCATCCTTGTCATAGATCTTTCCAAAGTTCCAGAAATACTTGACAGAAAGCTGAAGCCTCCAGACATCGACTCCTGCTCCAACACCAAGACCGTACTCGACTTTCTTAAGATTGTCCTTGAGCTTGTCGGCGACCTCGCCTTTGGTACTCTGTCCGAGGCGGAAGCCCACGAAAGGCTCCGCTAAGACATAAGGGCGGAAAGCCAGAAGATCCAGCCCCCACTGCACCTGGACAGGCACCTCAAGGTAGCCTACCTTGGTCTCGAAAGACCCAAGGGATTCCGAGATGGAAGAGCTGTTGAATTTGTCAGCCGACATTCCCTTCACCTGATAGAGAAGGCCCGGCTGGATGGCGAATCCGCCAAGAAGCGGAATCTCGGCGGTAAGGCCTACGTGGTACAAGGAGACGGATTTGGAATCCATGTTCTTGATCGAGGTCGAGGATGAGGTGAATCCTCCCATCAATCCGACACGGGCGGAATTGTAGCGCTGAGCTGAAGCGTCAGTGCAAAACACTGTGGCTGCCACAATGGCGGCAGCGAATACTAACTTTTTCATTTCTTCAGTTTTTTTTGGATAAGATTAGACAAGCGCGTCCAGCTTGGCGGTAATCTCGCTCTTCGGCACATTGCCGACAAGCTTGTCCACCACCTGGCCGCCCTTGAAGAACAGCAGGGTAGGAATATTCCTGATACCATACTCGGCAGCCACATCCTCGCAGTCGTCCACGTTGCATTTCACGACCGTGACCTTGCCGTCATATTCAGAGGCGATGGTCTCCACTGTCGGGGCCAGCATACGGCAAGGGCCGCACCAGGTCGCCCAGAAGTCCACCAGAACAGGCTTGCTGTCAGAGAGTATCTCAGCAAAATTTTCGTTAGAAGCTATCTTTTCCATAATCAATAAAATTAAAATGTCCGGGACGGTAACAACAATTACCGTTCCAGACACAAAGATAGCGAAAAGTCTATAAATAATAAACGGGATTCCTTCACGCTGGCCATGGACGCCATAGCGAACAGGTAGGGAATCGCCGTCAAGCATGGGATGTGCGGATGCTTCGACAGGATCTGTGACCGGGCTATGAGCGGTGTCTGGCGTGCGGGAACAGGAGCGGTGTGGAATGCAGGAACAAGGGGAATGGCGTGGCAGGTAATATGATGAGTATTAACAATATAGGCATTCCCGTGGTGGGGTGTTGGGTACCACGAGAATGCTTATGTTGGTTATTTTCAAGAGGTTAGGTGCCACGGGTTGGAACCTTTGCGCCCGAGGACTAAGCCGGGTCTTTGGCCCACTCCGTAGCTGACCGTGGGTATCAGTCTTTGTTCTTGACAGGGACTTCTATGCCGGTCGGCCAGGTGGCCGGGGAGTGGGAGACGGCGTCGTTGCCGTGGCCGGTCCAGTCCTTCACGGTGTCGCCTTCGCCTTCGTTGAACTTCCAGTAGGCGCACAGGCCCGGGGTCTGCGGATCCACATCGTACATGTTCCTGTAGATCTCCTCCTGGGTGCGGACCACGCTCCAGACGCGGACCTCGCAGATCTCGCCGTCCAGCATGCGGGACATGTCGTCGGGTTCGCCGTAGGAGTGGCCGATCTTGAACATGAAGTGCTTGCCGCGCTCCTGCTTGCCAAGGTTGATGTCCTCTGCCTTGCCGTAGTTGTCGATGGAGCTGTAGAGCTGGCCGTCAACGTAGATGGAGGCGGTCCGGGACTCGGTGTCGTGGGTCACGGCCACGTGGTACCACTCGCCCGGCAGGAGGATCTTGGTCTTGTCCGGAGCCGGGAACTTGATCTCGTGGACCGCGAACTGAAGCTGCTGTTTCGGCCAGCCGGAGTCACCGAAGCGGAGGAGACAGTACTGCTCGATGCCCATTATCGTGCAGATCTCCCGCTTCTCGTCACCGAAGTCGTTGACCCGGACGATAGCCTCGTAGGTCAGCTGCTTCAGGCCGTTGACCACATCGGCGGTAGGGCTGCCGGCGTCGAAGCCCGGCACCTCGAAGTAGTTGTTACGAAGGCTGACCGCCGAGGTGATGGCGCTGGAGCGGCGCACGACATAGCAGACGGTGCGTGAGCCCTCAAGCACGCCCATGCCTCCGGACACGCCTCCGATGGTGACAGGTAGGAGGTAGCCTTTGTCGATCTCAAGGTCGGTCAAGGCGTGGAAGTCCACGGTGACGGATGACCACCGAGGAGGCCGAAAGGGTGTAGTGCTTGGGGTCGAGGGAGGAATAGCCTCCGCCGAGGCGGGAACTGTAGAGGGAGACCAGAGACGGGTCGGCTCCGATGCTGACGCTAACGTCCTGCTCGGCCGGGAAGGCGAGGGTGGCGGCGAGGGTGCGGGAGCCGGTCTCGGTCACGTTGTTGAAGGTGAACTGGTTGAGTTCCTTGACGCGGGCGGCGTCGATGTAGACCACATTGTCGAAAGGTGAATCCTTGGTGTAGTCCCGCTCACCGCATGCGGCCAGCAGTACGAGCGTGGCCGCGGCGACCGAGATAATAGTATTAGATTTCGTCTTCATTATATGTCAAGAAGTTAAATATCGCAAAAAGACAACCGAAATAATGAGTATTAATATCTTAGTTTCCAGTTAAAAAGGAATATGGAATTACGCTTGGTCATTTACCGGCATCGATAAACAATCAAGGATAGTTCTTGTAATGAGAGGTGCCTGTCCAGCAAACAGTCCTACCCCAAAGGCGCGAGGCAAAACAGTTCATTTTGCTCGAGGCATCCCATTCCCTAAGGTTGAACATCATCACTTCCCCGTATCCGGTATAGTTGTTTGCACAGACACCCATTGTGGAACACGGAGGATTGGTGGATGATTGGCTCTGAATATGTACCGACAGTTTTGCCCACTTGCTGTTCGGAAGTCCGGAAGGAAGGGTTGGATTACATCCGAAATCAGTGTGCATATAGTCAAGCGAATTAAAGACGGTCGCACCCATATAAGGAATATAATTACCAAAAGAGAATGCCGTGATCAGTTTGTTAGGCATCAGTTGGCGAAGCCTGGTGACGAGATTGCCTAAAATGACCGCACTCGGAGATGGCAGTCCGGCAGGTGCCAGATCGTATCTCGCGTATTCATCATCAAGATCCACTCCGTCCAGCCCGTAGGTGTTGACACAGGTAGCCACCTGCTGGGCAAAACTTTCGAGCATGGCCGGGCTGAGGTTAGCGAATCCTACTCCGGTGTGATCGCCAAGCAGACCAAGCAGAACCTTGATCCCCTTGTTCTGCAATGGCTGAACCAAGGTGCTGACATTGTTCAGAATGTAAGTTTGATTCTGGTTGTGATGCAGCCAAGCGGAAGTAGCGTTTCCGCGGATGTTGGAAGCGAACAGAATGACGTGGTCAACAACTTCCTCACGTGGGGAAGAGTTGCAGAAGTAGTACTCTCCGGCATTGAGAGGGTTGATGTCGTTGGTCTCAATATAGACCGTGAACTTAGGAGTCTTGACTCCGACGGCCCGAGTAGAAACCTCGGTCTCATTAGATGCCGGATCGTTTGTTACCGTATCATTACGGTAGCCGGAACATCCTTGGAGGGTTGTTCCCGTTATTGCTGTCACTAACAGCAATGAGAAAAGATTATTAGTATTCATATTAAAAAATGTTGGGATTAATGATGTAACGCATAACGTTCGGTTGTCTTATTGCGATATATCGTATTAAAATATATTACTGAAATAAAATGATTCTACAGTGTTCATTTACCAATCTTTCCAAAAGAACTTGAAGCCACGACGATAGGACTCGTCATTTGGCGAGACCATATAGAAGGCATTCCCTTCTCCCTCTTCAATTTCCCCAGTGAATGGATTTTCCTGAGGAACCCAGCCGTCATCAGAGAAATAATTCAAGTATTCAAAAGCCGAAAAGAGGGGGTGGCCTTCATATGCTCCATCTTGTTCGTTAGCCGACAGATCGAAGCCAAAAACAATCATGTTATTCTTTTTCCTGCCTTCAGATTTCCATTTCATGACTCTCCTTTGTCCACTGAGAATAAGATCTCCTCCGGGCTGTCTTGCAATATTCACGCTTCCATATTTTTCAGGGGTAAGACCTGCGATTGGCTTTCTTTTGTAATCGCTGTAAGGGGATTCGGTTTCCCAAGGCTCGATAATTTGGGTAATCTCATCGTAAGAAAAATAGCCGTGCCAGGCATAGTCGATGTACTTGCCGACTTCGATGCCGCCGCAGAGGGACACATCGTGAAAGTACTCGGTCGGCTCTTCCTTGTCCACAAGGGTCAGGAGTTTGTCAGGCATGGCCTCGCGCAGGGACTTTATGAGTTTCGGGTAGGAGGTGGTGTTCATCGGAGGCATTCCCTCCTTGCCGTAGCCGCTGCCTTCATCCCACAAGTTGATGCCGTCAAGTTTGTATAATTCAACAACCTCCTTCACCTGTGAGGTGAAGTCGGCGATCTGGGTGTCAGTCATGTTGCAGAATCCTATCCCTTTGCCTCCTCCCTGGATGCATAGGCAAACTTTCCTACCCCTGTTCTGCAACGGACGAATGTATTTGTCGGCATGTTCAAGGACATAGCGAAGATCAGAATCCAATGACAGTAGACTTCTTCCTGAGGACGGGGCGTAGCTGACAGTGGATTGCCTGAGATTGACCAGATTGCCAAAAGAACAGACTTTTTCAGTCTCCCAAGTCAGTAAGCTTGTTTTACCATATAAGAAGACATCCGCAATTAATGGCTGGTACCTTTCGGTATTCACGTAGAACACGGTGTAAAACTCCGTATCTAAAGAAATCTCCACGCTCGGATCAATCGTGTTTTCCCAAGACCTTATATTGGGTCTGAGGTTAATAAAGTATTGCAATATATTTTTATTTGGAACGTTCGGACTGTTTTGGGTGGACAGTTCCATATTTATGGTCAAAAGATAAAGAGTGTTCAAGTCAAGATTATCAGTGGAGACAGCACATTCGATTGTTTCGGAAATGTTTTTCCCCTTGGGTATTGTTAAGGTTTTTTCTGACAGAGTGATGTTATCATCAGGCAGCAATGCTGCCTCGTAAAGAGGAGTTAACGGAAAAAGCTTACGGTAGGCTTCTATTTGGGTGTTTAATCTGTCCACCTCTGCCATGAAGGCATCTGTGAGATCTTGACCTAAACAGAGAGTGACTTCAAGATCTTTGTCAATAGGACGATTAAGTTCATAGAATAGTTCATCCATCAATTTTGTTTCGGTGCCATCTCCGGTTAACAACACAATTCCGGCTTCTCCGGAAAAGGAGAGTTTGCTTCGCAGTGAACCGGCAATGTTATTATAGTCGCTTTCATCCAACAAGTCGCCGACTGCCAGCGGGATGCTATCCTCCTCGCACGCGGTGAGCCCGGTGGCGGCGCAGAGGGCGAGCATCGGGAGGATAATTGTGGTTATGTATTTCGTTTTCATGTCTCTTGTTTTTTATGGGTTATCTTGACGGGTTCATCGAGCGGATGACCGAGCGGGTGACCGTGTAGTTCATCGCGGAGTTGTAGTAGTCGTCTCCGATGCCACGGATGGCCAGACCTCCGAGCGGGCCGAGGGAGGCGACATAGTCCATGATCAGCGGGACCTGGCTTTTCTTGACGTTGTTGCCGTCGGCCATCTCGCCTCCGATCGATGCGGAGAGCAGCACCTTGTCTTTGCTGATGCCCGGGGCGGAGAGAATCCCTGCCATCATCAGCTTGAGATCCACGACGTTGTCAAGGTCGGCTGTCGGCGCGACCAAAAGGCTGAGCTTCGCGATGTCCGAAGGCTCAAGGGCTTCCGGCAGTCCTTCGAAGACCAGCGTTCCGGACGCTCCGGCGGCGGATGAGAGTCTTGAGACGATGAGTGCGGCTGCCTCCTTGCGGGCCGCTATCTCGGCGTCGGTGCCGGAGTAGAGCGGGTTGCAGGTGAACGCGAATCCGTCCAGGCCGAGTTCGGCTGCAAGGCCGGTGATCTTGTCAAGATAGGCTCCGAGTCTGGAGACATCGCCCAGCTCGGTTCCGGCCATTCCCGCATAGTCCACCAGAAACAGAACCTTGGTGCTCTTCTCCTGAAGTGACGGGATGTCCTCCTTGTCGAATCCGGTGAGCCTGTCAGGATGGGCGAGGGTCACGATGTCCAGAGAGTCAGGCAGGGAACGGAGGTAGCCGCCTTCGTTGACGGGTTTCTCGGCTCCGTTGTCGAAGCGGGCGTAGGTGAGGAAGTGGCTGCTGTTCTTGTAGTCACGCAGGACTTCCATGTAGCGTGTCCATAGTTCAGGGGCGCGTTCCTTGGCCCCTTTCACCTTCAGCTCCAGAGGCTGTGTCTCGTTCCACTCGGAGCAGCCGGCCAGAAGACAGGCGGCGGCGAGGAGCGAAAGGCAGAAGCGGAGAAGAAGGGTGGCAGGTGATGCTGTCGCTTTCATATTCATATTCATTAATTATCTGTTTGATTGTCGTTTGTGTCACTCTTTCGGATGGAGGGAAGCGGCCTCATGGCTTTTTGTCCCACCAAAGTCTTGTGCCTCCGTTGTCAGGGCCTCCGAGGGCGGCGACGGCGGCGGCGATGTTCTTAGGGTTCTCTTAATACTCCAGAGGCGGGTACCATAGGCGCCTGATCATCACGCCGGAGTCGATGGTTCCTCCGCTCTTGTTCTCCACAACCGGGATGAGTTTCGGGTAGCCGGTGCGGCGGAACTCGCTCCACGCCTCGACGCATAGAGGGAAAATGGCAATCCATTTCTGGGTGATGACGCGCTCAAGGTTGCGTTCGAAGTTCGCGTCGCCGTCCTCCCAGGCAATGGTGATCCTGCTGCGCGGGCCTGTCTTGTCGGAATAGGTGCCAAGAGGGTCGTTGTAGGCGGCGGGGATTTTCTCGGTGTCCGATGAATATTCATCCGCCCCTGCGACGCCGTACTGCTCGAACGAGAGGGCTATGGCGGTGTTGTAGAGAGACTTCGCATCCTCGCCCATATTCCATCCCCTCAGCGCTCCCTCCGCGCGGAGGAACGTGACTTCGGCGGCGTTCATCCAGAGGAACGGGCTGGTCTCGGTGATGACAGGACGGGAGTACACTCCGGTCACGATGTCTTTGTTGGCCACGTCGATGCCGATGCGGATGCCGTAGAAGTCCTCCTTCTTGTTGTAGAGGCCTTTTGTGAACATCTTCTCGCGGCGAGGGTCGGAGTAGCCGTTCATGTAGCTGATCAGGTCGGCTCCCACGCGGTGGTCGCTCCAGTCGTTGAACACCATC
>ERZ780111.494-NODE-494-length-11151-cov-13.8053_pt1 | contig 11151 bp, 13 predicted proteins | sample MGYA00433084_ERZ780111 | MGnify/ENA primary metagenome ERZ780111 (study PRJEB29588, sample SAMEA2144299) | human gut metagenome | biome: human gut; feature: human-associated habitat; material: faeces | place: Denmark | collected 2008/2010 ... | reverse complement strand
TTGGCTGGCAGCCTAAGGCCGCGTAGCCATATACTCAAATTTTAACGAACTATTGACTTTAACTAAGTTCTCGATAATCTCATTTAATGTTGCTTTCATAATCTTTGTATTTTTGTTGTTATTTGTTCCGTGATTTATAAAGGGGTGCTATAATATATTACGTTATAGGCCATTTTGCTTCAGGCACTCGTCGAAGCCATACTCTTTTTGCTGGTACATCAATTCGGCGACAACGGCACACTGTGCGCCCGTGAGTTTGTCAAGTTCTGGCGTATTATTAATAATTCGATACATGATTTCAGCGGTACCAGGAGTTAGCACTGTAGCCTTTATATAATTGTTGTAACGTGTCATAATATACATATATTAAATGGTTAATACTTAATGCTGAGTAATACGACAACGGCAGCGGCGGCGAGGTTGAAGCCGACGAGCTGCCAGCCTGTGCAGCGGATAGGGTCGCCATCCTGGGCGAAAAACTCATGCGAGGCACGGAGCCAAGCAGCGGAGAGGATGGCGAAACGGCGTGCAGCTCTCAGAGCTGCGGCGGTGCGCTGTGCGCCGTATGTGGCGGCGAGGGTGAGACACTGAGCCAGGGCGCGACGTACTGCGGCGGCTGTGATGGTCTGAGGGGTTGCGGTGATTGTCTTCATATCTTCGAGGATTTTAAAATGGTTATAAAGAGTTGCGGACGGCCTTTGCTAAGATAGAGCAGGGGCGGAGGAACTCAGGGCGCGGGCCTCTGAACACATCAGGGAACAAGCGAGCCAAGACCGCCAAGGCGTTACACTCAAGCCACGAAGTAATATCAAGAGCAGGGAAAAGGGCGCACCATGTAAAGACGGTACAGGCTGTCCCCTCGATGCCTGCGGCCTTTAACATCAAGTTAAAGGCAGGGATGCAGGCGAAGAAGACGACGAAGCAGAGAACAACCACGGCTAAAAGGCTCACATCAAAGGCCGCGCGGCGGGCGTATGCTTTTACCTTTGCGGCTGCCTTGGCGAGGCGTGAAGGCTCGGCGGTTGTCTGGTCGCTCTCGTTGCTCTGTGCGTCGTTGTTGTCGCTGTCTTCCTGCTGTGCTGGTTCGTCATCCTTTACCAGGTCGTAGCATGTAAGCATACGGCCGAGGTTGTCAACACCTACGGCGGTGCTCTTGACTCTGATACCGAGTATATCGCACTCCTCGAAAAAGAGATCACAAAGCGAAGAGCATACGGCGACAGAGCCGGACGCCTTCACCTGTTCGGCTGCGCGCTGTGCTGCGCTGCGCTCTTCTGCGATTACTGCGAGCATCTCACCAGCTATGAACTCGGCGCGGTCGTAGTGAGAAGCAAGGAAGCGGCGGCCGTCGCGATCTACGAAGTAATAGCGGCCGCGCTGCTTTTCATATTTTACTATTACGGTGTACTCCTCGCCCTCGGCAATGTTGTAAGCCTGTACGCCATTAACGCGTAACTTAACGCGGTCTAATACGTTGTAATTAACTAACTCTTTCAATGCCGCAATGTTTGTTGACTTTTTCATAATCTTTGTATTTTTGTTGTTACTTTGTTTTCGAGTGCAAAGATAGTAAATATATATTTACCAAACAAATATTTAAGTAACTATTTTTTTACTTTAAACACTATTTAACGTAAAGACTTCTTTACATTATATAAATATGTATATCTTTGTACCCAAATTAAAAAAGATGAAATCATACATTAAAGACATACTAACACAAAAGGGCATGACCCAACAGGATTTAGCCGACCTTCTGGGCGTATCGCGTCCCAGTGTATCCGCCACGATCTCGCGGCCATCGTTCCCAACCTTGGAGCGCATCGCCGCCGCCTTGGATGTGGAGCCGTGGCAGCTTCTCGCCCCTCCTGCAGTTGTGGAGGAGGTGAAGCAAGCCAGGGCGCAGCGCGCAGGCGGTGTAGGTGGTTGGCTGGATTGTGACGGCGGTAAGCCCTACACAGCCGACACCGTGCAGCAGCTCCGCGCCATCGTCGAGCGTCTGGAGCAGGGGGGAGGAGCAAAGAGGTAAAAACAAAAAAATCCCGACAGGGTGCAAACCTTGTCGGGATAACTTCGGCTAATTCCAAAAGCTGTCAAACAAATAAAACTAACCTAAAGTATAACGGCCGCCGCCAACTCACGGGCGAAACGGTGTAAAGCGTTTATAATTTTCTCTTTCTGCGCCTGTCGCGGTTTCTTGCGTCCGTGCATATAGGCCCATAGTTGTTTTTGATTTATCCCCGTGATACGCTCCATACCTGCAAGAGATATAAAACTACCGTAATAATACAAAAAGCTTTCGGTATCATACCGCCATATAATTGTATATTCGCCAGCCTTCAGAGGTTCGGGCCAGTCCTCGCGTGGCATGTTCTTTTTTATTAACTCGATAGCTTCCACGGTGTCGGCCTTGCATGCTTCCACGGTGTCACCAGCCGCCCAAATACCGGGGCAATTCTCAGAGCATGCGCCGAAACTGTCGGCACTTGCAGAAATAAGCATTATAATTTCGTTTGCCATATCCTTATATATTATATTATATCGTTTGTTATGATGGAGGAAAGGGGCGCGCCCCTTTCCTCTTTCTTCTGTTAAATTCCCATCGCTCGCGCTATGCTCCGCCGTAACGGCTCGGGCACCTCCTTTGCCCCATGAAAGGGGACAGGGGGCGAGAGCTTTCCGCCCTTGGTGTAAAAGTAGTGCGAGCCTTCGGCGTGGTCGAACTTCCAGCCCTTGGCCTTGATTCTGCGGTGAAATTCTGTGTACTTCATTATTTTATATGTTTTATTTGTTTGACTTTGCAAAGGTAGTAAATTTTCTACCTTTTACCAAATATTTTTGCAATTATTTTTGCTTTTATCATTATTTTTTCTTTTTACCTTGATTATATAGGCGCACGGCTGCACCTCTGCGGACCACCTCGCCACCGTTCAGGCATCCACAGCAGCCACCGACAAGCAACAGCACACACGACCGCCATACCCTCGACCGCTTCAGGGCGAGCGAGGGGGCGCACCCTCGCCCCGTCTGGCGTGTCCGCCCGCATATTCACAGCCGGACACGCCGGCGGAGGCACGCAAGGCTCCTCAGTGCGGCGGCGCTCTCGCTTGTGAAACGAAGTTGTAAGGCAAGTTTGCTGGATGCGATTGCTCTAATTATCAATTATTTAGGTGTTCCTTTCGGGATGGCTTTTACAGGAGTGATTTTTAGTTAAGACATTGATTATTAACTATTTATAGGGGTAAAATAATAATTCAGATATAACAAAAAATAGATAATATGCCTCTATTTTTACAAAAAAAATACAAAAGAAAACTCTGCGAACAGATAAAACTATACTCTTTTGAACAGAAATAAACGTATATAATAATTATTTTTCAGAAAAACTTGCAAAATACAAATATATGTATTAACTTTGCAGCCAAAGCAATACAAATATAAACATAAAAACGAAAATTGACATTCGTCGCGCCATAAAAGAGCGCGGTTACACCATTACGTCTTTCTGTCAGAAGTTCGACCTAAAGACGCAGAACATCATTCAGAATTACATCAAAGGCAACCCTACAATAAAACGTTTGGAAGACCTTTGCGAGAAACTGGATTGCGACATCACTGATTTGTTCTATCCAATAGGCGATTCGAGCGATGCACAGCCTACTATCAACACCACCGCTTTCTGTCCTCATTGTGGTGCAAAGGTTCGTGTCGGTGTGATGCTCCTGCCCGAAGAATAAAAAATCCCACGGCAAGCCGTGTGCCTACCGTGGGAAATGTTAAGTCTTCTTGCACTTAGCGGACTTTAAGACTCCAGCTCGCCACCAGGCTTCTGACCGCCGCCCTCAGTGGTGGAGCCGCCTGGCTTCACGCCACCCGTGAGGTCGTTGCCGGCAAGGATGACCTTGAGGTCATCGGTGACGAGGGAGCGCATGAAGCTGTAAGGGTTGCCGATCTTGTGCTGCGCCTTGTAGGCCTTCATCACGGCGAGGTAAGCCTCCGTGCCCTTCGCCGACGTTGCCGACGGGCGGTTCTGCTTCCACCAAGACGAGGCAAACTGCGATTTCTTTTTGAATGTGGCACGGATCGTCTGCTTAACCTCGGTTTTAGGGTCGGAATAACCGTGGCGGTCGGAACGATAGGTCCTTCCCGTCTGCTGATTAACACTGTAAATCACGCCCTACTTGGAGCATAACTTACCTGAGATTGACTGAATATCAGTCGAGAATTTTACTTTTGCCATACTGACATTGGGTTAAGGTGTAAAAAAAATCTGCTGGAAAACGTGGGCATGGACGGACAACCGAAAATCCGTGAAACATTCGATAAGAAAACGACCGAAAATGACCGAAAACGACCGAAAAACGTCTTCACTGCGTCCTTACTGCGTCCTTACCGGTTGCTTATTGATTCCGCATCCAGTCCGACACCTCGAACTTTCCACCTATAAAGGTACGAAAAACGTGCGTGAAACATCGGACATAGTTCAAACAAAATGGGGGATAAATATTTCAAAATCTTTATAATATTAACTTTTAAACTTTTAGCTTATGAAAAAAGTGAATGAATGTTTAGCCGTGAACGGCAAAAAGTGGTTCATGGCTGTGGTGTGTGCCTTGGTGATGGCTGCAACGGTGTGCGGATGCGGAAGCAGCAGTGACGGCACTGGAGTGGACGACGGAAACGAGGACGAGGATGTGCCTACATACGTTCCCGTGGAAAGCAAGTTGGTGGCAGCTATGGCGACTTACCCTATCGCTGGTATGCAGTACGATAAATGGAGTTTCGCGATGTTCAGCGAGGCTAAGAGCGGAAATGAGGCTACTGACGATTGGCAGATATACGTGGGTATGGATAACGACCCAGGATACGGCAAATGGACGGGCAGCTATCAGTTGACGAGTGCTATTGCCTACGTAAGGGGCTTCGAGGAGGGCAACCCCTGGCAGGTAGAGAAGGCTTCGCTGAGTGCTGATAAAGACAGCCATGGTATCGTGAAGGATGCCTGGGTGAAGTTCACTGATCTGGGCGAGAAGGATCAATACGACCGCAAGAAGTATAAGGTGGAACTGCACATCGGCTTGCTGAAGGAGAAGAATGGCGACTATGCGAGGAATGTGGACCTGACTTATACGGGCTTTATGGAAGGCGGTATGTTGGAATATTAAAGATATATGGGTGAAAGTTTGCATGTTTCGCAAACTTTGCTTACCTTTGCAGTGCTATAATGTGACTCGAAGTTTCAAATAGAGAGTCATAATCTAAAATTAAAAGTATGGATCCCTGCTATTCGTGAGAATGGCAGGGATTGTTTTATATGTTTTTTCTTGAAACGACCAAATTTTTTCGTTTCCAATTATTTCCTAAGAAATAAAAGGAAAAAATGGAAACGAGTTCTACCGCAATCAACAAAGCGCGACAATATGATTCATCTTCAAGACATAAGCAAAGACAATGCTGTTGATGATGCTTCCCAGGATGATGACGAGGGTGTATCGCACAATATCCTCCCACTCGAACTTTGCCAAATGATAGTGTTTGTATTGATATACCTCTCTACATATCATTACAGGCAAAGCAAGCGGACCTACAAATATACTGACAAACAGCCAACAGGCGAGACCGATGAGGTCGCGCTTGTTGAGGGTGATGAGGTTTCGGAGAAATGTCTTCATACGCAGAGCCAATAAGTGAAATATACGTCAATGAAGCCCGCCATCTCTGCCCAATACCAGGGTTTGTAGTATGATGCCCTGCGGTCGAAGATGTAGAGGCAGAGAAGGTACTCTGCCAGTACGATGAGTGTCATCATCCAGCATACGGACAGACTCCAACCTACACATCCGATGGCGGCTACGATGGCTCCTCCCTTATGGACAGGAAGGGCGTCGGCATCGAGATAGTTGGGTGCCGCACCGACAAACATCAGTCCTGCGCAACCTATGAAGGCGAGGCACTGAATGCCCTTGCCCGTGTCGAGCATACATACCATCATGGCGATGGCTGTGAAGAACATGATAAAGGTGAAGAGAAGTCCATAGTTGTGCTTCGTCTTGTTGCCTATCACCTCGCTGCCCGTGCAGTTCTGCAACTGATAGTAAATGTCGCTTATCATGTCGGGTGCTCCGAAGCGCATAAACGACAGAAGAAGGAATCCTCCCAAGAGGAGAAACGAAATAATAATATATGATTGACGAATAATAGTTTTCATATTTTTATCACTTATAAATGAAATTTTCTGCAAATATACGAAAAGTTTTACTTATAAGTGATAAAACTTATCTATTTTTGTTTTTTATAACTTATAGATGGTGTTATTTCAATGATATTCAATGCTTGTTGTAACCCTTGGCGTTGGCTACGAGCTTATCCTTGGCGCGCTCCACAGCCTGAGCCTGGAACTTCTCAACGTCCTTCTTCAAGGCATTGTGCTCGTCGATGTATTTTCTGATATTATCATTCTTGCACAATAAAATGCAGAATTTTGAGTTATTATGAAAGAAAGTTTTTTTTTGAATAAATAATGTTGCTTATGAAAAGAATGAATAAAATGCTGTTGGTTGCAGCTTTGGCGGCAACCACACTTACTGTTCAGGCTGAACAGAAGAAGGGACCGGCTTGGTTGAGTGATGCACTTTTCTATCAGATTTATCCATCTTCCTATATGGATACTGATGGCAACGGTATTGGCGATCTGCCGGGTATCACTTCCAAGTTGGATTACATCAAGTCTCTGGGTGTGAACGCCCTTTGGCTCAATCCAATCTTTGAGTCGGGATGGTTTGATGGTGGCTATGATGTCATCGATTTCTACAAGGTGGATCCTCGATTCGGTACCAATACCGATTTGGTTACATTGGTCAATGAGGCCCATAAGCGTGGCATCAAGGTTTGTCTCGACTTGGTGGCAGGACATTCCAGCACCAAGTGTGCCTGGTTTAAGGAGTCTTCCGAGAAAGATCCTAACCAGCGTTACAGTGACTATTATATCTGGATGAATGATATCCCTGAGAGTGAGAAGAAAGAAATAGAAGCCCGTCATCAGGAAGCAAGTCCGGAGTCTAGTACCCGAGGAAGATATGTGGAGGCTAATGCTCCTCGTGCCAAGTATTATGAGAAGAATTTCTTCGAGTGCCAGCCTGCCTTGAACTATGGTTTTGCTCATCCAGATCCAAATCATCCTTGGGAGCAGGGCGTAGATGCTCCAGGACCACAGGCTGTCCGCAGGGAGATACGTAACATTATGGCTTTCTGGTTTGATAAGGGTGTGGATGGCTTCCGTGTAGATATGGCGTCATCGCTTGTCAAGAACGACCCTGACAAGAAGGAGGTTTCCAAGCTCTGGAAGGAGATGCGTGCCTGGAAGGATAAGTATTATCCAGAGACCGTCTTGATTTCAGAGTGGGCTAATCCGCAGCAAGCCATTCCTGCCGGCTTCAACATCGATTTCTACATCCATTTCGGTCTCAAGGGCTATGCCTCTCTGTTCTTCGACCGCAAGACTCCATGGGGCAAGTGGGAGCAGAGTTACCAGAACTGCTATTTCGACAAGCAGGGCAGGGGTTCGCTTAAGGAGTTTAGCGAGAACTATACCAAGGCATACAATGCCACCAAGAATCTCGGCTACATCGCTGTTCCATCTGCCAACCACGATTACCAGCGTCCTAACATCGGTACCCGCAATACGCCAGACCAGTTGAAGGTGGCGATGACCTTCTTCCTCACCATGCCTGGTATTCCGTTTATCTATTATGGTGATGAGATTGGTATGAAGTATCAGATGAATCTCCCTAACAAGGAGGGTAGCAATGAGCGTTCTGGTACCCGCACTCCGATGCAGTGGACCAAGGGCAAGAATGCCGGCTTCTCTACGAGTGCACCTGATAAGCTCTACTTCCCTGTAGATACGGAAAACGGAAAGTTGACCGTTGAGGCTCAGCAGGGTGATCAGAAATCTCTGTTGTCATATACCCGTAAGCTGACCGCTTTGCGTCATTCAGCCAAGGCTCTTGACAATGAGGGTGATTGGAAACTCCTGAACCAGAAGGGGCAGGAATATCCGATGGTATATGAGCGCACTTTGGGTGAGGAGAAGTTTGTTGTTGTCGTGAATCCTGGTGCCAAGGCAGCCTCTCTCAATATCAGCTCCGTAGGTGGTAAGGCAGTTTCTGTTCTTTCCACAGGAAAGGTTGTGTATAAATCAGGAAAGAAGACTGATGTGATTAAAGCTTCTGGCATAAGTGCCGCCATATTCAAGGTGGAAAGATAGAACTTTTATAAAAACAGAAATGCGTCCGTATTGTGCGGGCGCATTTTTATTTTACGGTCACGAATCATCTTCGTCATGCAGCTTTTACTACTCGTCGTTAACCTATTAATACGATGATGGTCTCCTTGCCAAGATACTTTTCTATCAATCTTCCTTCAGATACCAGTCCTTGATATATCCGGAATAATGCTTGGCAAACTCCTCGGCTTGTCCGGGAGCGCAGGTCTTCACCTTCTTGGCAGGAATACCCGCCCAAATCTCATGTGCAGGAACCTTAGTGCCATGGGTAACTACTGCACCTGCTGCAATAATAGCCCCTTCTCCAATGTCAGCCTTGTCAAGCACAGTGGCATTCATGCCTATGAGTGCGCCTTTTCTGACTGTGGCTCCGTGGACGATGGCACCATGTCAAACTATTTCATATACTTTTTCAACCACAAGTCGAAGAACTTGTCATATACGACATAGGCATCATCCTGCTGGGTGATGAAATCTTTTTCCAACAATCCCTTCAAGGCAGAGTTGACAGAACTTGGTGATGGGAGATGGTATTTCTTGGCGAAGGCTCCGCTCTTTACGCTTCTGGCTTCGCCCTCTGCAGAGATGGCGATGAAGACATTGCGCTGCTTTTCCGGCATCTGGCGCAGAAGGGTCTCATAGGTGTCTGATGCCATGTTGAGATTGTAGTTGATGGCATCATCTACCATATCCAGAGTGCAGGTACCCTGCTCGGGAGTCTTGAGGAAGAGGACATTCATTACTCGCTGGATGTATGAGGTGACACCACCGAAACGGGCGAAGAGTTCTCTGATAATGGCTGCATCGAGATGTTTGTTGCGTTCCTCGAACTTGGCTGTGGCAAACTCCTTGTATTTCTCTACCTCCAGCGGCTTCAGGTTCATCAGCGTTACGCTCTGATAGAAAGGGCGGGCAGGGGATGTGAACATTTCTGCCATCAGATGACGGTGAGAGCCCGAGAAGATGAAGTGGGCATTGGTGCATCGCTGGATGTAGGTACGGAGCAATGCCTCTATGCGATTGTCGGCATAGTTGGTGATTTGCTGAAACTCGTCGATAGCAACAAGGCATGGTTTATCGGCTTGGTTGAGATAAGAGAATATCTCATCAAGCGTAATTTCGGGATTTACTATGTTGCCGATGCCTATTCCCCAAACTGGAGCCCCGTTGATATCGAAAGAGATTTCTGAACGGAGAGAAGAGAGCGCCATCAGGAATTTCTCCCAAGCGCTTCTGCCTTTAGGACGAAGTTCGTCAATGATGGCTTTGCCGAACATATTGACCAAATCGCTGACAGAATTGGTTGAATAGATGTCAATAATAAAAGTATAATAATCTTTTTGGATGACTGGCTGGGCAAAGCAATGGTGAATCAGCTCTGTTTTTCCGATACGCCGAGGGGAAATCAGAGCCATGTTATTCTCATTGGTCAGCATTTCTGTGATGTGCTGGGTTTCTTCCACACGGTCGCAGAAGTATTCCGGACCAGCGTAACCGTTTGTGACAAAAGGATTCTTCATTACCATATCTATACCTTATTATATATTCAACGGCTGCAAAGATAATGCAAACGAGCGCAATGTAAGCTTGCTTACAAATTGCCGAGTGCAGCTTATCTTCTGCAAAGATACAACTTTTATTCCGATTATCATAAAGTGATTATCATAAAATGATAATGAAATAAGGAATTTTATCATTTGACGATTATCATAAACTAATAATTATGATATGGAGACTCCTCTAATGTCAATAGAAAAAAGGGTTGCAATCCTCGAAAAGATGGATTGCAACCCTTTATACCTTATTATTATATATTCATTTCTGGAAGTTTATTACAACTGAGCCAATTCTACAACCTTATCAACTGCAGCGCTCAAGCCGTCCTTGTTCTTACCGCCAGCTTGAGCATAGTGAGGCTGACCGCCACCGCCGCCCTGAATCAACTTGGCAGCTTCGCGAATCATCTTACCGGCGTTCAAACCGTGATCCTTCACCATGTCATCGCTGAACATTACGCTGAGCATAGGCTTGTCGTTGTATACTGAACCTACCACACAAATCATGTTCTCTGGCAAAGCCTCGCGAACCTTGAATACCAAATCCTTGGCAGCAGCAGGCTCCATAGGCAATACGGCTGTGACAACCTTCACACCGTTCACCTCCTTGGCATTCTCTACAAGCTTATCCTTGGCGCGCTCCACAGCCTGAGCCTGGAACTTCTCAACGTCCTTCTTCAGGGCATCGTACTCATCGATGTACTTTCTGATGACACCCTCAAGATCCTTGGCGTTGTTGAACAAGCCCTTCAGAGCCACGATGGTATCCTGCAAACCGTAGATGGCCTCCTCGCAAGCCTTGCCTGTCAAAGCCTCGATACGGCGGATGCCGGCTGCTACGCTGCTCTCGGAGATAATCTTGAAGAAACCGATCTTACCGGTGCTCTTGGCATGAATACCACCACAGAACTCAGCAGAAGGACCGAAGCGAACTACACGAACCTTGTCGCCATACTTCTCGCCGAAGAGGGCGATGGCACCCAGTTCCTTAGCCTCCTCGATAGGAGTGTCGCGGTGCTCGTCCAGAGGATAGTCGGCACGTATCATCTCGTTCACTTTGCGCTCTACCTGGCGAAGCTCCTCGTCAGTCACCTTCTGGAAGTGAGAGAAGTCGAAACGTAAGGTGTCCTTGTCTACATAAGAACCCTTCTGCTCTACGTGGTCGCCCAGTACCTGCTTCAGACAGTAGTCGAGCAGGTGGGTGGCAGTATGGTTGGCAGCACTGCCCTCACGGCTGTCGATGTCTACACAAGCCATGAAGTCGGCTGTCAGGTTCTTTGGCAGTTCCTTCACGATGTGGATTCTCTTGGT
>ERZ780111.493-NODE-493-length-11166-cov-3.68752_pt1 | contig 11166 bp, 6 predicted proteins | sample MGYA00433084_ERZ780111 | MGnify/ENA primary metagenome ERZ780111 (study PRJEB29588, sample SAMEA2144299) | human gut metagenome | biome: human gut; feature: human-associated habitat; material: faeces | place: Denmark | collected 2008/2010 ... | reverse complement strand
TTTATTTTTTTGCGGCCCCCACCGATTCATCCTGACGGTCTGGGGCAGACCCCGGGGAGCGGTGGAGGATGCTGTGGGGCTTAGTTTTTGCCATTGGTTGTCAGCATAAAAAGGTTGTCTATTTACTAAAAAAGTATTAGAATGAAAAGGCATAAACGAAAGGGAGAGTTTTGAATGTCCGACAAATACACGAACGCAGAAAGAATTCATGATTATATATATGATCTGAAGCCGGTTATCAATGTAGGGGGATTGTTTTCCGATGGTTCTGAATACTACAGAATACCGCAGGAGCCTGGAATCAATGACCAGGTGAAGGTTAGATTTCGAACATGTGCAGATAATGCCGATGAAGTTTATTTGATCTACAATGGCGAGAAGCTCGTCATGTCTGTTGAAGAATCCGATGATTTATTTGATTACTATACGGCGGTAATCCCTGCCGGTGAGAAATATATATCCTATTATTTTGAGATACATTCAGGCTGCGTGACCTGTTATTATAACAGGATCGGTGTACAGAAGAATGTGAATCCGGACTATAATTTTGAGATCTGTCCGGGCTTTGATGTACCGGATTGGGCAAAGGGAGCTGTCTTTTATCAGATCTATGTGGATCGTTTCTGTAATGGAGATCCATCGAACGATGTATTGGACAACGAATACTGCTACATCGACAGTCCTACCAGGCAGGTGAAGGACTGGTATGAATATCCGGCAAATATGGATGTCGGACGTTTCTATGGCGGAGATCTTCAGGGTGTTAAGGATAAGTTAGACTACCTGCAGGATCTGGGCGTAGATGTTATCTATTTTAATCCGTTATTTGTATCACCATCCAACCACAAATACGATATTCAGGATTATGATTATATTGATCCGCATTTCGGAAAGATCGTTGTGGACGAGGGCGAATGCCTGCCGGATGGCGTAAAAGAGAATAAAAGAGCAACAAAATATATCAGCCGTGTAACCGACAAACGGAATCTGGAAGCCAGCAATCAGTTTTTTGCAGAATTGGTGGAGGAGATTCACAGTCGTGGTATGCGTGTTATCTTAGATGGTGTATTTAACCATTGCGGTTCCTTCAACAAATGGATGGATCGTGAGTGTATCTATGAGAATCAGGAAGGCTACGAGAAGGGAGCATTTGTATCCTGGAGCAGTCCGTATAAGTCATTCTTTAAGTTTTATAACGAAGAGGTATGGCCGTACAATACCACCTACGATGGTTGGTGGGGGCATGATACACTTCCAAAGCTGAACTATGAAGATTCCCCAAAACTGGTGGAATATATTTTGAATATAGCAAAGAAATGGGTGTCCCCTCCATATAACGTGGATGGCTGGCGACTGGATGTTGCAGCAGATCTCGGACATTCGGAGGAATATAATCACAAGTTCTGGAGAATGTTTCGTAATGCAGTCAAAGAGGCAAATCCAAATGCAATCGTACTGGCAGAGCATTATGGAGATCCAAAGCCTTGGTTAAAGGGCGATCAGTGGGATACCGTTATGAACTATGATGCATTTATGGAGCCGATTACCTGGTTCCTGACTGGTGTTGAGAAACACAGTGATGAGTTCCGTGGTGATCTGTTGGGTAATCCGGATACATTTATGGGAGCCATGAATTATCATATGGCGAGATTCCAGCGTCCATCCCTTGAGATTGCGATGAATGAATTATCAAACCACGATCATTCCAGATTCTTAACCCGTACAAACCGGAGAGTCGGACGTACGCATACGATGGGGCCGCAGGCGGCAAATGAGGGTATCGATAAGAGTATATTCCGTCAGGGCGTTGTATTCCAGATGACCTGGCCGGGAGCTCCGACGATCTACTATGGAGATGAAGCAGGACTTTGTGGCTGGACTGACCCGGATAACCGTAGAACGTATCCGTGGGGCAGAGAAGATATGGAACTGATCCGGTTCCATAAGGACATGATCCGTATTCATAAGAACTATGAGGCTCTGATCCGTGGCTCAGTTATGTTCTTATATGGAGCACATAAGATTATCGCATATGGACGGTTCACAGATACGGAGCAACTGGTTGTGATCCTGAATACGAATTATGAAGACATCGATGTAAAGCTGCATGTCAGACGGATTGGTGTCAAGAATCATGAGGTTATGCGCAGAGTGATGTTCACAAATGAAGAAGGCTACAGTCTGGAAGCCTGTGACTACAAGGTAGAGCATAATATGCTTTATCTGAAGGTACCGAAGATGTCGGCTATGGTTCTTGCAAACGTGGGAAGGGATATTTAAAGAGGAAACTAAAGCCTTGAAAAGTGATTTTGAGAGAAAAAGATTCATACAACGATTTATGATCCTGTCTGTAATACTGTTGGCAGTGGTTGGAATCGGTATACGGTTCCTGTTCGGTGGCGATGAAAAGAGAATTGCGGTTATCCTGCTGATATTAGCGGTCGGGTTTGTAATTCTGTTTTTCATCAGTTATCGGGAGCTCAACCATACTTATCAGGAGATTGAGCATGTGTCGGATGAGATGCTTCGTGTAGTTCAGGGAGAAGATGAGCTGCCGGAAGAAGAATACATGCAGGGTACGATCGGAATCTTATATACGAACTTTTATAAGATGGTGACATTTTTAAAAGAAAGCAAAGAGCGGGAAATGTCAGAGAAAGTATTCTTACGTGATATCATGTCAGATATCTCTCATCAGCTTAAGACACCGCTGGCATCCTTAAATGTATTCATCGATCTGCTGTTAGATGATTCTTTTACAGATGAAGAAAAACGGATGCGGGTGCTTAACGAATCAAAAAATCAGCTTACCAGAATGGAATGGATGGTATTATCTCTTTTAAAGCTTGCCCGGATTGAAGCGGGAGCAATCCAGTTTGACCGGAAAGAATGTGATCTGAAGCTGTTATTATTACAGGCAAGAGACAGCGTAACCTATCTGACGGAGAGTAGGGAACAGGAGGTTCATGTGATCTGTGAGGATGGCAGGAAACTGGTCTGTGACGGTGACTGGCTCGTAGAGGCGATCATTAATCTTTTAAAGAATGCATCAGACTACTCACCGGAGAAAACAGAAATTACGGTTGAGGTAGAACACAATCCGGTCTTTACCAGGATCTATGTCAAGGATCATGGAATGGGGATCGCAGAGAAAGATCTCGGAAACATATTTAAACGATTCTACCGTGTACACCATGATGTGAATCCGAACAGTGTCGGAATCGGCCTATCCCTTACAAAATCTATCGTAGAGGGAATGGGCGGCAAGATCACGGTGCGGAGTGAAGAAGGATCATATACCTGGTTTATCATTACATTTGTACATGTAGATTAAGTTGATTCTAAAAAGAAGTCTAAAGAAATTATAATTTAAAAGGGGGGGTAGTATGAAACGCATACAAAAGAAAAGCGTAATACTTACAAGTCTTATATTCACCATTATTTTATTATTAAACTTAATACCATTTTCTGCCAAGGCAGAAGAACAAAGAGGAAAACCGCAGGCACTTTCATGGCTCAAAGAAATGGGTGAAGAAAGTGGGGAATGGAAAAATGCAGGACTTCCGAATTTCACCTGTAATGCAATGGCAGTATTGCGTGAAGAAAAAAATGAAACAGACAGTACGTTATTAACAAAATGGGAGCAGGAACATACGGTGCTTAACGTAGATGAACTGGCACATCTTGCATGGGCAAGGGGAAGTCAAAGCTATCTGGATACAGCCTGGGAGTGGCAGAATGAGGATGGCGGATTTGGCCTTACAGAATCCTATGCGAGCGATGTGTATGATACTATGCTGGTATTGCTGGCACAAGAAGCAGTATGGGAAAAAGACGGACTGGAAGAAATCACAGATAGTACGGAACAGAAATATCATTCAGATAGGATGACGAAGGCTGTTAATTATCTGATTGGACAGCAGAAAGCGGACGGAGGTTTTGGTTATACAAAATTTGACATATCCGTACCGGAATTATCTGCACAGGTTGGTATCGTTTTGTTATTGGCGAGTGTTGACAATGCTTCTGTGTACGAAAAGTTGGACAGCTACTGCCAGAATGTTTTTACTGCAGATTTTTCTGAAGAGACATTTTTGGAACAGGCAAAACTGGCAGGTTATCTGTACAAAAGGGAATTAATAAATGATACCGATGATGTGGAAAAGAAGTTAAATGCTGTACAGGCAGAGGATGGCAGCGTATATGGAATTGTAAATGATACCATACAATATATTCTGTTGGTACGGGAAATCGAGCAGTACCATTCATTGAAGTTTGAAATAAAAAATCTGATAACGGAAGCAGACAATTATGTACTGGAAGCAGACGGGGAACAACAGGTATCATTACAGACAACCATACAATATACCATTAACCAGGAGATGAAGGCTGTTATTCGTTACACTTTACTGGAAGATGGGGAGATCATAAAGACGGAAGAAAAAGAATGTCTTTTTATCCCGAAACAGGAAGAACAGAAGATAAACGCTGTTATGGATATTGTTGCGACCGAAGGCAGGACATATGTACTCCGTACTGAAGTGCTGTCTAAGGAAGATGCGGGAATAGAGAATATATGGAAAAGTACTGAGTTTAATTTTACGGTGCATAAAAAGGAAAAGCCTGAACTGAAATTGACATGTACAGTTAAAGACGGTGAAGATTATGGTATAGAGCTTGACTGGAATGACATAACAAATGATGAAGAAAGATATGGTTACAGGGTATCTAGAAAGCAGGGAGACGGTGTTTGGGAGACACGCTCTACATGGAACGGAAATGAAAAGGTAAGGGTGCTTAATATATATCCTCGTTTAACGGCGGAAAATTATCTTGTCGACTGGATGGAAACGACTGTAAGCGGAACAGGTGAGCCGGCAGGAAAAGGCTTATTTGATATAGATACTGTTTATATAGATGATTATAATACCGAGCCTGAAGAATATCTGTTTGATGAGGACGGAAATTATAAATATGATGTTCTGATGTTTGGTTCAAGTGATTACAACGGACCTATAGGATCACCAAAAGATTTAAATGAAAAATCATATATAGAAACTAAGAAATTCATAGATTCAGGCAGAGGTGCTTTGTTTGGACATGATACGCTTTGGTACATGCCTTATTTTTTAAAATTTTCAGATATGCTTGGAATGAAAATGGGAGGCGCTTCATCAGGATTTTCAAATAAAGTAAAAGTAGTAAAACAAGGGTTCCTTACAGGCTATCCATGGAATCTGTCAGGTACACTTGCTATTCCATGGACACATACACAGGGACAATGTTCGGGCGGCAGTCTGGGATCGACTGTGTGGATGGAACTGGAGACGAATGGGAACTGTACGGATTCAGCTACCGGTGTGACATCAAGTGCCTATTTATTTACAAATAATCAGCTTGCGATGATACAGACAGGCCACAGTAATGGACTTGCTACAGATGATGAGCGTAAGGTACTGGCAAATACACTTTTTTATTTAAAACAGTTTACATACAGTACAGGTTCAGCTGATAAATCATTTTACGATCTGGACGCGCCTGTTGTTGATGATCTGGAAATTTCGGATAACGGTATAGCAACTATATATGGCGAGGACAGGGGGACAACATATCAGTATTACGTTGAAGGAATAGCGGCAAGTTCTGAGACGGAGAACATACAGTCAAATATAGTGACGGCAACAGCTTTTTCAGGATTAAAGGGCTATATAGTGGAGGTAAGCGATAAGGAGTATATAGAGGATATTGCAGAGTATGATGAGAAAGGAAATCTTATATCTGACATAGTTCCGGCTAATCAGGATAAGGCAACTGTGAATCTTGGAGAATGTACCCCGGGAACTACTGTATATATTCATATACGTCCTGTTGATAATGCGGGAAATATCGGGGAAGAATTTGTTCAGGAGATAGAAATACCTGATAATGAATCGTATTTTGATCTTCCATATGCATTATTTGCAAGTGAGGAAGAAGTACAATTATTCTGTTGTCAGGCAGATGTAAAAGGTATTGTGTATGGAAACGAAACATTCAGATTTCAGGGAAGTACCTTAAATCTTCTTGGTACGGCATATTCTGCGGGAAAATTGCAGATAGCGGGAGGAGATCTTCATATAGCAGAGAAAATCGAAAATGCTTCGCAGATAGAACTTCCGAATTATATGACAGACATATTGGACAATATGAAACAGAATACGGGAATTGAAGAAATCGCAGAGTACAATATGGCAAATGTAACCAATCCTACTATATGTAAAACGACTACAAGAGCATGGTGCAATAGGGTTAATATATTCGCAGATTTAGTTTCGAACGGAGATATATCTTTTAATGCAAATGTTATGACTCTTGGATATAAAGATCCTGTAGTAATAGCTTCAGAAAATGGTGACATAACTATACAGGCGACAAACGTAAATGGAAACGGATTGATATATGCTCCAAATGGTACTGTTACAATAAATGTGTGTGATTTTGACTATAAAGGAAGCATAATTGCAAAGAAAATCAATATACAGGCAACTTATTACCAACATAAAATTGAGGATAAATAAATGATAGAAAAAATTAAAACTTATAAATATGGATATAAATGCATAGCAATGCTGCTTGTATTTGCGTTAAGTCTGAATATGCTTGCCGGCTGTGGAAAAAGCGGCAGTGTAAATAATACGGTGCAGGATGAATATAAAACGGAGAATACTGCGCCTGAAAAAGATACAGAGAAAGAGTCGGTGGATAGTCAGGAGAATACTATGCCTGCCTTAGAACTTCTTGGCACAGAACTTGATACGCTGGAAGATCAGGTAAAAAGTGGAAATGTGGAAGAGACAGCCACACATCTGTATGCTGTCGAAGAAGCCTTTGGACAGATGGCAGAAGAAGCTGAAGAAATAATCGGAAGCAGTGATGAATTAAGTAACCTGTCAGATGAAGCACAGTCTCTTCTGGAGAAAAGAAAAGGGGAATTTCAGGCAGAACTGTCGGAGAGAAAGACAAAGGCAGAGGATATAGAGAAAGCCCTGAAGGAGAACATATCATCAGAAGATGCCGCTGAGGTATTGGGGCTCATAGAAGAAGCGAGAGAGCTGCTTAGAGCTGATGAAGATGTACATACATATGGATCAGAGATTTCGGATAAGCCGGAAGTATACAGGGCGGTTGAAGCGGAGCTTTATAATGCGGAAAAAAGTGATGTGGAGAATTTCACAGCAAAAGACTACACTTCGGAGATTTCAGATGAGAAGCTTATTTCCTGTACAGGGATTATGGAACTTACCGAAGAAATGAAGAAGCTTGCCGGTGAGCTTGATACGCCGCTTAATATATATAATTACATAAAGAACAACATAGATTATGAATATTACTATGGTAGCAGGAAAGGTGCTGCAGGAACATTTGAGTCAAAGGGCGGAAATGATGTAGACCAGGCAGGGCTTCTTATTGCTATGCTTCGATATAAGGGATATCCTTCAATGTATGTAGAGGGCAATATACTTCTTGAGCCTGAAAAAGCCATGTCACTTACGGGAGCTGATACAGCAGAGCATGCGGCGGCTGTACTTGCATCAAATGGGGTGCCTGTAACAAGGCTTACATCCGGGGGAAAAACCGTATATCTAAAAATAGAGCATGTATGGGTGAGAACCCTTGTACCTTACGGCAACTACCGGGGAGCGGGAGATGCAGATGGAGAGAGCGTATGGATAGACCTTGATACGGGAATTAAGGAATATGAGAGTGTACATAGTGTATATGATACGGTGTCAGGAGATACAGATGAAATTGCGGCAAAGCTTGATGAGGCTGTATCGTCGGGAGCTGCAGAGACATTCGAAAATGTTTACAATGATATTTATACGGAATGTGAAGATTCATTGTCCGGAATGGATTTAAATAGTGTCTATTTCAGAAAACGTATAATAAAACAGAGAGATGAAGTGTATCTTCCACTTTCTCTGCAGTATGAGGTAGATAGTGAAGAGGGAACATTTGCGGAATTACCTGACCGATTAAGGGATCAGGTGACATTTGAAGTGGATGGCTGTACTCTTGGAAGTTTCAATGCGGATGAGCTTTCGGGCAAGAGTATACTTCTCTCTTATGAGGCTGCAACTGATGCTGATGAAGAGATCCTTTCGGGATATGGGGATATATTTACAACTCCATCGTACGCAGTACATATGACGCCTGTACTTTATGTGGATGGGGAGGCTGTAAGTGATAAGGAAGAGGAGCTTTTATACAGCCCTCTTGGAACGGACAGCAGTTTCAGCATAGTGTTCCATACAAATGAAGGGAACAACAGAATAACGAATACAATTACAGCAGGTTCGATGTATGCGGTAACCATTGATGTACAGAGCATAAGTGATGCGGATATGGAAAGTCTTTATGATGAGATAATCACTCTTAAGGACAGTGTGTCAGAGAAAAATGTCTATAGCCCTGAATATATGGGAAGATATCTTGAGATGACGGGCAAACTGTATTTTGCCCAGTTGGATTTGACATATGCCGCAGCAGCGGACAGTTATAATGTTGCAGCTACAAGAAATATAAGTGAAGCAATAACAGGTTATGAAGCTGAAAAGGAATACATCTATGGAATGGTAAGCGGAATTGATTTCGGCTATATGTTCATGGATGTGGATAAGGACAGCCACAGTGTGGTGAGCCTTCTGGGTGATGAGAATGCGGAGCGGGAATATCTGCTTACGACCGGTATAATGGGTTCGGAATATGAGAGTGGAATTTTTGAAGAACTTATGGGGGAACCTGCTGTTTCTACTATAAGTATACTCGAGGATGCTGTGGAAAGTGGAGTTGACATTCTGGCTATTAATTCTTCAAATCTTGAAGATGCTCTGATATTACTTGACACAGCGGACGAGGTGGTATCGGAGATAAGAACTGCGGCACAAAATGGCTATACGGTTTTCATTCCTCGTGAGGAAATGGTGTTTGGAAGCTGGAGTGGAACGGGTTATATAGTTCTCTCGGAAGACGGAACGGCTGCGTACAGGATATCGGGAGGGTTAAACGGCGGAAGTACCCAGAGCGAAGTAATATATGACACTATGGTTGAATTTGGACTTACACTTGTTGATATAACAGAGGGTATGCTCCTTATTTTCCAGTCAATAAATATGATGGCAGCAGCTGGGGCTGTATCGTTTCTTGGATCAGCGCAGATAGCTCTTGCTGGTGTGTGCATAGGTGTGAGTGTATGGTCGTGCATACAGACCTTTAAGCTGTTTGATGCGTATATGGATGGTAATGAGGAAGCGGGAGAAATCATTGTCAAACAGACTATATTTGATGTGATACTTACCGTAGGACTTTCATTATTTTCAGAGCTTGCAAAACCGATATTGTCTCTTACACTGAAAAATAAACTTGTGAAGTCTCTAGGTGCTGATGTAGTAGAGGAGCTATTGGCAAACGGAGCGAAGCTGGAAGACATCAGCAAGCTGGTAACAAATCTTAAGAAGCTGGGACTTTCTGATGAAGTGATAAGTATGTTTGCAAAGAACTTCGGAGATACAGGACTTGACTGGCTGAGAAAGGCGAGAGGTCTTGGGGCGTCTCCTGATGTGTTGAAGCAGCTTTCACAGATGGATGGTTTTGCGGATAAGATGGATGAGATCTTCGAGCTGATGAAGGGTTCTTCGAAAAGCGCAGACGATGTGGCAGAGTGTCTTATCAAAAACGGAGATGAAGCAATAGAGATCATCCGGAAATATGGAGATGATGCTGTCGATGCGATTATAGTACATGGTGATGATGCTGTCACAATCATAGGGAAATATGGAGATGATGCAGTCGATAGACTCAAGCAGGGAAAGACGCCTGATGAGATTGAGAAGGAGCTTGGTGGCGGAAGTAAGATACCTGATGATGAGTTTACGGGAACTATATGGGATACTATAACGGGTACTGCTGAAAACATACCAAATACTGAGATACCAATTACTTTTATGATAGATTTAGATAGCACTATTAATTATGTAAATCCAGAAACAGGAACTAATACATTATGGACAAATTCAAATGCTACAGAACATATGGGAGAATATATAAGTAGATTTGGAGACGAAAGCTGGAGTATAGGAATACGTAGTCAGACTATGTTAGAGAGTTACTCGTTATCGTTAAATGATGCAATGAAAGATTTAGTTTTAAAAGAGCCAGGAAAATATTTTGTAACATATGGGAATTGGGAATTAGGGATAGATACACAGACAGGTGTGGTTTATCATGCCAGAATGTTATATTAAGTGAGGAAAGTTTATGAATATAAAATGCGTTAAAATGAATAAAAAATATATACGTAAAATTGAAGGAATGAGTAAAGGGTTGCTTTTGTTTAAGGTAGGAGCAGAGATAAAACAATCAGGACAAAATTTTCATTTGCTTTACGAAGATAAACGCAAGCCGCCGTTAGATATTGCGATTAATCCTAATAACGGAACAATAGAATATATTGCTTATTTTATCCAAGACGAAAAAATATTAAGTGAAAAGCTCTATAATGAAATAGATTATCAAGAAGGAACAATTATTGTTGAAGATGAGCAATTTAATATTGAGAATAAGTTTTATTTAATTGTCGAGAGAAAATTTGATGCAATTCGAGATAATAATGACATTCTGATATTAAGTAATTCAATAAATAAAGAGAAACTACAAGCATATAAAATTGACAATATGAATTATTTGCTTTTTTCTCAATCTCAGTTTTGTGGTATAGTATTTAAAAATATTTTAAGCGAAGAATGGGATGAAATCATTAACTCGCAGTGCATATAAATGCCCCCATTCCCTAGCAATTCCCCAGTTCTTGCATGAGAAATTAAAAACGACATCGGTAAATACAGGAAGTAATAGTAAAGGATTGTTTGCAGATTTTATATTTAATGGAAATACATATAGAGATGTATAAAATGACAATAAAAGATGCAGAAAAAATTTATAAAAAGTATAATTGTTCAAAATTTGCAATGGCAAGAGATAATTTATTAAAATATCAATTATATGAAAAATTGAATATTGATAACTACTAAAAGGGAGTACGAATATGATTGATTACATAGGAATTGCAAGAAAAGCCGTAGAATGTGATGATATGATAAAGTTGTTAGAGGGAAAGGGTGAGTATCG
>ERZ780111.476-NODE-476-length-11384-cov-6.08765_pt1 | contig 11384 bp, 6 predicted proteins | sample MGYA00433084_ERZ780111 | MGnify/ENA primary metagenome ERZ780111 (study PRJEB29588, sample SAMEA2144299) | human gut metagenome | biome: human gut; feature: human-associated habitat; material: faeces | place: Denmark | collected 2008/2010 ... | reverse complement strand
TTATAGGGAAGCATGGAGTAGCGAAGTCCCTTCAGTTGCGGATTGTTGGTGATGAATGTTCTGAGAGATTTCGCCTTAACGCTCACCTCTGCCTTTACTTCTATCGGTATAACCCTGTCGTGCCATTGGGTCAGGAAATCAATCTCTATTGTGGAGTTATCCACAGCATGATAGTATAATGGAATATCCTGGCTTTTCAGCTGGGTGAAGACATATAGTTCTGTAAAGGCACCTTTATATTCAGAGAAAATGCCATCGCCCACCAGCATCGATTCTGCTGAAGTCTCTGCCATCGCTCCCATCAGTCCCACATCGAGCATGAAGAGTTTGAAGGCGTTCAGGTCTTCATAGAATTTGAAAGGGAGGCGTGGGGTATTGACTCTCTGAACCTTATATGCCAGTCCTGCATCTATCAGCCATTGGATGGCCAGTTCGAAATCTGCGGCTCTGGCACTTTTCTTCACGGCTCCATAGATGAACTTCTTGTTCTCTTTGGCAAGTTGGGCAGGGATACTGTCCCACACCATATTAATGCGAGGCACTTCTCTATCTGGTGCGTGCTTCGAGAAATCTCGGCGATAGTCTTGTATAATCTGCTTTTGGATGGAACGGACTTCCTGCAGTCCCTTCTGCTCTACATGGGCGAGTACGGCGGCTGGCATTCCTCCTACATAATAATATTGTCGCAGCAGGCTGATCAATTCTGTTTCCAGTAAATTGATGACGTTCCAATTTCCTTCTTTCAGGATGCTTGCCAGTTTCGCTTTTCCCATGGCATCGAGGAATTCGATGAAGTTCATCGGGTAGAGGCGCAGCTCTTCTACTTTTCCTACTGGATATGATACCCCGCTATGGAGTGATATTCCCAGTAGGGATCCTGCCACGATGATATGAATATCAGGAGCATCCTCGCAAAAGAACTTTAAAGTTTCTAATGCTTTAGGACAATCTTGTATCTCATCGAGTACCATAAGTGTATCGTTGGGGGTAATATCTACCTGGCTGATGGCGGAGAGTGCCATCAGTATATCAGCTGTTGTGCCGCCTTTTTCAAACACTTTTGCTGCCTTCTGATTTCTGTCGAGACTGAAGAATGCAAGTTTTTTATATTCTCTTTTTCCAAATTCTTGCAGGATATAGGTCTTGCCTACTTGTCTTGCTCCGTTGAGAATCAGAGGTTTATGGTTTTGCTTGTTCTTCCATTCTACGAGTTTGTTATAGATGCTTCTTTTCATGATTTACACTTTTTCTAACGAATAATCGTATGAATTCCGCACTTTTTCTGACGAATAATCGTATGAACTTCACACTTTTTCTGACGAATAACGGAGCAAAGATACACTTTTTCTAACGAATAACCAAGGAAAAGGCCGACTTTTTCTCTTTTTCCTTTAAAACTTAATATTTGTTATACATTGAGGTTTATTCGCTTTTTCCAATAAAATGTTATACCTTTGTGGGCTCATAATAACTAACAAATAATATCAAAATGAATTTTTACAAGACATTAGGACTGAAAAATAGTCGTATCGACGTGGCTGATGCCTTGAGGGGATTGGCCGTAGCAGGTATTATTCTCTATCACTCTGTGGAGCATTTCAATATGTACGATGGAAGCATAGCGCATGCTTATACGCTGGGTTGTGATGATTGGATGGCAGATGTGCTGGCTTTGCTGCTGTCGGGAAAGATGTATGGCATCTTTGCTCTGCTCTTCGGATTGAGCTTCTTTATTATGAATGATAACCAGCAGCAGCGGGGAAATTGCTTTTCTGGAAGATTCGCCTGGCGAATGTTCCTCCTGGCAATGCTCGGTATCGTGAACACCGCCTTCTTTGATGGCGACATCCTCTTCTCCTATGCCATCTATGGACTGGTTCTCATCCCATTGGGTTATCTTCCTACCAAATGGCTCTGGTGGGTGGTTGCCTTCCTCTTTATCCAACCGGTAGAAATCTACTCCCTCATTTCGGGATGGCAGGTGGATGCATCGGCATTGAGTGAGGTGTATGGAAATATGTATCATGGTCATCAGCACGGCACCTTCCTGGAGAATGCCTACAGTAACCTGCGATACGGACAGGTGGCTACCTATTACTGGTGCCTGATGAAGGGAAGACATACGCAGACTATCTGCCTCTTCATACTCGGAATGCTGGTGGGTAGAAAGCGTTGGTTATACAATGAGAACAACAACCTGGCTTTGTGGAAGAAGGTGCTGGCGGTTTCCATCCTGGTATTGATTGTGGGAGGCATAGCTGATGTGCGCCACATGGAAACATGGAACAATTGGCTTTATCCTATCTACAACTTCTTCATCCTCTCGTTTGTAGTATCAGGATTCGTTTTGTTGTGGTACGGAAAGGAATGGTTCAGAAAGGGATTGTCGTTCCTGCGCCAGTTTGGTAAGATGAGTCTGACCAACTATTTCCTCCAGTCTATCATCGGTTGCGGACTGTTTGCCTATTATGGTTTCAATCTTCAGACGAAGCTCGGCATCACCTACGCTTTCTTTGTGGGCATCGCCATGGTGGTAGTACAATGCCTCTTCTCCAACCTCTGGCTCAAGTATCACTCCCATGGTCCTTTCGAGGGAATTTGGAAGAAGCTGACCTGGATTAAGTTCTAAAACTTTAAGATTTTGAGATAAAAAAAGGTGTGTCATAAATCCATGATACACCTTTTTTTATCTCTTATTGATCCTTTCTGAATATTTTATCCACGACAATGGCGATGGCGCCAGACACGATTTCCTTGAATTCCTGGAAGATGTTCTTCATGGTGCGGCTTTTTTAAATCTGTCATGCTCACTATAAAACTTTCATGATGTTCGAAGGTGGGCGCTGCGCCATGAGTTCCTGCTTCATATAATCCATGTAGGGCGCTACATGCTGATAATAATGGTAATAACCCGGACAGAGATAGTTGAGACCGGAATCGCCATACTTATCTTTCATGAAGCGGTTCTTTGGGCATTCTCCATGACAGGCAAACTCCATGTCACACTCCTTGCACTGGCGGGGAAGAGAACTGTGTTTCAGACGGCTGAACTCCTGCTGCTGCTCACCATAAAGCATGTCGATGAGCGAATGGTCACGGATATTGCCCAACTTATACTCCGGAAAAACAAAGTGGTCGCAGGAATAAACATCGCCATTGTGCTCCATCACTCCCGCATGACCGCATTCCTTGGAATAAGCACAGATGCCGGGAGAAATACCCATCCAGTTTGCCAGCGTGCAGTCGAAAATCTCAACGAAGATTTTGCCCACATCCTTCCGAACCCATTCATCGAAAATTGCACAGAGAAAGTAGCCCCACTGCTCCGGCGTAACTGATGCCTCGCTCAGCGGAATCTCATTCTTGTCGGCAAGACTTGCCAGGGTACGGCCATCCTCATGTCGGGTCTGTCGCGCAACGAGAGGTGTGAACGGCAGAAACTGACAGCCGTTTTGCTTGAAGAAACGGTAGAACTCCAGTGGATGATTGACATTATAGGCATTTACCACCGCCATCGCATTCCATTCCACCCCGTGTTTCTTCAGCAGTTTGATGCCCTGCATCACTTTCTGCCACGATGGTTTTCCCGCAGCCGTCAGCCGGTAATGGTCATGATCAGGCTGCGGACCATCGATAGAGATGCCTACCAGCCAATGGTTCTGGGCGAAAAACTCGCACCATTCATCGGTCAGCAATGTGCCGTTGGTCTGAATTACGTTGTCGATGCACCTGCCTCCAGCATACTTTTGCTGTAGGGATAAAGCCTTGCGGTAGAAGTCGATGGAGCGCAGCAGAGGCTCGCCACCATGCCAGGTGAAGAGCACCTGATTCATGGTTTGCGCCTCAATATATTCTCGGGTAAACTGTTCCAGCATCTCATCGCTCATCAGATGTCGCTGAGCAGTGGGATAGAGCTTGTTCTTCTCCAGATAATAACAGTATTTGCATGCCAAGTTGCAATGGGCACCCGCAGGCTTCAGCATTACATAGAGTGGCTTGGCAAAGGGATTTGCTATGTTGTCGTTCATCATTTTTTCTTGAATCTAGTTGTAATTTCTCTGTAACCGGGAGAGAAAATCAGAACTTTGGTAGCGTAATTTCGAAATCCTTGCTGTCTCTATGCTCCTTTCTGATGGCAGCCAGGAGTTCGGTAAGAATCTTAGGATGTTCTGCCGCCACATTATGGTCTTCGTGGATATCGGTAGCCAGATTATAGAGCCGCGGCTCGCCTTTTACTACCACCAGTTTCCAGTCGCCCTTTCTCACGCCAATCTGGTCGGTTTCGTGAAATTCCCAGTACAGGTAATCGTGATGTTTCTGCTCTGCATCCTTGCCCAGAAGGGTAGGAGCGATAGAGATTCCGTCGAAACCATCACCAGCCAACTTTCTGTTGGTATAACGCTTGGCAAAGTTTCTGATGCCAGCCAAATCGCAGAAAGTAGGCAGCAGGTCGTAAAAGGCAAACTGGGTATCGTTCACCGCTCCTGCCTTGATATGCTCAGGCCACCAGGCGATAAATGGTATGCGGATGCCGCCTTCGTAGCACTGGCGTTTCAGACCTTTCAACTTACCATCGCGACCGAAGAACTCTGGATCAGCACCACCTTCTTCATGCGGCCCGTTATCTGAAGTAAAGATGACAACGGTATTCCTGTCGAGTCCCTTCTCCTTCAGCTTGGCGAAGATTTCGCCCACATACTGGTCCAGTCGGGTAATCATTCCGGCAAACTGTGCATGGGTATGAACCGCAGCGTTGTATCTCGAATCTTCCCATCCGCCCCAGGTTTTATCGGTAAAGAACTGTTTCTGGTAATTCTCTAGAATAGAGTCTTCCGGCTGGGCAAGTTCGGCATGCGGCAGGGTATAGGTAAGGAATCCTACGAAAGGATGTTCCTTATCCTGTCTGTCAATCCATTCCAGTGCCTTGTCGTGGATGATGCGGGCCGAATACTGCTTGCGCTTGAAATAATCCTTGCCGAACATCGGATGCTGGATGTTCTGTTCCATAACCTCTCTTACCACCGCTGTATCTCCCATTGCACGACTGTAGCGGTTCAGGAAGTTAGGATAATAGAGATGAGCCTGAAACTGGCAGATATAGCCATAGAATTCGTCCACGCCACGCTTGTCGGGAGTAGAAGCTGAACCTTCATATCCGCCAGCCCATTTCCCGAATACGCCGGTTCTATATCCTTTGTCCTTCATGATTTCGGGCAGAATCTTATGCTGCGGGTCGTAAGGTTCCTGTCCTACGACAGAATACTCCTCGTTGTTGCCATATTTTACCATTGGCACACCTCTCCAGTATTCCTTGTTTCCACGCACATGTGTATGTCCCGTATGCTGACCAGTCATGAGGGTAGCTCTCGACGGAGCCGAGACGGGAGAACCGGCATAAGCCTGGGTGAATCTCATTCCCTCCTGTGCCATCCGGTCGATATTAGGCGTGTGGATATAAGGTTGGCCGTAGCAAGCCAGATCGCCATATCCCATGTCGTCACACAGTATGAAGAGAATGTTGGGCGGGGTGTTCTGTTTTGCACAGAGCATGGTAGGAAGGCATGCCAAACCTACCCCTGTAAGCCATATTGTCTTGTTCATATCAATGTTATTTTGTTTGGTTTCTTTACTCATCTACCTTCAGATTCCTGCGATAGATAGCGAGGAGTTTCTTCATTTCCTTTTCTACCTTCTGCATGCCAGGCTTGCCGTAGAGGTTGTGCAGCTCGTTCGGATCAACCTGGATATCATACAACTCGTAGTAGTCAATATCGGCATCATCGGTGATGTAGTTGATGGATTTGAGATATTCGAAACACCAGTTTTCTGAAGTTCCCGGTTGGCACTGATACTTGTTTTCTGGAACGGCTCTTTCACCACCCTTGCCGTAGAAATGAATCAGTTTGTAACGCTCGGTTCTCACACCATCGTGCTTGCGTACCAGATGATAATTAGGGTAGTCATAATAATGGTAATACAGACTCTTACGCCATTTTTTTACAGGCTGTCCGGCAAACAATGGTTGGAGCGAAGTGCCCGGCATATAGGCAGGCTTCTTCAAGCCCGCCAGGTCGAGGAAGGTAGGAGCAAAGTCGATGTTCTGTACCATCTGGTTGCACTCGCTCTTAGGCTGGATATGCTTAGGATAGCTGATGATGAGCGGTGTATGGAATGATTCCTCATACATGAAACGCTTGTCAAACCAGCCGTGTTCGCCCATGTAGAATCCCTGGTCGGAGGTGTATACGATGATGGTATTATCCGTGAGATGATGCTCATCGAGATAAGTCAGGAGTCGGCCTACACTCTCATCCACCGAAGCAATCACTGCCATATAGTCGCGGATATAGTTCTGGTATTTCCATTCTACCAGTTCCTTACCCGTGAGATTCTTGCTCAGGAATTCTCTGTTTCTCGGCATGTAATAGGCATCAATAGCCTCGCGCTGCTGCGGTGTCATGCGGTTCATCTCTCCCATGAGTCCGGCATACGAGTCTCTGCCTTCCGGTGTAGAAGGGTCGTACATTTCGGGCACTTTCAGGTCGCGTACCATTTCCTGCTTGTATTCTCCGTAATGGTCTGTTGATGCGAAGGTCGGGTTGTAATATTGTCCCTGGTCGTTGAGGATGTGATAGAAATCGAAACCTTTAGGGCGGCATGACATGTGCCATTTTCCCACTACTGCCGTCTCATAGCCTGCCTTCTGCAGCATTTCAGAGAAGAAGGTTTTGGTGGAATCGATGCCCTCTGCCAGCATGCGCTGTCCGTTCTGATGACTGTAGAGACCGGTCATCAGACAGGCACGGCTTGGTGTAGAAAGCGAGTTTTCAACGAAAGCCTCGTTGAATTTCATTCCCCTTTCTGCAAGTCGGTCGATATTTGGGGTAGGCGCCAGTTGGGAGATGGCACTGCCGTAGGCGCTGATAGCCTGTATGGCGTGGTCATCGCACATGATATACAGGATGTTTGGTTTTTCGCCTGTATTCTGGGCGAAGAGAGATAGCGGCAAGGCTTGTAGGGCAGCCATCGCCAGCAAAGATCGGTTGAAAGGTTGATAATTATTAGCCATAATGTTTTGTATTAAGTTATATCTTGCAAAGGTACGCTGAATATTCGTAATTACCAAAAATTTCGGGATATTTCTTAAGAATATTTCTCTTATTCTTCATAAAGCAACAGTGCCCTTCCTGTTTCACAATAGAAAGGGCACACAACCTAGTCTATTCTCGTACATGATGTGTTGATATAACATAGAATAGTTGATTTTTTATGATAAAACTATAAGTTGTCTTTTTCTATTTCCTTGAAGTACTTGTATGTGCTGACCTTCAACTCGTCAGTAGCCATTTCGTCGCAGACGATGATGCCATGCTGGTGAAGCTGCAGAGCACTGATGGTTCATGCCTGGGTAACAGGTCCCTCAATGGCAGCCTGGAGCGCACGTGACTTGTTATGACCATTGCAGAGAATCATTACCTCTCTGGCAAGCCTACATATTCGTCCATGTTGAAGGTGAGGACGTGCTTGAAAGAGATTTCGCCAGCCTTCACAGCCTTTACGATTTCTGCATACATGCCCATAGGTGAAGAACCGGTAGGCAAACCTAATACGAATGGCTCTTCTGAACTTGAAAACCCAGAAAAGAGGGGTACCTTGTTTTGGTACCCCCTTCTAGAATTTGATAACGTTTATTAAAATGTGAAATCAAAAATGAAATTAAACCGAATCGTGTTATAAAATCATTCTCCTCCCCATTCTTTATGTTGCTTTAAGTTGAGATCGGTATCAATCTCATTTTGTGGGATTGGCCACACATCATCTTGAGACCCTCTGTAAGAACGGGAATAATCTCCCATACCGTATGTTTCATATTCTTTATTCATGCGTTCGATAGCATCCTTCCATTCGCCCCAGCGGTAGAGATCTGCAAAGCGAAGATCCTCAAAAGCAAGCTCGACGCGACGTTCGTGACGAACAATCTGTCGAAGTTGTTCTGTTGACAAACCATTACCCTCAACAGCCTCAACCTTTGGCATATGAACACGTTCACGTACTTCATTGATATACTTGGTAATCTGCTCTTGGCTATATCCACCTTTCTCAATCATAGCTTCAGAAAGAGAAAGGAGAACTTCTGCATAGCGGATTACATAGTAATCAAGACTACCATCATACTCATTTGCCATATTCTCAGGTACGAACCATTTCATAATGGCAACTTGAGAAACAGAAGGAATTTTCTTGCCACCTTCTTTAGGATAATTATATACATCGTTGAGCCACTTCATACCAGGAACAAAGAGAGTTCCCTTCAACCTAGGATCACGATTCTCATAACGTGCAAAATCAGGATTTTCCTTATCGTATGCTGCTTTGCCAGTCTTACCCTTGAACAAAGGTGATTTATCTATAGGCAGACCATCAATGCAATAATAATCATCACAGAGATTTCGAGTAGCCTCAACTGCATTCATCGGACCACCCCAGCTGATACTGAAGGTCTGACCCTCGTTCTTTCCAGGTCCTGCATAATGAATACCCAAGATTACTTCATCGCATTCCTCATTCTTTTCTGTGAAGAGCTCAGAGAAATTCTTATATCCATCAGAACCATCACCAGAGGTGAACAAGCTGTATTTACCTATTACATGGTTGTATGCCTCAATAGCTTCATCGTAGTGCTTGGTAAAGAGAGCTAAACGCCCCATGATAGCGTATGCTGCTTCTTGTGTAAGTCGACCTTTACCTGCTTTTCCCTTAACAGGGATATTAGGAATATTTTTCTTGAGGTCTGCTAAAACTTTGGTGGCAATTTCTTCTTTTGTATTTCGGGCAGGTTGGCATTCAGCCAATGTCAATGGCTTTTCGAGATAAGGTACATCGCGGAATACTGAAACCAAGTTACAATATCCGAGAGCACGCAAAGCTATAGCTTCACCCTTAAAAGCAGCCTTCTTGTCGTCGCTCATACTGATTTCATCAACATTCTCGAGCAATGCGTTGCAGCGCTTGATAAGCTCATAGTTCGCATTCCAATACTTAGAGAAACACTGATCGTTAGCTGTTGATGTTCCCTGTGCAATAGAGGAACCGAGCATCCAGTTACCCCAAGAGTGTCCACCATTATCTGTACAAGTTTCACGGGTGAGAAAACCAAATTTCCCACCATCAATATAATCGTTGTTCAAATCGCCATTTTGCATAGCGTCATAACAACCCGTAAGCGCCATCAAGGCATCTGACTCAGTTTTCCAGAAGGTTGAACTAGAAATCTCATTAGGGTTTTTTACATCAAAGAAGTTGTCAGAGCAAGATGTTGCTGTAAGCACCATCATACCGCAAAATGACGCAACTTTTATAGAGTTGAATATTCTATTCTGTTTCATTGTAAAGTCCTCCTATTTTAGAAATTAATATTAACACCGAATGATACGCTCTTCATGTTAGGGTGGATATCGTTACGTGAATCTCCACTGGTCTTTTCTGGATCGTAGTTATCTAAAGAAGTGAGTGTGAGCAGATTGGTTGCTGCGAAGTAGACACGAACCTTGGATACACCCCATTTTGCAAGCTGGTCGAATGTATACCCTACCTCTAAGTTCTTTAAGCGCAAGTAATCTGCTTTTGACAACCAGAATGAAGAGAATGTATCATTGAAGTTATAACCCAAGCGTGGCATAGAACCATTTGGATTACTTTCAGACCAACGGTCTAACCAGCGATCTGTGCGGTTACCCTGCCAGTCACTAGTGGATTCCCAGTTATAGCGGTAAATTCCAGTAACTCCCTGCCAAAGTGTTGAGAGGTCAAAGTTCTTCCAAGATCCTCCGATATTAAAACCGAATGAATACTTAGGGAATGGATTACCGATAATCACACGGTCGTCTGGTGTAATATTTCCATCGTCGTTAGTATCTTGATACATGATGTCACCCAATTTTGGCTCAATACCATTCTGTTTAATCTTCTCACCCTTTGAATTGGTTCGGTTGAGATCAGCCTCTGTACGATAGATGCCGATAGCCTTATAAGCGTAATAAGAACCAATAGCATCACCTACTCTATTGATGGTTTCACCACTGATACGCTCATCTAAACCGCCCATATAGAGAATTTCATTCTTTACATGGGTTACATTGAAACCTGCATACCAGCCAAAGTCACCGCGGTGGTCTTGATAGTTAGCACTCCATTCCCAACCACGGTTACGAACTTCACCAACATTCTGATAAGGAGCACTCAATAATCCGAGGAACGTACCTGGCATAGAAAGCTGCATCAATATATCTGAAGTCTTGCGATCGAACCAATCGAATGAGGTGGTTACCTTATTGTTGAAGAATCCGAGATCAATACCAATATTCACGCTGCGTGTAGTCTCCCACTTGATATTTTCGTTTGGAACTGAATTCTGTATAAGACCAGCCTGAGGAGTTCCACTCTGATCAAAATAGTAGTTGCCGCTTGCTGCATAGGTTGCAGTGTAAGGATAATTTCCGATTTCCTGATTACCTAACTTTCCCCAAGAAAAACGGAGCTTACCGAAGAGCCACTTGCTCTGTTCTTCCATAAATTTCTCACTGGTGAAGACCCAACCTAATGATACAGAAGGAAATGTTGCATAGCGGTGTGATTTTGGCATGCGTGAAGATCCATCATGTCGAACATTGAATTCGAAGAGATATTTGTTGTCATAATCGTACTGTATACGTCCAAAGAATGACTGTAAGCGATAAGCACCGGCATTACCTCCTGTATTAGGATTCTTGGTTCCACCATCTAACTCATAGATGTTGTTGGTAGGGAAACCTTGCTTAGATGCAGTTAAACCTTCTTCATCGTAGCCAATAATAGAATGACCTGCCAATGCATTGATTGTATGAAGACCAAAACGCTTGTTATAGGTAAGAAGGTTTTCATTAGTCCACATGGTTTCACGATATCTGTAATCAGTTAATTGATTGTTAACAGACCCTACTTTCAGCATGTTTCCTTCTGCGTCATAGCGTGCATCTATATCGCTAGGTGAGTAGCTTTTTGTCGCTTTGTTATAGAATGTATATGCGTAACTAGTCTGGAATTTTAAACCATCATAGATGTCAATACCAATGGTTGCCTTTCCGTTAAAGCGCCATGCATTATTCTTGTTATATCCAAGATTGATAGCCTCTAATGGATTTTTAAACGCTTCTGCATCTTTATTAGAACCATCTACATAACCATAATGGCCATTGGTATAGCGTGAAGGTACAGTTGGGCGTGCAAACCATGAAATCAATCGCATTACACCTCCTTCACCAGCAACATTCTTTCCTGGGGCTGTTACATCATCCTTAATTCCGCAACACTATAGTTTAACATTATTTATAAGTGCCTGAGCAACA
>ERZ780111.475-NODE-475-length-11393-cov-2.65038_pt1 | contig 11393 bp, 8 predicted proteins | sample MGYA00433084_ERZ780111 | MGnify/ENA primary metagenome ERZ780111 (study PRJEB29588, sample SAMEA2144299) | human gut metagenome | biome: human gut; feature: human-associated habitat; material: faeces | place: Denmark | collected 2008/2010 ... | reverse complement strand
AATCCCGACCGCTTCATAAACCGGTATGCTCCCTTATGGCCACCGGCGCCGACAGACTGTCCGATCACAACACTGGTGGCATTTGACAAACCACCGAAGAATGCATAGACAAAGCCCTCGCAGACACGGAACGCCGCCATAGCCGCAATCGCGGATTCATTCTGATGTCCGATTACAATATTGATCAGCATTTGTCCTACTCCATAAAACAGTTCATTGCAAAGGATCGGAAATGCATTTGACAGATATACTTTGATAAATCCGCCATGGAATAAGAACATCTGACTCAGGCGAATCCGCACCTTGCATTCTGAACGCATCAGATAGATAAACAGCAGTAATAAATTGATGATTGCAGATGCAAGTGTTCCGACTGCTGCACCGGCTGCACCCATTTTCGGTGCGCCGAATTTACCGTATATCAATACAAAGTTCAAACAGAAATTCACTACCAATCCTACGATGGAACAGATAAGCGGAGCTTTCACCCGCTCTGTTGACCGTAGCAGGAAGCTGATAAGTACAGCAAATACCTGAAGCGGATATGCCCATCCGACGATCCGCATATACGGCTTTCCGATCCGGATAAATACTTCTTTATCTGTATATACCCCCAATAAGAATTCCGGTCTGATAATACACAGAGATGCAAATGCAAATCCCACGATTGCCATACAGATGAAAGTGATACCGAATGTACGGTTAATCCCCTTTTCATCATCTGCTCCCCAGTACTGGGAAAAGAACAGGATCGACGCACTGGCGAAGCCCCAGTAGCAGCTAAAGAACAGTGAGCTGATCTGCGAACAAATACCAACTGCTGCCACACACGACTCTCCCAGTCTTCCGATCATGATCGTATCTACCATACTGGCTGTTGTAGTTAATAAATTCTGTAATGCGATAGGAAATGCGATTGTTAACATCACATACAGAAAGGATTTTTTGTTTTTCATATTTCATTTATCACGTTTATGAAACCTTGATCGTTACCTTTTTCGTTTTGCTCCTATATACAGAGGTGCCCTTTGCTTTAACCGTAACGGTATAGGTTCCTCGTGGTGTTCCCTTCTTTACTGTTACGCGTCCCTTTTTTGTAACAGTAATATATTTTTTTGCTTTTTTAGCAACGGAATACGTTACCTTTCCCTTAGCTTTCTTAACACCAACTGTAAAGGTATGCTTACTTCCCAGTTTTCCGGTTGCTTTTTTCACCTTATATTTTTTAGAGGTGACATTTAATTTCATTGTGTTTGATTTCTTGATCACAAGTTTTGCGACATTGGATCTGGCCGTGTTGCTGTTTTTCGTTGCCTTTGCAACTGCCACTACATAATAAGTTCCAACTTTATATGGATATGATGCCAGTTTCTTTTTACACTTAGCATCTGAATAATACCGATATGCGATTGCTCCTGCTTTTCCTTTTACAACAGCAGCATCTATCTTCTTTTTCTTTCCCGTATAGGTGACAGTTTTATTTTTCAGTTTCAGGACAGGTGTGGTTTTCGCAGACTGATCCGATTTTTTATTTTCTTTTACAGTTAAAGTAATCGACGCCTGATAATATCCTGTCTTACCTGTAATCTTTACCTTACCACTTCCTACAAATGAAATTTTTCCATTTGAGTCTATGGTGGCAACACTCTTTTTGTCCGATGTCCATGTTATATTGCTGCTTGTAAATGGACAATAGATCTCAAATCCCGGGTTTATCAGCATCATTTTCGCATTCGTGTGCTTCCCAACTACATAGGAATCTGCGTCTGTCTGTATTTTAAATTTATATAAATAAGTCTCAGCATCTCCCCACATTATGCCTGCAGTGGTAACCGCCTCTGTAAATTCGCCTTTGGGGATATTGACACTCTGTATTACCATCCGGTCTTCCTGTTTAACTGCTTCCTGTGTCACCTTTGATCCAAAGCATTGTACCCATGTATAAGTTCCATTAATATAAAAACATCCAACACCTATGGAAGTATAATCTTCATCTAAAATATTTTCTCTATGACCTGTTGAATTCATCCAACTATCCATTACAGATTCAGACGTTGTCTGATTGATTGCTATATTTTCTGCTATCATATTCTTATCTGCCGAAAAACAGGATGCTCCATCCGGTCTGGTATGAGAGAATAATACAGCCTGATCGCCCGCTCTAACCATAGCAGTTTCCAAAAGACCCGTATCCATAGTCAATGCAGGTAATCCATTTTTTGCTCTTTCTTCATTCACCTTCGTCAATACTTCAAATGCTTTTGTATAGTCACGTTTTCCGGTAATCCGTATGGTCTCCACATATCGAAGTCCATTTGCGCCGAATTTGACCAGATCCTTATTCTCGCAATTTATGATAACAGTTGAAGAAAATGCATTCTCATCAACAAATTGCGTTGAAGCCGGAAGTGTTATCGACTGAAGAGACGGGCAATTTGCAAATGCTTGACGATATATAATCTTTACGTTTGGAAGGTATACATCCGTCAGTGAATAGCACTGTGCAAAATCAGCATAAGCTATTGATTCCAGTCCTAATCCACGGAATGTCTTAAGGTTACTGCAGCTGTTAAATACCGACCCTCCCCATTCCTTCATCGTCGCAGGAAGCGTTATTTCAGTCAATCCCGAACATCCTAAAAATGTCCGCATTCCAAGTGTTGTTAATCCGCCAAAATCAATAGAGCTTATATTTTCACACTCTTCAAACATAGAATAAGAACTCTCTTTTAATCCACTGCCAAATTTTACGGCTGTGAGCATATTACATTGCTCAAATGCAAAATAACCGACTTCGCTGATCTTATCTGAAATCGTCAATGTTCCCGATAACTGAGAACGATAGAATGCTCCTTCCCCCAGCGTAGTTACATTTGCAAAGTCTACTGAATTTAAACCTCTTACATTATAAAATGCATATGCTCCAATCTCCTTTACATTTGCCGGTATCGCAAAGGTTCCGACTCTGCTTTGGAACGGATACATAACAAGCACTGTTCCATCCTTTGAATATACAATACCATTCTGTGCAATATAGGATGGATTTCCCACTGCAACTGTATAACTCTCTATCGTGGTATTTCCGAAAAACACTAATGGTGAAATAGATGTGATACCTGCAGGTATTTCATATGTTACAGCACTTGTTCCCTGGAACGCATAAGATTCCAGGCTTGTGGCACCCGGCGTTACAATCTTTGTTACAGCCGAACAATCACAATATGCACCACTGCCAACTGTATTCACACCAGATGGCAATACAATCTCTGTCAGTCCATAGCACTCATAAAAGGCGGCATCTCCGATCTTTGTCAATGTATCCGGATAACTTACCGATGTAATCGATGACATCTGTAAAAAATTCCGGTTTCCTATACCTGTAATACCTCTCTGGATTATAACTTTCTCAACATTGAATGTAATCCATGGTGCTTTATTTGATGAATCAGCATCCGGCATATCGCCACTTCCTGATATCGTAAGCGTGGTACCGGAAAGGCTCCATGATATATTTCCCCATGTTCCGCTCTGTGTTGTACTGTCAGTGCTATACATAGCTATATCATAATCAGAATACAACTCCGGTCCCGAACTATTTTCTTCTATTTTTACATATCCTGCTGCTGGCTCCTGATCCGCCTCTGCCTCAGCTATAATATTCGATGTCTGTTGCTCTGCATGAACAAGCTTAACCGGAGTCCAAAGCATTCCGCATATGGCTCCGATTCCTAATGCTATTGTAAATTTAAATCTGTAATTTCTCATTTTTCTCCTCCCATATTCATATATTATTCATAACTATACTGTATCTTTAAAATGTCGTTTTGTCTATAGAAATAATCCCATTTTTCTCCATTTATCCATATGCTCTGTTTTTTCATATGATCACTGGCGTAAAAATTCTCGTTCTACCCGTGTTATTTTTAAAAACAATTTATATAGCATTCTGTTCGTGTTTTTTGTTTTTACTATTGTCTTATTTAAAATAGAATGATAATGTAATATACAGAAAGCACGGTATATCTTTCATTAATCCGATTATATCGGGTCATTTTCTTTTGTTACTATAAATAACATTTTGTCAAGGAGTACATTATGAAGAAATTATCTACTGCGCAGCTTGCAGATACTATTATAAGACTACGCAAACAACAGCATATGACTCAGGCACAGCTTGCTGCCGAAACCGGAATCAACCGTTCCTTAGTTTCACGTATGGAGAAGCAGGATTTTATGCCATCGATCGGACAATTAGAAGCTCTGGGCGATGTGTTGCACTTCGATATCACAGAATTATTCATCAGCGACCTACCTGTGAAATATCCTTCTCCATCACCATTAAAGATCGCAATCGCCGGAACCGGCTATGTCGGATTGTCCATCGCCACGCTGCTTGCACAGCACAATCATGTGACCGCTGTTGACATTATCCCTGAAAAAGTAGACATGATAAACAGACACCAATCCCCGATCCAGGATGAATATATCGAAAAATATCTGGCTGAAAAAGACTTGGATCTGACTGCCACAACCGATGGAGCTATGGCGTATAAAGATGCAGACTTCGTTGTGATCGCAGCTCCGACCAACTATGACAGCACAAGAAATTATTTTGATACATCTGCTGTAGAATCAGTGATCGAGCTCGTTCTGGACGTCAATCCCGATGCCATCATGGTTATCAAATCCACGATCCCGGTAGGCTACACAGAATCTGTCCGAAAAAAATACCACACCAGAAATATCCTGTTCAGCCCGGAATTTCTCAGGGAATCAAAGGCTTTATATGACAATCTGTACCCAAGCCGTATCATTGTATCTACGGATAAGAATGACATCCGTCTGTTCGAGGCTGCCCATACATTTGCCGCCCTCTTACAGGAAGGCGCCATAAAAGAAAATATTGAAACGCTATTCATGGGATTTACCGAAGCAGAAGCCGTGAAATTATTTGCAAACACCTATCTGGCTCTCCGCGTATCCTACTTCAACGAACTTGATACCTATGCAGAGACCAAAGGGCTAAACACCAGGGACATCATAAATGGTGTCTGTCTCGATCCCCGAATCGGCAGCCATTACAACAATCCGTCCTTTGGCTACGGTGGTTACTGTCTGCCAAAAGATACAAAACAGCTTCTTGCAAATTACAATGATGTTCCACAGAATATGATGAGTGCGATCGTAGAAAGCAACCGCACCAGAAAAGATTTTATTGCAGACCGCGTTCTGAATCTTGCCGGATATTATGACTATAACCATAATGGAAATTATTCCGCAAACCGCGAAAAAGAATGTATTATAGGCGTATACCGACTGACAATGAAAAGCAACTCTGATAATTTCCGTCAGAGCAGCATACAGGGTGTCATGAAACGAATCAAGGCCAAAGGAGCAACCGTCATCGTCTACGAACCGACACTGGAGAACGGAACAACCTTCTTCGGAAGCAAGGTAGTAAATGACTTAAATGCTTTTAAATCCATGTCGCAGGCAATCATCGCCAATCGGTATAATTCTGATCTTGACGATGTCCGGGCAAAGGTTTACACCAGAGATTTATTCGAACGGGATTGATGAAGGTGAAGTGCACTTAATATGTCCACATAGACATCTCCTGCTCCGGTGATCACCACCAGCTGTGTATCGCACATATCTAAAAACATATCCAGCGAATCACACATGCGAAGCATCGTCCACACCTGTTGCAGACTGCGAAACATTGAATCGAAAAATACATCTCTGGTTGTATATTTCTCTCCGGCAAACAGTCTGGCAGTCACCATCTGGATATTGGCTGCCCGCTTGTTCAACTTATTCAGTACTTTTTCACGAGACGGATCAATTGCATGATATGTAACACGTAATGTACTTTCTAAAAATGTCTCAGTCATCATGCGATCCGTCAGGAAATCGTACTCCGGCATACAGATGCTCATCGCAATTATCTTTTTCTTTCCCGGTGTATAATCCTGTAAATAGTTTCTCTCTTTATCATATAAAACAAGAGCACCTTTCTCTTTTAAACGAAGTTTATGCCATAAGATCTGTTCCTGTGCATACAACATACCTTCCCCAAGTGTCTTAAGAACATCGACATCGTCAGCCTGTTCATAGCTGCCAGGAAGCGGACATTTCTTTATCTCGACAAACATCACCCGCTCGCTTCCCTCTAAGATCATATCGCAATTACGTTCCGGCAGATCTCCATCCGGCAAATATTGTCCTGTGATATATGGGAAATGCTTCTCCCGGAACATCTGATACACCATTTCCTCCAGCCGTTCGCCCTGATATTTGCTGAATACTGCTCCATATCTTGCAAATATGATCTGAAACATCGCCTCATAAAATGCATATCCCTCCATCCTACCATCCAGACAGAAATATGTGTCCGCATCCAGTCTGACAAGCGGCTTGCGCCAGCTATTTGTCGCATCGAGATAATAAGAAAAATCAACATTTATGGAATCTGCATCATACGCAATATCCTGTAAGATCTGATCTAATTTGTATGAACTGATACCTAACCGATCGGCAAATTCCTCTCTTTTAAATATCCTCGGTCCCCTTGCCTCCTGCATCACATACACGGCAAGTTCCTGATAATTATGAAACGAATATGCTCTCATCTTTTCTTTTCCGGTGCCATAATACGGTTCCAGCATGTTCTGTAAAAGGAGCTTTACATACTCCGGATGATATTGCCTTGGAATACACATTTTCTCAAAACAAAGATTCTTTGCCAGCTTATATGGGAAATCCCCTATCTCTGTAAAGACATCCTCCCAAGTCCGATATCCCTGTATCTGTAGCACTTCCAGATAATCCTGTGCAAGCCGGATCAATTCCTGATATCTGCGTTCTTTATATGAATCCGTAAAAATTGATTCTGTTTTAAGGTATTTCAAAGATAACTGCAACAGATACTGATATGGGATTCTTACTTTTATATTTCTTCTTTCCCCAAGTGAGATCTTATTCCGATAGATCAGATACCTGCCCAGCTTCTCATGATAATGGCCATATATCTCCCGTGCAAACATCTGCCTGATCACATACATTCCACCAAGTTCTTTTACCCGTCTTTCTATTTCATCAATCAAACGCCGCTCAGAATCCGCATCAAACTCAGGTTCATCAATTAATATCCGAAATGAAAAACCTGCATTTATCAGGTTTTTCATTGATTCGGTCAATACTTTTGTATCCTCAGACAGCACCGGCGCATATAGTTTATTTGCTTTCTTTGATGCCCGATAAAGTTGTCCGGCTGCTTCCATAATCTGTGGCAGATTGCTTACTTCGTAATAAGTACCATTTGAAAGATATGCCATCGTATGTCCAAGTATTTCTTCCTCAAGTTGAAAACTCCTGCCATTAATTGCTTCTTCAAGCTGCAAATGTACAATGAGTCGACGGAAATAAGTGCTTTGAAACCATGTTCCTTCGTACGTTTTTTCTCTGGCTTCATCCCGCTTATCTTCTTCATTTCCTTTCCCATCGTCAATGAAAACTGCCAGGCTTTTCAGCTCCGCCTCACATTCCTTTACTGACCGGTCGTTGTCCAGCCATGTATGTGTGCGGAATTTGTCTGCTAATTCTAATGTGGCATGATATATGTTGTTGAATGTTTTAGGGTTTGGTTGCATCGGTATCCTTTGTTTTTCTACTTTTTATAAATCTTCTGCCTTATATAAGGTATAACCTTCATAATAATAACTATGGTCAATGCCCTTCATATACACTTCTCTATCGTCAATCCTATCTGTCAAAGCCTGTTTTAAAATATACTTTATCTCAATATCTTTAATTGGACTTCTCTCCATTGCCAGCAAATAATCTTCTTTATCGACTGTACTCCAATCAATAACCTTTTTCAGTTCTCTCTTTAAAATCAAATCCAGCCAAATTCGTGTACTTCGTCCATTTCCCTCTCGAAATGGATGCACTATATTCATCTCTACATATTTTTCTATAATCTCATCAAATGTCGACTGAGGCATCTTCTCAACATTTTCTATTGCTGCCTGCAAATACATAACCGGAGCGAATCTAAAATTACCTTTTGCAATATTTACATTTCTTATTTTGCCTGCAAAGTCATATATTTCATCAAATAAATATCTATGAATTGCCACCAGCATCTGAAAAGATCCAGCTTCGTAAGTATCCAGATATCCATTTTCAAATAATTCTACGGCTTTTTTCTTGCTAATCTTTTCTTCCATTCTAGCCAGTTCTGCAGAATCTGTAATATTAAGTTTATTTTCTAAAGCCATAAGATACCCTTTCCTGTTATATTATAGACTGTATTTTAACTGTGTTGCTGCAACATATAACAATTATAGTCCGTTTGCGTATGCATCAGAAATATTATGCTATATCTATTATAGCATAATTCCGATATTCTTCTATCCGCCATTTAAATTATGAAGAATGAAATGCTACTAATCTTACTTGATCAATATATAATCATTTACTGACTATCTGTCTTCCAGTTCAACAAGCAAATTGAGTCCCAATTTTTCACAGATCTCATTTAAGGATCGAATCGTAAAATTATAATCTCTGCTCTCCCACTTTGATACCATTCCCTGAGTTACTCCCATAAAATCAGCAAACTCCTTTTGCGTCATTTCTTTATCAAGTCGTTTTCGCTCAATCGTTGCTGAAATTCTGGCTAATGCAACAGTCGATTTTATATCTGTTTTTGACATATTATCCACTACCCAACTGTTTGGTTTTGCCCTTGCTATTTTCTCTTCTATATCCATAACTCTTATTTCTCCGTATTCTACTTATAATTATTTTTCAGCCAGATTCTGCATTTCTTCCTATATATAATATTACCTATAAGTAATATCATTGGGTAAAATCCTATATCCCGTAATATATTTTTTGAACTAACAGCCTATTGTCTTTTTCATACATATTTATGGATATATGATTCGTGATTACGAATATTCTAAATAGAATCCCCACCAATATTGAAATACTTTTTTATAGTAGAACAGATAACACGCATTGTCAACTATTTAAATATACATTAAAAGAACGTACTATATATTTTTCTATGTATACATCAAATTTCTAACAAACTTATAACACATAAAAATGAAAATTTCCCATTGCATCAAACGATACGTCTTTTTATTAAACAATCTAAATTACTTTGTTTGATTTTTTTAAACAATAATTTGAATGTATTATTTTCATCACAGACTTTTATAAAGAGGACTGGCTGTGCCAGCCCTGTTTGACATGTGTTCCGCTTATAATCTTTCCAGTCGCTCTTCAAAGAAGGTTTCCAGCTGTGCCCGTATTTGAGACCAGCCCCTGCGGTGACCGGTCCATTTTTTTGTGATGTCCATGGTAGCCAGATAGAGCATTTTTAACAGACTGTCATCGCTCGGAAATCAACTACTGTTTATGATATCATCAAATTATAAAAGGTGCTACCGATAGACGGCTAGCCCTATTCTTTCTCAATATACGCTAAACAAGATGGACAAAAACCATGAACAATATCATCTGCACTCACCAGTTCACCACACCGATCGCATTTCTCAAGTTCATTATCACAGCCACAATAACAGCACCGACCTACTGGTAAAAAGTCCTCATTAATAGACACACCAAATTTTCCACATTGGATACATGCAAAATTTGCAGTCCAATCATTAAGACCTTTATTCTCATAAATATAGGTGTTTAATTTTTCCGGATATGGATTTAATTCTTCATCAATGTAGCCAAATAAATTATCGCGTAAATCATTCATCTCAGAAGAGTCATATTCAGAATTCTCACTGGCTTCCATAATACACTCCTCCCCTTCATATCCATTTCCATTATGAAAATAAATATTTCCTGAACAAATCGTCCTTCCTGCGCCATCTTTACACGCTACCTCACATGTGCTATCTTCACCCAAATCATCATCTATGGAATATTCAGCAGTAACATCTACACGAAGTGAATTATCTTCTAATACCGGAGATACAATGGTAAAACAAATCCCATTATCCGTTATAGTCTGGTAATCAGATATTTCATAGCATACATCCAAATGATACCGTTGATAAGCCTCACTATATAAACCATAAATAACTTCATCGAACCAACTTTTTATCTCATCCGCATCAAGGATATCAACACCTGCTTCATTTCATATGTATTAATCCCAAATCCAATATGATATTTTGCTCCTTCATCTGTACAAATATCAAAAGTCTCATTTGCAATACGCTCTGATGAACCAAGATACTTTTGAGTTCCCCACTTTAGCACTGTCAATGTCTCTGCAACAATCTGTTTACAATAGGTATCACCATGATAATGCTCCTCCGTTACATCACAAGCAAGCATTATTAATTATTCCATCCAATGAATCGTCTTCATAATTTCTCTCAAGACATAAACCATGATGTCGCATTTGACGAAGTTCTGTCATTGAAGGTTCAAATTTACACAATTTACGTTTTCTATCTCTATTTTTTGATATTAATAACGAGATATTAAAAATCCCACTATTATCATCAAATTGTAATTGCCGCTTTTCTAGATCTTTTATCCAAAACCAATCTCTCAATTCTAAATAATCATATTCTCCATTTGTAAACTCATCCATTAAACAAATTGATTTCTTTATCTTTTCTATTACTAGTGATTTCATACATCCACCTTTTGAAATAATATCATTTTAATACTCTATAAAATATCATTATCAATAATTATAATATACTAAATCTATATTTTATCTCATAATAACAATGTATATTTTTCTTTTTTACCTATTCAATTCTTACTTCACTTCATGGATTTTAATTAGATCTGCCCTCAAAAAAGGCATAAAGAATCCCCCCTCTATTCGATTATTTATATTTTACATATTACCCTTATTTATACGCAAAGTCAACATTCTTTGACATAAAACCTCAGCATAAACGCACGCTTCTAAACCAAATAAAAAAGCCGGACCGGCCTCCCCCTGCCACTCCAAGGTTCCGCCGTTCTAGCTCAATCTCATTTATCTCTATTAACCACCAGTCCACATATCCCCCTGCATATGCTCACAATCACAATAGCACTCACATATCCCCCTGCATATGCTCACAATCACAATAAATTGCTATTTCATAGTCATCTGCATATCTAGTAAATATCAAACCTCGATCTCTTAATTCCTTATCAACTACTGCCAATATTGTCTCAGATAATATTCTCGATATATATGGACCAACTAAAACCCCATTAGTTCTTGCTCCATTAAGTCTTCTAACTCTGTCATCCAACTTTTTATATAGCAAATAATCTTGATCTGTACTATCTTGAATAAACGCACTTTTTATGCCATCTATACCAAGCTTTATACATCCAAATATATGCGT
>ERZ780111.473-NODE-473-length-11444-cov-5.10247_pt1 | contig 11444 bp, 3 predicted proteins | sample MGYA00433084_ERZ780111 | MGnify/ENA primary metagenome ERZ780111 (study PRJEB29588, sample SAMEA2144299) | human gut metagenome | biome: human gut; feature: human-associated habitat; material: faeces | place: Denmark | collected 2008/2010 ... | reverse complement strand
TTAGTAACCTTTATTATGATGAGAGTGAAATTGTAGATATAGGCTCTGGAGTTCATAGACTAATAATAGGAACTCCAGGAGTTTGGGCACCTGGGAATTTTCTTAATGATAATATTTCTTGGGCATCTTTAAATGCTTCTGGAAAACCTGACTCTTCACCTGCAAAATTATTTAAGGACAAGATCTTTTCTTTCAAGAAGTATTGCTTAGATACTACTATTTTTAAAGATTTATCATCATTATATTATGATATAAATAAACCGTCTCTCTTTATTAATGGAGATTCTATAAGGTCTATATCTCTATATAAGACAGCTTATTCTGGTGAGGAAGTTACTTATAATCCTGGTATGGATGAGTTACTCCTACAACTTGGTACAGAAACAACTATTAATTCTAACATACCTATAAAGTATAGTGCTAATACTCACCTTACATTCTCACTTCCTCCTAAGAAAGAATTGTTTGTAAGCTTCAATGGAGTTGCTGCTTCTACTAAGGTTGTAGATCCCAAGACCAAAATATTACCTACTCTTCCAGAGTTTAGTGCTTATGCAAAGTTTCATAACAATAATAAGATCATTGGTAACTATACTAGAGAGCTGTCTTTATTAAATATTAATTGGTGGCCTTCTAAGAACTCAGATCGCCCTGATATTTATAAGAATGAAGCTTATAGTGTTACAGATTCTCGTAAAAGAGGTGAATGGGATGAACCCTGGAAAGTTTCTCTACAAGTAAACAGACCTCTTACTGCTGATATTACTGTGTGGTTTAAGTATAGACTAGGATTCTGGAAAGCTAAAAAAACTTCTAAGACTGGAACTGGTACTATTACTCTTAAGAAAGGTGATTCTAGTGCTATTGTAAAGTTTGCGGAATCATGGTTTAACATGAGAGATTGGTCTACTATAGAAGTATTAGATTATAATATTAGCAACGTAGGGGGTGATTATATTAGATCTACTGACAAGATGTGTGCTACTAGTCCAGATCAATTAGTAGTTCTTGTAAACAAGAGTGTTTATATTAATGCGGAGAAAAGAATTGCTTCTGACCCCTTCTATATTGGAAGTTATGGTCAGTATGCTACAGAAATGATTGATCCTCTAGTAGGAGAAATCTTAGATCCTGTCTATGATAATGTAGCTATTCAGAACCTAATCTTTCAAAGAAATTTACCCTACTTTACTCTAGTAGATTTAGTAAGGTCTGATGCATTCATATATGCAGATTGGACAGATAATAATCTGTATCAGCAGGTATGGACACCTTGTGGTAAGCCTGCAATTCTTCCGGAACCTGATGATAATGATATATGTATTGTAGAGGCTACTGAGGGAGATGTTTTTGTAGGTAGATATGATTGTTTACGAGTTGCCTCGCCTTTAGAAGATCCTCAACGATTTAATGATATTATATCCTTCGTATGTTAATCTTATACTAATACCGATGGTAGATCTGATGTTAATCGTTACTTAACAGATACTCGGGCTATGAACTTTGAAAACTTCGGGTTATTAAATGAAGTATATAGTCAATCAGACAATTATTTTACATTTAATAAAGATGATGAGAGGACGTTAGAATCTACTGGTAAATTTCCAAATCAATTTTCCTGGACTCTTACTAAGAATCCTAATAGTCTTGTAGATAATTGGACTAACTTGACCTTTGCCTCTACTTATAATTTAGAGGGAAAATATGGTAAACTTACTAAACTTGTTATGCATAATAACCAGTTATATGCATTCCAAGACAAAGCTATTTCTAATATACTTTATAATACAAGAGTACAAGTTCCTGTCTCCGATGGATTACCTATAGAACTAGCTAATAGTAATAAGGTTAATGGTGTTAGATATATTTCTACAACATCTGGAGCTCAGAATAAGTGGTCTATTGCTACTAATCGTAGTGGCATATATTATATAGATCATGCTAAGAAGAACCTTAACCTAATCTCTGCAGAGGGTATTAAGGAGATTACTAGTTCAGCTGGATTTGCCAAGTGGGCTCTTAATAACCTAGGATATTCTACTGGTGAGCTTAATCTACAAGAGGGTATGTCTAATTGGAAGATTAGCAGGGATAGTATTCATGATGATATATATGTTCATGATAAGAATGAATGCTTAGTATTCTCCGAGAGATTAGCAGCTTTTACAAGCTTCTTTGACTATAAGAATATCCCCTTCATGTTTAGACAGGATGGCAAGTTCTTAAGTATATTCTCAGAGAATGATTCTACAGAGCTCTATGAACAAAACGCGGGTAATTATAATCAATTCTATGGAAAGTCTAAGGTTACTTCTTATATAGATTATATAGTAAATCCTGAGATGTCTAGGGATAAAGTATTCAACAATATTGAGTTTAGAGCAGACGCTTTCAGACTTGAGAATGGTGAATATACTAAGTATAATCCTAATAGAACTTTAGATCATATTCATGTTAGGAATGAATTCCAGGATACAGGAGATGTAGCTTTACTACAGTATAAGAATCTTCAGAAGAAGTTCCGAATGTGGAGAGCTTATATACCTAGGGATACTAAAGAGATTGAGAATTATAAACTCAATAGAATTCGTAATCCGTGGATAAAGATGAAGTTATCTTATACTCCTACTGAGGAAGAGGATAATAAGTTAGTACTACATGATTTAATTGTTAATTATACAGTATAATGGCTGAAACTAAAAAAGCTGATAAATTTCAGAAGGGTGTTGGTATAGCCTCGGGAGCCATCGGGGCTACTACCTCTCTTCTAGGTAACTTTGGAGGGGAGGATGAGATAGAAGCTCAGGCGGATGCTCAAGTAGATCAGACCAAAACTCGGATGTCTAAAAGCGCCCTCTCTGGATGGATTGCTGACTGGCAACCCCAATCTGATGAAAGCATGGGCTTAGCAGGATTCTCAGGAGCTCTATCAGGAGCATCAGCCGGATCATCGGCAGGTCCTTGGGGAGCATTAGCTGGAGGAATTGCTGGTCTAGCAGGGGGACTCTTTGGAGCCTCAAATCGCAATAGGCAGCGCGAGGAAGCTAACCGGAGAGTTTCTCAAGCTATGATGGCTCAAAATACTCTTCTTAGTCAGAAGGAGGCTCAGAATGCCCTTGCTAACATAGTAGCCTTTGGTGGATGGGTAGGTACTCATGGAGGTGACTATCCTACTGGGTTTAGTGAGTTTAACGAAGGAGGTTCCCACGAAACTAATGCTAATGGCGGTATTCTACAGGGAATAGATCCCAATGGTAATCCTAATCTTGTTGAGGAAGGTGAAACTAAGTGGGATAATTATATATTCTCTAAGAGATTAAAAGTACCTAAAGGTTTTGGTAAAGCTTATGACCTTGGAAGGGTAGATAAGAAATCTTATGCTGATGCATCTAAGAAACTCTCTAAGGAGAGCGAGGAAAGACCTTTTGATCCTATAAGTACGAGAGGTAGAGATGCTATGCTAGGAAGGCTTCAGCAAGCTCAAGAAGCTCAGAAGTATATAGATAAAGCTGATGAAGCTATGAATGAAATATTTGATATAAATGAACTTGGTGACATTCTCTATGCCGAAGGTGGTGGTATACATATTAAGCCTTCAAAGCGTGGTACGTTTACTGCAGCTGCTAAGAAACATGGTAAAGGGGTTCAAGAATTTGCTCGTCAAGTCTTAGCTAATAAAGAGAATTATTCGTCTGCTATGGTTAAGAAGGCAAACTTTGCTCGAAATGCTTCTAAGTGGCATGATGATGGTGGATGGTTACAGAGTGCAGGACTCTTTGCTCCCGCTCTCGCGAATGTAGGTAATCTTGTCTCAGATATTGTAAGTAAACCTGAGCAAGCTTCTTTAGGAAGAATGGATTTAAGTCCTTATATTACACGTCGACGCCTACCTTATGAACCTATAGATCGAGAGTACATGGCTAATAAGTATAGAGCTCAGGCTGGTGCTACTGCAAGGGGTATTGTTGACAGTTCTGCTGGGAACCCTGCATCTGCAAGAGCAGCACTCGTAGCTCATAATTATAATGCCTTAAATGCTTTAGGAGACATGTATATTAAGTCAGATGAAGTTAATCGTCAGCGCAAGAAAGAGTCTATCATGTTTGATGCAGAGCAAGATCGTCAGTTGGCAGCTTTATCTGGACAACAACAGCAGTTTAACCTTGGTCAGGAACTTAGAGAGTATGATATTAATGCTCGTAATAGAGCTGCTCGTCGTAGTGGAATTCGTGAGGGCACTAATGTTGTAGCAGGTAATATTGGAGAAACCTCAAGGTATCTTCAGAATTTGGAGACTATCCAGAATATGTTCCCCCTCTACGGAACTCCTACAGGAAGATTTACTGGAGGTGTTGATGCTCCTACACCTACTAGAACTACTATAGATCCTAAAACTACCTGGGATTTTCTTGACACTCCCTCAAATTATGGAGCTAAGGGAGGATTCCTCTTCGACCCTGAGGTTGAGAAATTTCTGAAGAGTATTAAGAAAGGAGGTAAGTAGATGGCAATTTCAATGTATGACCGTCTAGAGTATGGTGATTTCAAACTTCCATCTCTACAAGAAATGATGATTGCTCCTCAATATCTTACTCAAGAGCATGAGAAGATGGAGGATGCCTTTATGCAAAATCAAGCTCTTGCTGCTGATGCTGCTACAAGATTCCAACCTGGAGTTGATGATGCAGCTATTCAAGCCAATCAACAGTTTCAGTCCTCTGTAGAAGCTGATATAAATGATCTTTCCAAGAATGGGTTAACTCCTGGAATTAGACGTAGATTGTTACAACGTAAGAGTGATTTTACTAATAACATTCTTCCTTTAAATAAAGCAGCTATTGATAGGGAACAGTGGGCTAAGGTAGCTAGAGAAGCTCAGCTAAGAAATCCTTCTTTAATAGTTCGAGATCCTATGAAAGTTGGTCTCGATAAATGGATTTCTGATCCTACATCTAGAGAGCTTAGACCTGTTAGTGGTCAGGAGATTTACGAGAGAACTCGTCAGGAAATGATTCCTATTAGTAAGTACATTTCTCAGAATCTTCCTCAGCTTACTAAGACTGGCTTACCTTATAAGTATTGGGCTATGACCCAAGCTGGCGCTACCCCTAAAGATATTGCATTAGCTTTAAATAAAGAGCAGGGTATAGACCTTGCTAAAGCTGCTCCCCTCGCCCAACTTATTAGAGATGCTGCTAATAAGGTTATTACCTCTACGGGAGTATATGACTATTATGGAGCTAGTTCTAATGAGGCTCAAAGAGCTTGGGAATATGCAGCGAGTGCTTTTAATACAGCCTTAGGAGCTGCTAAAGTTGATGGAATCTCTGATGACTTCAGCATGCGTATGGCTCTTGAACAAGCTAAGGAACGTGCTTTAGCTAGGAGAGCTGCTGGTAAAAGCAAGAATACTAATCTTTCAGGACTATATTTCGCAGATAAATATGGGGCTGCTATAGATGTTCCTCAGATTAAAGAACTTCAGGATTTGAGAGAAGCTATTGCCAATCCTTCTAGCTTAGGTAATCTTTATTCACCTACAGTAGGAGCAGGAGCAGCAAGCTCTTATCAAGGTTCTAACTTATCCTCACCTGTAGTTATGGATAAGACTCTTAAGAAATTTGGCATTGATCCTGCTAAATATACTACTAAGGAAGCACAGCTCAAGGCTATTGATAATGAGATTGATAAGTTAGGTAAGAAATATGGATATACTACTTATGATGATCCTGACTTAAAGAAGGGCTTTATTAATAGAGTAATACCTGCTATAACTACGGGATCTTTACAAGTGTTTGGATCTTTAGAAAACGCTCTTGAAGGTACTAATGCTCTTCAAGATAGTAAGTGGTTTGGGAAAGATGCAGGAGATCTTATTACTAAACTTAATAATAAAGATTCTAATTCTTTCTCTATAGAACCACTTGATAATTTTGGTGTAGTTCGTATACGTGATGGTAAAGATACTTTCTTTATAAGACCTGAAGATATAGATCAAAGTGAGATTGGTTATTATAATGCTTTAAGAAAGGTTAGAGCTATGAGTGATGAGGAATATAATACAGTATATAATCAGACTTATAATGATATATTAGAAGCAGAATCTAGAGGTGATGTGCAGTCTTATATGCAGTACATAAACTACTTAGAATTCTTATCAGAACTTAGAGATTCAACAATTCCTAGTCGAACAAAAACCGCTGCTATAACTACTGGAGAAAATAAAGCAATTCAATTTGAGTTTAAATAATTATGGATGAGAATTTAAAGAAACTTAATGATGCACTATTCCAGATAAGTCAGGAGAAAGCTCAGTTCGATAATATCCAAGGACTACCGGGGGTTAATAGATTAGCCCCCAAGTCCTATGGGATGAATGAGTTTCTCACTGAACAGGCTCAGCATGATGTAGACTTCTCTCGATCAATATTTGGGGATGAGTCTAATATTGGTCAAGAATATTTACAAGCTGCTAATGGTAATCCCTCTTCGTATGATGAGGGTATTACTGAGCTTAATCAAATGCGAGATCTTAATGCCTTTAGAGCTAATGAACAGTCTGGATTTTTAAAAGCTACCAATGCTATAGTTAGTGGTGCTATTAGTGGTCTTGCTACAGCTCTTGAGGACATTGGTTATATCCTTGACCTTGAGGGTCATTACAATACCTGGAATAAGCTTGATAATGACCGTGATAATTGGTTGTCTAAAGCTATGAGACAATTTAAAGAAGGCCTTAATGAAGCTATGCCTATATATGAGACTGAGAGTGATAGTGCTTTAGGCCAGTTCTTTAAGTTCAGTACTCTAAAGGGCATGATTGACTCTGTAGTAGGCTTTGCTATTCCAGGAGGTCTTGTATCTAAAGGTATTGGGGCGGCTGTTAAACTTAGTAGAGCAGGATCTTTAGCTGCTAGAGGACTTGCTAAGATGAATGCTTCTGCAGGTACCAAGGTACTTGCAAATTCCCTTGGGGAAATAGCTAAAGATGTTGCTGCTGGTACTATTACTAACTATGCTGAAGGCCAGATGATGGCTATTGAGTTAGGAGAAAATGCTAAGCAGCATTATATTGAATCTAAGGCTCAAGAATACTATGAGCAATTTAAAGATGCTCCTATTCCTCTCAGTATTGAAAATGCTCGTAAGCTTGCTGAAGATGAGTTTAATAATGACACTGAGGTACAAGCTAGAATAGGCAAAGAACAGGCTGAATTCGTCCGTAACAATAGAATATTCATGCTAACAGATGCCATAGGTCTTCATGGTCTCGTTAAGAGTAAAGGAGCTTTTAGGCAAGCACTTCTTACTAATCCTAAGGAGAAACTTAAGGCTATTAAGAACCTAGGTAAGCTTTCTGCAGATAATATACTTATTCAGGGAGCTAAGGAAGGTGCCGAAGAAATTGGCCAGAATATTCTTCAAATGGAGGGAGAGTATCAAGTTCGTAAAGCTACAGATACTTTAACTAAAGAAGATGAAGAGCTTGGTGATACTTTCTTTGACAGGGCATTAGCCTTTGGTACTTCTAAGCAAGCTATTGTTGAGGGCTTAATGGGTGCTGTAACTGGTCCTGGTCAACGTGCTGTATCAAGAGTTGTTGCCAACATAACCTCAGGAGATCCTTTTGGTAAACTTCGTAAGGAGCAAGAATTCCAAGCTTATACTAGGCAGCAAGACTTTGTAAAGACTCTCAATAATCGTCTTACAAATATTGTCCAAGCTGAGGCATTGAAAGCTGAGGCTATTTCTAGAGGTGATGAAGTTACTGCAGATGCTATTTGGAATAAGGAAGCTACTAATCTTATTAGTGAATCTATTGAGAATGGTACCATTCAGGCTCTAGAGAGATCTACAGAAGATATTATTTCTGACCCTAATCGTACTGCTGAGGAACGAGAGCAAGCTCAGAAGTTTAAGAAGTATATTAGTCAGGCTGAGAATGAATATATAATAGCTTCTCATAATCCTAACAGTCATGAGATCTATGATAACCGCACAAGACATAATGTTCTTCAGATGTGGAGTAAAGATCTGCACAAAGATATTCAGTCTAAACTCACAGATCTTAATGATGCTCTTAGTGCTAAATCTCCTGCCTATAATGTAAGCCTAGATAAGAATTTTAACTTCTCTGAACCTAATGCTAAGACTTTAGCTCAAGCTGAGGCTCCTGAAGCTTATAAGGCTTTAGATGATCGTATTAAGCAATATAGAGAAGTTAAGAAATCTCTTGATGAATCTGATAAGGAATATAAGGAGATTACTAAGAAAGATTATCAGGAGAAATGGTTGGAGAATGAAGTTGAGAGACTTCAAAAGATTGCCAAAGAAGCAGAGCGTCAGGCTGTAGAATCTAAGGTAGATAAGCCTCTAATGATGTATGATGAGAATAACCAACCTGTCTTTACTAGTAGAGCTAAAGTAGTTAAGGACGGAGATGATTATTTCCTTCGTGGTTATGATGATGAAACTAACACTTATAGTATTCCTCTTCTCAAGGAAGATAATACGGAGCGTCCTGTAAATTCTGCAGATTTAGAAGCTTATAGAGAGGAAGAACCTACTACTCCTGAGGCTACTCCTACTGATGAACCTCCTGCCCCTGAAGTCAAATTTTTTACTCCAGCTGAACGTACAGCATTACGTAAAGAAGTTGATACTATTAAGAACTTAGATGATCTTGCCATCTGGAGAGAGAGATATAATAACAATTCTACTTTGAGTGATGAAGCTATTGAAGAAATTGAAGAGCTTTATAGCAGAGCTCAAGATAGAATTATTAAGGCTGAGGGTGAGAAGATTGATGATATTACTCCAGAGAATGTTGATGGTCAGGAAGTAGAATTCGTTCGTTCTGAAAGTCTTGATACTCCTGAAGCTAAGGATGCTCTGTGGGACCCTCCCAAGAGATCTGCAGAGAATTACTGGAGAGGTTCTAAAGGATCTGATATTGCTAGTCGTGAGAGTGGCAATGAGGACCAGATACGATGGTTTGACTTCTTAGATAAACATGATGCCTCTCAGTATAGAGGTATCATTGTACCTTTCAAATACGAGGGTAAGACTGCTGGTAGACTAATATTAACTGATCAGGCTGGTAACTTTATAGATGCCAATGGTCAATCTATAGGTAAAGAATTTGATCCTAAGAAAGCCGTTTATACTACTGTTGCTGATCCTACTTCAGATGCAGACGGTAAGTATTATGGTACTCAGAAAGACTTTGATTTCTATAAAGATATTTATCTTAGAGATGTCTGGAGCCATATTGAGAATGGTGTAAGTGTGCCTGTAGTTATTCAGGGTACAAGTGCTGGTATTATTGATGATAATTATCGAGATGATGTTATTAAGAAGCCTGCACAACTGAGACCTCTTGAAGAAAGTCTTCCTGCTAATATGGAGATAAATACTTTAACAGTATATATTTCTAGTACAGGTCGAATTGTTACTGAGAATGGACAGGCCTTTACAGTACCTTCAGGTACTATGGCTATCCATGATTCTACTAATAATAACTTCTATAGAGCTAACTCCGTACCTATCCAGGGGGAGACGAAGCAATTCTTACTAGACCTATTTAGACATTACATAGCTAAATCTATTAAGGGCAAGTCCTATGTAAGTAATGATAAGTATACCTATAGAAATGGTAAGGAATACATTCATTATAGTTTTATAGGTATTCTTAGGGATTTACTTAGATATAATAGTTCTGGTGACCCCGCTCGTACTTTATATAATATAAAGGATAAGGATGGCAAGGAGACTGTTAGATGGAATATTGGAGATAAAGAAATTGATGCGGCGGTTAAAGATGCTCAAGGTAATTATGTTATTAATGAAGAATTTATTACTACTGTAGATAATTTTTTAAGCAAATCTTTCTACAACCCTCGTTATTCCAAGATAGATCCTCAGAGTACTGAACCTTATTATTTCCCTCATAAGATTAATAAAGATGGTACTCTTAATGTCAAGAAATATCCTAACTATCATGCCTTTGTTAGAGAGCGCTTAGTAGACTTTGTAGTAACTCCTAATAGTCCATATGCTCATGCAGAGAGATATGTTATTTATGATCCTCTAAATGTTAATGAAGCACAACCCTTTGAAGATTCGAAGAGTGAGGAAAATAAGACTTTAGCAGGTGTTGCAAAAACAATTATGAGGGGTACTCCAGTAAAAATGCTTCTTACTTTTACTAATCCTAATAATGGTAATTTAAATGAGGTAGAATTTGAAGCGTCATTTAATGGAGAAACTTTTGCCAGCTCTAATCAAAAAAATTCCTTTAGTATAGTAGCTGCAGATCAAATGTATCAGCAGTCTATAAAGGCTAATACTTCTTTTGAAGATGTTACTAAAGCTACTCAAGCTTATGTAGCTAGTCTAATGGGTATTAAAGATGGGACTAAGTTTAATATGAAGCTTACTGTAGCTGAAGAACCTCAGTCTGCATCATTAGATACTTCTATACAAGTTCCTTCTTCAACAAATCCTATAATTGCCAATATAGAGAAGCGTATTGCCGAGACTACTGATCCTACTATTAAAGCTCAGCTTCAGAAAGCCCTAGAGATGGCTAAGACTGTGAATATTGACAGCAATCTTGAAGGCACCCACGTTCTCACAGATTCCAAATTCCGTAGGACTTATGAGAAAATGAATGATTCTGCTGCTGAGGAATTGGAGAAAGCTGGTGAATGGTTTAAGAAGAAGTTCCCTGGTATTGACTATAAGATTATTAAGTCTGCTATTATTAATAATGTAGCTGGTAAATTTGAGGATAGTGTAGTTACGGTATATCAAGGTACTGGTACGAGGACTGTCTATCATGAATCTTTTCACGTAATATTAGACTGTTTACTAACAGAAGATGAGCGTACGAGGTTAATTGATGAGGCTCTTAAGAATGAAGATTATAAGGAAGATTTTGAATCCTTAAAACCTTTATATCCTACCTTATCTCAGAGAGAATTAGCAGAAGAAGTTTTAGCAGAAGTCTTCGCAGATTATATGGTTACTGAAGATGAAAGTAACTCTTTTATTAAGAGAGTTTTCAATAAGATTAAACAATGGTTAACTAATCTTTATAATCTTATTCGTCGTAATGGTAAACCTAATAGAGAGTGGACTCAAAGTATAGAGTCTATTGTTGAAAGAGTTCGTAATAAAGATTTTCTTAGTAACGATTACTTAACTCTAAAAGCCCGTTCTATTCACTCTAAAGTTATTCCAGGAGTTGATGCTATTACTACTGCTGAAGCTGTAAATAGTTTACACTATTGGTTCTTACAATACTTTAAAGGTACTGGTAATCTTATAGAGATTCTTCAGTCTGAGAATGGTGAGTTAGTAGCTGCTGCTTATAATTTTGCTCATAAAGAATTTATGGGCAGATATAATGAGCTAATGGCTTCTGTTGCTTTTTCAGATAC
>ERZ780111.471-NODE-471-length-11472-cov-4.35719_pt1 | contig 11472 bp, 13 predicted proteins | sample MGYA00433084_ERZ780111 | MGnify/ENA primary metagenome ERZ780111 (study PRJEB29588, sample SAMEA2144299) | human gut metagenome | biome: human gut; feature: human-associated habitat; material: faeces | place: Denmark | collected 2008/2010 ... | reverse complement strand
CATCGCCGCCATTCAGGGGGCTGCCCAGACAGGTGAAGTAGGAGACGGCAGAATCTTCGTGATTCCTGTACTCGATACGGTAAGAATCAGAACCGGCGAACGTGGCGACATTGCATTGTATAATGCTGAGAAAGAGGAATAAAGATACTTTGAATTTTGAGGTTTGAACATTGAACTTTATGATTGGTATTGAAGCTTATATTTGAGAGGCTATATTATAATATTGTATTCTAATTTAACTATAAGATATTTTTATGAGCAGTTTATTATTGACGACACTTGATACGGGTAACACAGCGTGGATGATCATGGCCACCATCTTGGTGCTTTTGATGTCAATCCCGGGTATAGCACTTTTTTATGGTGGTTTGGTGCGCCAGAAGAATATCCTCAGCATCCTGATGCAGACGGTTTTCATTGTGGCAGTAGTCAGTCTGATATTCCTGGTCTTTCTCTACAGAATATGCCGATTCGGGCAATCCTCTGGCTTGCGTCATCGGTGGTTTCGATAAATGTTTTCTTCACGGCATCGGCTTGGATGCCATCATGCCTACAGGCATTCCGGAACTCACCTTTGCTATGTTCCAGTGCATGTTCGCCCTCATTACTCCAGCCTTGATTCTCGGTGCCTTTGCCGAGCGCGTGAAGTTCAGCGGTTATGTACTTTTCACCATCCTTTGGGTTATCATCGCTTATCTTCCAATGGCCCACTGGGTATGGGGTGGCGGTTTCCTGCAGGAGATGGGAGCCATCGACTTTGCGGGTGGTACCGTGGTTCATATCAATGCCGGTGTAGCCGCTCTGGTCATGGCACTCTGTGTAGGCAAGCGAGATGATTACCGTGCAGGTCATCCTATCACACCTCACAACATCACCTTCGTGTTCATGGGTATGTCATTCCTCTGGTTGGGATGGTTCGGTTTCAATGCCGGTAGCGGATTGGCTGCTGATGGTCTGGCAGCCAATGCCTTCCTTGTAACCCATATTGCCACAGCAGCGGCAGCCACTACCTGGATGCTCATCGACTGGATTGTAAACAAGAAGCCAACTACGGTAGGTGCTTGTACCGGTGCTGTTGCCGGACTGGTAGCCATCACTCCTGCAGCCGGCAGTACCGATATTTTCGGAGCTTTCTGCATCGGTATCATTTCCACCATCGTCTGCTTCTTCATGGTAGCGGTAGTAAAGGAGAAGTTCAAGTATGATGATGCCCTCGATGCCTTTGGTGTTCATGGTATGGGTGGTATCCTAGGTTCTATCCTCACCGGTGTCTTCGCCACTCAGTATGTAACAGGAGCCGAAGGTGTACAGGGTGCCCTCTATGGCGACTGGCATCAGCTTTGGGTTCAGGTTGTAGCCACCATGGTAAGCATCATCTACAGCGTAGTAGTTACCTATATTATCTTCAAGGTAGTAGATAAGAGTGTAGGTGTACGTGTTGACAAGCGAGTAGAGGAGGAAGGTCTCGACATCTACGAGCATGGTGAGAGTGCTTATAGCAACTAAGATAGAGAATGAATATATGTATAACACCTTGACTGTATGTTTTGTATGGTCAAGGTGTTTTCTATTATAATAATGTGTAAACCTGATTTTGCCTAAATTCTTCTTGTTATTTTATCATTTGCCTGCTTTTTATGTTAAATCTTATAAACACTTAGTTACAAAATCAATTCTTTTTCTTATATTTGTCAACAAATTAAAAAGCTGACAATTATGATTAATGAATCATTTTCTATAAGATTGCGGGAAGCGCGACAGATGATGGGGCTCAGCATGGATAAACTCGTAGAGCGAACCAACGGAGCCATCACCAAGCAGAGCATCTCCCGTTATGAGAAGGGCATCATGCGCCCTAAGCGTGAGGCCTTGCAAGCCATAGCCAAAGCCCTCAATATCAGCGAGGAATATTTCGAAGGAACCAATCTCAAGATAGATATGCCTATGCTCCGCACCACCTCCAATGGCAAGTTGTCCGAAGACGAGTTGCAAGCCCTTGAAGCAAAACTCTCGTTTTGGGCAGAGCAGTATCTTGCCAAGGAGAAAGAAGCAGGCTTTCCTACCTGGTTCAAGAATCCGGTAAAAGGCACCAAGGTATCAACCCTTGAAGATGCCATCCATGCTGCCGACCTTCTTCGTGAAAAGTGGCATTGCGGTGATGGACCTATCGCCAGTATCCTGAGACTCCTGGAAAGAAAAGGTATCATGATACTTGCTGCAACTCTCCCGGATTATGTCTTCGGAATGAGCACCTGGGCTGATAAGAAGCATCCGCTGATGATTCTCGATTTCAATCCGGAAAAGAGTAGCGTAGAGAAACTTCGTTTCACGGCAGTTCATGAACTGGCTCATCTGCTTCTCCTCTTCCCGGAAGATAGTCCGCTGAGGTTGGAGAAGCGTTGTGATCTCTTTGCCAGTTTCTTCCTTCTTCCTAAATTGGCGCTTATCGAAGAGTTGGGCTCCAAGAAGCGTGAGAAGATAACGTTGGAGGAGATGATCGACATCAAGGAACTGTATGGCGCATCTCTCGCCGCATCCATCATTACCGCCAGAGATTACGGCATCATCACCACCGAGTATAAACGGGCATGGTATGCCGAGCATATAGAGCCTAATCCCCGTGAAATAGGTAATGGCCACTATGCATTTCCTGAGACATTGGGAAGGGAGAAGAGAGTCAATTCGATAGTAGATTCGTGAATGTTGAATGTCGGTGTAAATGTCAGCATTTGATGATATTTAAAATAGGAAATACTAATTCTTAACAGTATTAGATATGAAGGAAAAAAAATAATGAGCAAATAGTCTTCGATATGTTCGAAGAGGTTGCAACCGAAAGCATCGCTGAGGCTCGGAATGCATACACCTATGAAGAAATTGATGGGTGCTATCAGGAGGCAAAAGAGATTGCTGATAAGGCAAGGAACCATCTGAGAGAAATTTTATGATAAGCAAAAAATATATTTATAAAACGAACATTTTTTTAAAATATGAGAATTCTTTTAAAAACTTCACCGAATACTACACCAGTTCCTTTTGATTATCAACAGAAACTGGTTGGTACTATTCATAAATGGATTGGAAACAATTCTATTCATGATACGATTTCATTGTATTCTTTCTCTTGGTTAAATGGAGGAAGAAAAGTGGAGGATGCACTTCAGTTTTCACAGGGTGCAACGATGTTTATTAGCTTTTATGATGAAAGTATCATTAAGGTTATCATCAGAACAATTCTTGAAGATCCTGAGATGTTTTGTGGTATGTTTGTAATTGACATAACTATTGGTGCTGAACCTCAATTTTCAGAGCGGGATTTGTATTATTGTGCTAGTCCGATTTTTATAAAGAGAAAATTGGATGATGGAAGCATTAAACAGTATAATTTCAATCATGCAGAGGCAAACCAATATCTTAAGGATACTCTTTTGTCAAAGATGAAAGAGGCAGGATTGGAAGAAGATGAAACGTTGGATATTTGTTTTGATCTTTCTTACACCAAAAAGAAGTTGAAGTTGGTTCGTTATCATGGTATTGGCAATAAGGCAAGTCTTTGCCCGGTTGTCATCAAAGGTAAGCCTGAGACGAAACAATTTATATGGAATGTTGGTGTAGGCAACTGTACGGGTATCGGATTTGGAGCAATTTACTAATTATTAAAGGATTTGATTATGTATGTCGTAACATATAAAGGGCAGTTTGGTTTCATCAAACCATGGACCGCAGTTCGTGATGGAGAAACATTCAGTCTGCAGTTTCTTACACCTTCAATAATAGAAGGCATAGAGAAAAAACTGTTTCCTGAACTATTGAACGTTCCAGGAATCCATAAAATATTGAGGCACAAATTGAAGTATGATTCCCTGGATTCTCAACAGGAAGTGACACAGCCTAGAGGTTGGGAGTATAAAAACAGAACTTTCATTAGAAATCGTTCTGTATTGAAGCGTTCTGTTCTTTTGCATCCGGTTTTATGTATTGCTTTTGAAAACGAAGAAGACGCTGTTATAGCTTCAAAGCAACATGTATGTGTATGTAGAAATGAAGATATACTCTTGCCAGAATCAGAAATCAGAGTGATGGAAGAAGACCAATTCAATCAATTACCTGGTTTTGAATTGCGCTTTGGAAATTCAGAGCAGTCTTTCCTGGTTGGCTATAATCGTTTTAACGATAATCAACCAATGGTTGGCTGGATAGAGTATAATGGTCAATCTTTACTTTAAACGATGTAACTATATGAATATTCATCAGGAAATATTAGCTAAAAGCGAGCAGAATGGACATGTTTGTTTGTATCAGCATCTTAAGAATGTTGCTGATACCGCTCGTGTAATGGCTAAACATTTAGGATTTGATGAACAGATTGCGGTAGAAGGAGCTTTATTGCATGACATCGGAAAGGTAAGTCCAGTGTTCCAGCAATCGCTGATTTCCCCAAACAAGAAGAAGCCTGGCTCTGTTTTTCGCCATGAAATAGCTTCCTTGTTCTTTCTGTCGTTGGTATGTCAGGAACATAGAGAGGCTGTGATAGATATGATTGTAGCTCATCATAAATCTATGTATAAAGATGTTCGGGATTTGGGCATTTTAGATTTAGATGATACATCAGATTGCTTCAAGGAACATTCAAAGTTATTCTCGGAATGGAGTCATATAGCCATTGATATTCTTGAAAGCCTTGGCATGGAAACTCATGAGGTTTCTTTGGAAGAGGCAAAAGAAAATTACGAATATGTCATAGACTATTGTGATGGCAGAAAAAAGGGGTGTTCTGAATGGAGAGGGTTGTTGATGGCGGCAGATCACATGGCTTCTGCTATGGAGACTGCATTTGAAATGCCGCTTGATAAACTCTTCATCAAACCTGATCTGTCTTTTTACAATAGGCAAAGTGAACTCTATCCTTTATCATTGATTTCTTCGGATAGTAAGAAGATGCATACGTTGGTAACGGCTCCAACTGGAGCTGGAAAAACTGATTTTTTGTTGAGGCGTTGTCGTGGAAGAGTTTTCTATACACTGCCTTTTCAAGCATCAATTAATGCTATGTATGATAGAATAAAGAATGATTTGAGTAATACTAATGCTCAAGTTCATCTTCTACATGCAGCCTCTAATCTGAAAGTGAAAGACGGTAAGATAGAGGAAAGTATCATGCAGCGTCATGTTGGTGCATCAGTGAAGGTCCTTACTCCACACCAGATGGCCTCTGTTGTTTTTGGTATCAAAGGATATGAGGCTATGGCTATGGATTTGAAAGGTTGTGATGTGATTCTCGATGAGATACACACCTATTCTGATGTTATGCAGTCTATAGTTCTACGCATTATAGAAATTCTTGTTGCACTGGAGTGTAGGGTACATGTTGGTACGGCAACAATGCCGACAGTATTGTATCAGAAGATACTTCAACTATTGGGTGGAGCTGATGCAGTTTATGAGGTAAAGTTGGATTCTCTGACGCTTCAATCATTTAACAGGCATCAAATCTACAAGCTCGATGATAAAAAAGAATCTTATGATGTGATAGCCTCAGCAATCGAAAGCAATTCTAAAGTTCTCATAGTATGTAATCAAGTAAAAAGAGCACAGAAACTATATGAGTCTATTGAAGAATTATATCCGGATGTGAAGAAGATGCTTGTGCATAGCAGGTACAAACGAAGCGACAGGGCTAAATTGGAAACAAAGTTGCGTGAAGACTTCAATCAATTAGAAAACGTTCCATGCATTGTAGTTTCCACTCAAGTAGTAGAGGTCAGTCTTGATATCAGCTTTGATATAATGATTACTGAATGTGCTCCAATTGATGCTCTTACACAGCGTTTTGGACGAATTAATCGCAAGCGTACAAGAGATACCATTGGACACTACAAGCCGATATATGTCATAGCACCATCTGAAGATGATAAAGAAGCTCTTCCTTATAGTCTGGATGTTCTGAAAGATACTTTCAGGGTCCTGCCAGATAGTGGTGACATCATGGAGGAATGTCATGTTCAGGAAATGATAGATAAGGTATATCCAAAGATTGACTTTCAGAATATAGACTTTAGTGGTGTGGCGTTCTTGGAAGGAAAATGGGTGTTAAAGGCACTTTGTCATCATCCGAAATCAGCGTTACTGGAAACGCTTGACATCAATTCTGCTGTTTGTATTACAGAAGAAGATAAAGACAGATACTTATGTGCCAATGGATTGGAAAGAATTGAAATGGAAATACCTGTAAGCTATCATTCCATTGCACATAGAAATCTTGATCAGCTCAATAAGGGGTCGCATCCTTTTGTCATTCCGAACAAAGGATATGATGAAGAAAAGGGATTGTTACCCGATTTGTGTAAAATAGAATATTATCAATCGTTTGAAATACTATAAAATATGATAACATCAAATATTGGAAAGATATTCCTGAATGCTTACAATGAAAAATATGGCACCAGCTATGATGCCCGAACTTTCTTTTTGGAGCAGTTCTATCCCTTGTGTTTTGATCAAAACAAGTATATGATGACTGCAGGCAATTCGCCTTTGGAAAACCCAAAGTTAAGTTGGGATGATATGATAAAGGGGAAAAAGCCTTTTGAGACTCCTGAACAAAGAAAGAACCGCTTCGAAAAATTGATTAAGAAAATCGAAGAAAGTGAAGCTGATGCAAGCATTGCACGTGGTTATGCTTCATTAGATGTTACAGCTACAACATCTGGTCAAGTGACTGATTTGAAGTTACCAAACTCTCAGGAAGAAATCTATACATCGTGGATTGGAGATGCTCTTGGTATTGGAGTGCAGGGAGGCTTTTCGATTCTTTTTAGTAACAAAGAAATTCTTCTTGATATTTTTGAAGGTTGGAAGCTCTATCGTACGAGTCTTAATGAGACAACCATGCTGAAAGGAAACCAGATTAATACTTGGAATGGTCAATGGCTTTCCCATTATTATGATACTAGAGAATATGATGCAGATATGCCTTTGGCGGGATATAATCCTTTCAATGTGAATAAGGATGGAATTATTAGTATCGATACCCAAACATGGACAAAGATTCTCATTGGTATTTCTAAAAAATATAGAAATGCTCAAATTTTGGGCTACATCTATAGCATAGGACAGACAAATACTACCATTGGTTTTATACCATTTAATTTGAACCAAATACGCCGTCCAATTCATCTTTATGAAAAGATATTTGGGATGAGCAATGGTAGAAATGCAGAGTCTTTATGGGGAACTGCAATTGGATTTAAAACGGCTTGTACTTATGGGGCTATAGGTATTAAAGCTATGGAGCCTAAAGGACTTAGAGATTATGTATGTTCAAAAGGAGATAAAGTGCCGAAACAGCCGAAAACTCCTAAAAATGAAGACGAACAAATTAATTTTAACGTATATAAAATTTGGATATTAGCTATGTTGAATAATGATGAATTATGGGAGAAATCCCAAGAGTTGGCTGAGTTGTTGAACGAAGCCTCTAGTGATAAAGATAAGTCTATCAGTACCAAACGTAAAAATTTGGTTGAGACAATGCTCAATGCAACTAATAAGAAACAGTTCATAGCAGCTGCTGCAGAGGTTGTTTCATTCATTGGTAAGATAGATGAGTTTAAAGGAATCGTGAAGGAGATTCATGGTATGCCAACAGACAATGTACCATACTTCTTAACACTTTTGCGTTTCCAGTATAAGACATTATAATAACAATTAAAAATACAAGATTATGAAAGAGAATTCTTTTATTTATTTGCGAGGTCTCAAGCATGCTGCGTTCACAGTATTCTGTGTCGAGGATGGTCAGAAATCTTATTATGACCCACAGTTCAACGTAAGAGTTCCATTTGCTAGTGGTCAACAGGTTAAGCGTTCTATCCTGGAGCAACTTAACGATGTTTTAGGTGTTCAACCTTCTCCTACCGAGTTCTTTTTTGATGTAGATAAGAAAGGTGCGCTTAAAGAAGGTGAGGTCCTTTCGTCTTGTGATCCACATTATGTTGACCAACTTTTAGGTGGTTGGATGAGAACTCCAAAGGGTGGAAAAGAGAAAGCTGTAAAGCGTAGAAGTCCATTTAGTATTTCTGCGATGACCCCTTTGCATCCACTTTTGGCTGCAGTTTCTAAGGAGAATATTTCATTCGATCGTTCAGATAAGCCAAACGTGCATAAAGTTGTTGTGCGCGATGCAAACGGAAATCGTTTGACAGATGAACAGGTTAGTGACTTTTTAGAGGGTAACGATAGAAGTTTGTATCGCAAATGGATTCCAGACAATAGTCGTGCTACAGGTCTATTTGTATATGATGTAGCTATTGATTTACGACGTTTGTTCTGCGTTTCAACTAATCAGTTGGAACCAGAGATTACATCAGATATGGTAGAAAAGTTGAAAGAAGATGGATGGAAGGTAATCACTACTTCTTTTGGTGAATGCTTGTTGATGCCGAAAGAGCAGCGTGAGCAGATTATTCCAGCTATAGCCGATGCTCTGATTGATTGGCATATTACATCCAATCAGGCAAGAACATTCAGTTTGATGGAGACTTTAGCCATTGCTATTAGTGATAATGCTAATACTTTAGCTGCAGCTATTCGTGCTAAACTTGTTGAGGATGGAGAATCTAAACCGAAGACAAAGCCTATCGTTGACGAAAATGCTGGTGCCAAGACATTTATAACTCTTCCATGTGCAAGTTATGTCGTGACAGAGACCGAAAGCGCAGATGCTTTGGCTAAGGCTAAGCAGGAGTTGGTTGATAGAATGATGGCGTTTGATTACGAGAATCAGATTTAATGTAAATGATGAGGCTCCTGGTTTTTACCTGGAGCCTCCTATTGGTTTTTCTCTATGGTCATAACAGGCACTCTTTTCAACTATTACCAGCTTTGCCATCGCAAACTATGGTTGTTTGCCAATGGCATCAACATGGAACAAGAGTCAGACTTGGTCTATGAAGGTAAGCTGGTGCATGAATCAAGTTATCCGCAACGTACATCAAAGTATGAGGAAGTGGAGATTGATGGTATCAAAGTGGATTACTATGATGCCAAGAACAAGGTCATCCATGAGATAAAGAAATCTAATAAGGTGGATAAAGCTCATGAATGGCAACTGAAATATTACATGTATGTTTTCGAGCAACATGGAATTGATGGCGTGAAGGGCATCTTGGAATATCCTCTTTTGAGAAAGACAAAAGAAGTAATCTTGACAGATGTCGATAGAGATGACATTCAGGTTATATCTAAAGACATCATTCAGATAATCTCTCAAGATGTTTGCCCGTCTAAAGTCAAGAAAGGCATCTGTAAGAATTGTAGTTATTTCGATTTTTGTTATATAAACGAGTTGGAGGAAGAAGAATGAAAAGAAGTTTCTATCTGTTCAATCCAGGCATCATGGAACGCAGAGATAATACGCTGAAGTTCACGCCTGTTATCGTAAATGAAGATAATGAAGAAATCAAGCAGCAACCTCGATACATTCCTATTGAGGATGTTGCGGAACTGTATGCCTTTGGAAGTCTGCGGGCAAATAGTGCTTTGTTCAACTTTCTGGGGCAGAAAGGTATTCCTGTCCACTTCTTCGACTATTATGAGAACTATACCGGAAGCTTCATGCCAAGGGAAAGTCTTCTTTCTGGCAAGGCATTGTTGGCACAAACATCTGCGTACCAAAATAAGAAGAAAAGGGTAGAATTGGCTCGTAAATTCATTCAGGGAGCAGCTTGGAATATGGTTATGAACCTCAACTATTATAATCGTAGAGGAAAAGACCTGCAAGATATTATCGATACTATTAAAAGATTGAGTAATACTTTGCCAGATGCTAAGGCTGTAGATGAGATAATGGGAATTGAGGGAAATATCAGACAGGCATATTATGCTGCATTCGATATCATTCTCGATGATTTCAACATGGGATCAAGAACCAAGCAACCGCCAGAGAATGAGGTGAATGCTCTCATATCTTTTGGCAACATGATGTGTTATACTGAAACTCTCCGGGCAGTTCATCAAACTCAGCTCAATCCAACGATAAGCTTTCTGCATACTCCAGGAGAAAGGCGTTTTTCGTTATGTCTTGATATATCCGAGATTTTCAAACCTATTATCGTGGATAGAGTCATCTTCAAGGTACTCAATAAGCATGCTTTAAGCACCAGTCATTTTGATAAGAAACTCAACAAATGTCTTTTGAACGAAAAGGGAAAGAAGATTTTTGTAAAGGCCATGGAAGAGCGTTATGATGAGACATTCCGTCATCGTTCTTTAGGACGTAATGTAAGCTATAAGCATCTTATAAAGTTGGAATGCTATAAGCTACTAAAAGATATTTTAGGAATAGAAGAATATAAACCTTTTAAAATGTATTGGTGATATGTATGTTATTATAGTTTATGATGTTGGTGAGAAGCGAGTAGGCAAAATGTTGAAACTTTGCCGCCAATATTTGTGTTGGATTCAGAACTCTGTTTTGGAGGGAGAATTATCCGAAGCTAAACTTCGGGAATTGCAAATGAAGATGAAAACTATCATTGATGAATCCGAGGATAGTGTCATTGTTTTCACCAATAAAATGGGGTATAATATGAACAAACAGATTCTTGGAAAAGAAAGAATGTCTACCGATAATTTCTTATAAAGAGTTGTCGATGTGGTTCTGTTTTCCCGTTTCTAGGTTCGGAAAAACCTCCAAAAGTGTTCTTTGACTTATTGAAACCTCCATAAATAGGCTGGTTGTCGTAAGGACGCAGAAAAAATATCTTTAGGCATCGACATTTTTTCTGAAGATTTTTTGTATCTTTGCACCCACAAACCTATTGATTCTTCGAGCATCTATGCCTAAGGATTAACGGGTTCTAATTGTACCTTTATGGAATTGAAATTAATGCAAGGTCGTGCTGCTTTGACTAATGCAAAGTTCTAATTGTACCTTTATGGAATTGAAATAGTAATGCTAACTATGATAGCATCGAAGATTTGTTGTTCTAATTGTACCTTTATGGAATTGAAATTTGATGCGTCTGTTTCTTTGCAGAAATCACAAGAGAGTTCTAATTGTACCTTTATGGAATTGAAATTCGTCATAAATTTCACCGTTGGAAGCGAAGAAACGGGTTCTAATTGTACCTTTATGGAATTGAAATGAGAAATGTAACTGTTTAGTTAAATTGTGTACGTACGTTCTAATTGTACCTTTATGGAATTGAAATCGATTCGTCTAGAGCGAGAGCAGATTTTAGAAATGTTCTAATTGTACCTTTATGGAATTGAAATTTTGTTGCTCCTGCTATCATTGCAGGTGCAGGCTGTTCTAATTGTACCTTTATGGAATTGAAATAAAATTTTATTTTTACATTAAACTAAATCATCAGGTTCTAATTGTACCTTTATGGAATTGAAATCAAGGAACCTGTATACGCTCAGCACCATCACCACGTTCTAATTGTACCTTTATGGAATTGAAATTTC
>ERZ780111.449-NODE-449-length-11842-cov-9.75244_pt1 | contig 11842 bp, 9 predicted proteins | sample MGYA00433084_ERZ780111 | MGnify/ENA primary metagenome ERZ780111 (study PRJEB29588, sample SAMEA2144299) | human gut metagenome | biome: human gut; feature: human-associated habitat; material: faeces | place: Denmark | collected 2008/2010 ... | reverse complement strand
CCCGGGCGTGCGGCGCGGCACCCTTGGGCGACGGAAACGGGCGGAAGTGTTCCCTGAGCGTGCGGCGCGGCACCGTTGGGCGACGGATAGTGGCAGAAATGTTCCCTGAGCGTGCTACGCGGCACCGTTGGGCGACGGAACGGGGCAGAAGTGTTCCCCGAGTGTGCGGCGCGGTGCTGTTAGGCAACGGAATGGGGCAGAAATGTTCCCCGAGCGTGCGGCGCGGCCACCTTGGGCGACGGAATTGGGCGGAAGTGTTCCCCGAGCGTGCGTCGTGGTGCTGTTAGGCGACGGAACGGGACCGAAGTGTTCCCCGAGCGTGAAGTGCGGCCACCTTGGGCGACGGAAGGCGGCAAAGCCGTCGCCCGGGCGTGTTTGGAAACGCTCTAGGGTGGCGGCTTCTATTTGATAAAGCGATGTCGGATAAGTGGATACTCCTATTTCAATCTGTAAGCTTCCAAAGCCTTCTCCAGTACCAGAAGCGCGCGGGCAAGGTCTTCTTTCTTAAGAACATACGCAAGCCGGACTTGATTCCTGCCAAGTCCCGGGGTGCTGTAGAATCCTGCTGCCGGAGCCATCATCACGGTCTCACCGGTGTAGCCTTCCGGGGTTCCGTCATCTTTGTACGAGAAGTCTGTCAGGCACCACGAACAGAAGTCCTCCGCGTTTTCTACAGGTAGTGACGCGATTGTATAGAAGGCCCCATTGGGCATTGGCGAATACACTCCAGGGATCTTGTTCAAGCCTGCGATAAAGAAATCACGTCGTGCGAGATATTCATCGAAGCATTCTTTTGAATATTCCTCGGATCCTTCGATTGATGCTTCCGCGACAATCTGGCCGAGAAGTGGTGGACTGAGCCTTGCCTGGCAGAATTTAAGGATCGCTGCCATCGCTTCTTTGTTGTGACTGACTATCATTCCGATTCTCGTACCGCATTCCGAGTACCTTTTCGAGACAGAGTCTATGACCACAACATTCTGCTCAAGACCTTCAAGGCAAAAGGCTGAAAGATATGGTGCGTCCGTGTAACGGAATTCTCTGTAGACCTCATCGGCGAAGAGGTAGAGATCATGACTTAGAACGATGTCGCGAAGTCTCTGCAGTTCTTCTTCTGAATAGAGGTATCCTGTCGGATTGTTCGGATTGCAGATGAGAATGGCCTTGGTCTTGTCGGTGATCGCTTTCTCGAAGTCCTCCACTGAAGGAAGCGCGAATCCGTTCTCTATTTTTGATGTGACGGTCTTGACGGTCACTCCGGCGGTCACGGCGAACGATAGGTAATTGGCGTAACCCGGCTCGGTCATTATGATCTCATCGCCGGGATTCAGACAGGCCATGAATGTCAGAAGAAGAGCCTCAGAGCCTCCTGTTGTGACAATGATCTCATTGGCATTTACTTTTATCCCGAATTTGTCGTAATAACCGACCAGCTTGTCTCTCAGAGATTTGAGACCTTGGCTTGGACTGTATTCGAGAGTCGTTCTGGTTATTGTCTTCAATGAATCCAACGCTTTTTGAGGCGTAGGAAGATCCGGCTGCCCGATGTTTAGATGATAGACCTTTACCCCTTTGGCTTTTGCCGCGTCAGAAAACGGGGTCAGTTTTCTGATTGGTGAGGCGGGGATTTTTTCCCCACGAATAGAAATCTTCGGCATATTAATTATGTAGTTTGTCCAAATTTAGAAAAAATGTGGTTACCTTAGCAAAATAAATACAACTTTTTTAATATGAATGCCCGAATTCTTGTGGTCGATGACGAGGAGGACATCTGCGCGATTCTGAAATTCAATCTTTCCAAGGAAGGTTACGAGGTTGTGACCGCTAATTCCGCAGAGGAGGCACTGACGCTGGACATCGCGTCATTCAATCTGCTTCTTCTGGATGTTATGATGGGCGGAATGTCCGGCTTTGAGCTGACTGGGAAGTTGAAAACCGATCCAAAGACCGCCGGGGTTCCCGTGATATTCATAACAGCTCGTGACACGGAGGATGACGCAGTCGAAGGGCTTGATCTGGGTGCGGACGACTACATCTCCAAGCCGTTCTCGATCCGGGAGGTGGTTTCCCGGGTGAAGGCTGTGCTGAGACGGACCGCCGCGATACCGGATGCCAGCACGGGCATATTCATAGATGATGAGAAGAAGGTTGTTACGGTGGATGGTGCCGCTGTGGCGCTTACAAGGATTGAATATGAGATATTCAGACTCCTCTTCACCAACAAAGGGAAGGTTTTCCCGCGCGAGGATATTCTTTCAAAGGTTTGGCCTGACGATGTGATTGTCACCGACAGGACTGTGGATGTCAACATCACCCGCCTTCGCAAGAAGATCGGTGAATATGGGAACAGGATAGTCTCGCGCCACGGGTTCGGTTATCTATACGAGGAACAATGATAATACTGTTGTCTATAGTCGTTGTATTGCTGGCTCTTGCGTTGATTACGATGCAAGGACGGTATGTTCATCTTAAGAAATCCATAGATAAGGGGAAGGTGAGTATGTACGACAAACTGCGTGACAGTGAGGAGGATAAGACTCGCTTGAAGAGACAGCTGACTCAGAATGTGGCTCATGAGTTGAAGACCCCGGTCAGCAGCATCCAGGGCTATCTTGAGACGATAGTGTCCAACCCGGACATTGACAAAGAAACAAGGGACCAGTTCATACAGCGCTGCTATGCCCAAAGCCGCCGTCTGTCAAACCTTCTCGCGGACATCTCGACACTCAATAAACTCGATGACGCCCCTCAGGAATATGAGTTTCAACCAGTGAATATCCCGGATCTGCTTCAGTCCATCCAGCGGGACGTGTCCATGCAGATGGAGGATAAACACGTGACATTCAGGGCTTTGGTTGATCCGGAAGTGGCTGTGGACGGCAATCCTTCGTTGCTATATTCAATATTCAGAAACTTGACTGACAATTCCATCGCATACGGGGGCGAAGGGGTTACAATCACCGTGCAGGTCTTGTCGGAAAGCGCGGATTTCTATACCTTCAGCTTCTCTGACAATGGCCCAGGAGTGGCGTCCGAGCATATTCCTCATCTTTTTGAGCGGTTTTACCGCATTGACAAGGGACGTTCCCGCAAGATGGGAGGCACTGGTCTCGGGCTTGCGATAGTCAAGAACTCTGTGCTGCTTCATCATGGCAACATCTCTGTCCGCTTAGGCATCGCCGGAGGGCTGGAGTTCGTCTTCACGCTGCCTAAGGCGGCTTAGGCTTGCTGTAAGTGTGTGGTGGCTCTTCTCTGTTTTTTGTCACCACTTGTAATTTGGAAAAAAAATTATTACTTTGGGAATAATATATTTGTTTTTATTAACTGGCGTAAGCCACAAAATCCATTTTTTTATGAAAAAAGTATTTGCCGCCCTTGCCGCCCTTGCGATGATGGTAGCGGTTGTTTCGTGCGAGTATGACTCGCCGGACATCAGGTTTCAGCAGACCACAACAATCACGAATGACTACAGTGAGGTCGTGAAGGCCCTTCTGGATCAGACACTGGCTCTCTCGAAAAAATGGAACTCATGGAGGACGCCATGAAGAGCCAGACAATGACCATCTCTGAAAAGATGAATCTTCTTGATGAGGCCTTGAGGAACCTATCCTTGACCCTTTCCCAGAAAATGGAACTCTTGACAAAGGCCTATGAGAACGGAGTCCTGAAGTACGAGGAAATGACCGGCAAACTGATCGGCGAGATTAATTCCATGAATATATCCACGGCGGAGAAACTTGACGCTGTCAAGAAGGCCATCGAGGCTCAGTCTTCCGACCTTTGCGCCAAGCTTGACTTGATAGGGAAGGCTCTCGCTCTTATCGAGAAGACCGCCGGTGAGGGCTTTGACAGCAACGTCCAGGCTTTGGCTCTTGTGAAGGCGGCGATTGAGTCGCTTTCCGGGTCGCTGGAGGAGAAACTTGCGGCTGTCGAGAAGGCGGTGAGGGATCAGACGACGGATCTTAGCGCGAAGCTGGTTCTTATCGAGGGTGCGGTCAAGACTGGTCTTGCGGACAATGCTGAGGCGATTAAACTTGTGAAACAGGCGGTAGAGTCTCTTGAAGGAACTGTCGAAGAAAAACTTAAGGCTATCAATGAGACAATAGAAAGCCAGACCAATACCCTGTCCGGGAAACTTGCCGCGATTCAGGGTTCGTTGGATGCCGGTCTTGTGGGAGAAGACAGCACGCTCGGCCTTGTGAAGAAGGCTATAGATGCCTTGAACGCTACTGCGGGAACGGCCAATGATAAACTGGACGCCATCAAGAATGCGATCGACTCGCCTACTTCTGGGCTTAACGTGAAGCTTGAGGCTATAGAAGAGGCTTTGTCTCAGGGGCTGATTGATGTGACTAAGAAGCAGGATTTGATTCTGGCCGCACTCAACAGTGCGTCGACATACCATTTCACTGATGATGAACTTCTTGAGAAGGGGCAGGATTATTTATTGGTTGACGCCGCCTTCTGGGAGGCCAATCACGAGAACTATGAGGTGGTAAGGAAACTTAAGGAGTTGATTAAGTTATCTGTGCCACATAAATATAAGTTCTGGATCAAACTACCTTCCGGCAAGTACCCGATATCAGGCTCCGAGGACACAAGTTTTTATGGCCCCCTTTACACCGAAGGAGGAATTATGAAAGACATCATGAACTCGGGAGAAGTGATTCTTGCGGTTGATTGTGACTCTTATCTCAATCCGAAGTGGCACACTGTAAATGGACACAAATGTTACTATCTTAAGAAAGTCCATAAAGGTTGCAGATACAATTTTGTAGTGAAAGTGGGCGAAAGGGCTGCCGGCAAGAAACTCAAGGTGGAGGGTATGAATTCCAATGATCGTTTCATTCAAGTCACTTATGCTCAAGTTGGGGAATGCATTGAATATTGGCATCGGTCTGATGCGGTAAAGACCAGAACAGGAGTATGGGGATTTCAAGAGTTGCAGTATTACCCGTATCGATACCCGGATAATTCCGTAGAGTTTATAATAGTCGAAGATAATTAGTACCATTCGCTACTTATGAAAAGATATTTGACAATCATAATGTTGGCCTTGTCCTCGGGTCTCTTCGCTGATGTGGTGGCGCAGGAGCGGGGGAACAGTGCCTACCGCACCTCCACCTGGAGCCTTTATGCGGAGGGCGGCGCAACGATGGTGCACGGACTGGGGATGTCAAGCGTGGACGCTCCACCGGGTATGAATATCTTCCCGGAGATCGGAGCCGGTGTCTCGTTCAACATCCGTCCTTGGATCCGGCTTGGCTTGAACTACGATTTCTCGAAATATGCCCGTGAGCAGCGGTTCTCCGAGTTCCAGCCTCTGGGTGTTCCAACCGGTGATGGAACGCTTTCAGAGCAATACGGTGGCCTTGCATATTCAAAGATGTGGACTCATTATCATGCGGCTGACGCCACTGTAGAGTTCAATTTGATGGAATTTTGGCGGAATCGTGAGGACAAGCGCTTCAACCTTTATGCGGGAGCCGGTTTCGGCTGGCTCTTCGCCAAAGGGAACACTTATGACATCTCGATGGGGCACGAGCGGTGGAGCGAACCTTACAAGGAAACGATCAACACTTGGCTGGACGCCGTGAACACCAGGCATAAGTACGATGTCGGTTATGTTCCGATGCTGCTGTCCGCCGAGTTTGACGTGAGTCCAGTGGTGACGGTTGGCCTGCAAGGTAACTACAAACGGCTTCTGAAATGTGACAACGCTCCAAAGGGAATAGGCACCGCCTCAGTGGTTTTGAGACTGAATATTCTTGGCTCAAAATCCGGCTACAAGAGCACTGGACGGAAGTTGCGTGAGTCCGAGCTCGCTCTGGCCGCGATGACTGTGGCCGGCGCTGCCGCTAAGGCGGACTGTGAGGCTTCCGGAAAGGCTAAGGATGAGGCTCTCGCATCTGCCAAGACCGAGAACGCAGCGCTGAAGTCCCGGGTGGAGGCCCTTGAGAAAGAAAACACAGGGCTTAAGGCGCGCCGCACCAATGAGGTTCTTCAGGATCTTACCGTACAGTTCTCCAATGACAGTTTCAAACTTCTTCCAGAGGCGAAGGCCAGTCTTGACGCTTTCGCGGAACGTTTGAAGACCATGAAAGAAACTGAACTTGTTGTTGTCGGAGAGGCTTCCGCAACAGGCTCCAGCGGGCATAACCTGAGACTCAGCGAGCTTCGTATCGAGACCGTTCTTGACTACTTGAGAAAGCAAGGAGTTGATTGCAGCCGGGCTTTCCGCCAGCCTCCCCGCGATTCCGTCAAGGACACTTCTGACGCGGCTCGCCGCGCGACTATCCTTGTTGTCTCCCGTGGGGAATAAATAACAGATAATCAACGTGATAAAAGGACGTCCTCCCACCATGTAGGAGGATGTCCTTGTTAATGTAAAGATATTCAGACGATTGGCTTCCACAGTGCCACCATACCCCTGCTAACTATTCCCTGAAGCCTTTGGAGGCGCGGAGGAGGTGGCGGAGGGAGCTGGTGAGCTCACGGGTCTCCTGAAGGAGGTTCAGGTAGAGGTAGGCCACAGCTATGTTCTCCTTGGATGACTGCATCCGCTGCATCTGGGCCTCACGGGCCTTCTCAAGACAATCCTTCAGTTCCTCGGCCTCGCGGCGAACCTCATCGACCTCATCGTAGGAATCTGTCTGGAGAATCTTCTCGGTGCGTCTCAGGAGGAACAGAACCGTGTCCCTCAATGGGATATATTCCTTGACCTGCTCTTTGCTCAGCGGCACGAAATTGTTGTCCACGTGCTCCTCGCAAGGGTCGGCGATACGCCTCAGGCAGTATAGGATCTCTTCACAGGAGTTCCTTCCGAGGTGGAACCAGGTGTTCTTCTCCATCGCGACCTCCGGGTCAATTTTACGGAACCCGATCATCTCCTTACGTCTGCTGTTCTTCAGCTCCTCCCTCTTGCGTCTCATGGTGCTCTCAGCCTTGTGCAGCATCCCGAGATCCTCCTTGATGAAGCCATCGGTGATCTGGCGGAAGGTTGTGTTGACATATTCAAGGAAATCAGACTGGCTGTCGGCTATGTGCTTGCTCAGAAGCGTAAGGATCTCGCTCTTGTCGGTGCTGAGCATCATCTGGTTGAAGGTCACGTCTCCGTTCTCTTCCTCCGCCTTTTTCCTGTAGCGGATGTTGCTGCGGACGAGCAGGAAGATGGCGAGCGCCATCATCACGCAGGCAGCCACGAATCCGCCGACGTGCATCAGCATTGCCACGAGGAAGCAGAGAATGAAGGCCGCTCCGGCTGTGATGAACCAGCCTCCGATGACGGAGACGACACCAGTCACTCTATAGACGGCGCTCTCTCGTCCCCAGGCACGGTCGGCCAGAGAAGAACCCATCGCCACCATGAATGTGACGTAAGTTGTTGAAAGAGGTAGTTTAAGGGATGTTCCGAGGGCTATCAGCAGACCTGCCACAACCAGATTGACCGTGGCCCTGACCTCATCGAACGCCGCTCCTTCCGGAAGTCGGGCCTCATCGGTGTTGAAACGCTTCTCGCACCAGGCCTTGACGTTGTCCGGCACGACATCCTGGAAGAAATTGGCGGTGTTGTTGGAGAATCTGACCAGAACCCGGGCTATCTTCGACGAGCCGAACATCTCGTCACCCTCGCTCTGCCTGGAAAGGTCCACGGAGGTCTTGATCACGTTGTGGGCTTTCTTCGATGTCGCGAGCGAGAACACCATCACCGCGCCTGCCGCCACAAGGAATATCATCGGACTTTTGGCCGGTCCCTCAAGGGATGACATCATGAAGGTGGAAGGGTCCGAGGCTCCGCTTGCGGCAAAGTCAGTGTAGGCGGAATATCCCGCCAGAGGCACTCCGATGAAGTTGACGAGGTCGTTGCCGGCGAATGCCATCGCAAGGGCGAAAGTTCCCATCAGTACCAGAATCTTGAACACATTGACTTTCAAGAAATAGAGAAACTGCATGATGGCTGTTGACGCGAGAAAGCATATTCCCAGAATGGCAAGGGTGTGATTTTGGATATATTCGTAGATTCCCGGCGTGACGAAAGACATGCTTTTGATGCCTTTGAACAGCATGAAGTAGAAGATGGCTGTGGTGGCGACACCGCCGAACAGTCCGATTTTCCATTTGAGGTTTTTCTTGTAGGTGAATGTGAAGACAAGACGGGAGATGTACTGCAGGACGATTCCGAAGAAGAACGCTATGGCGACGGAAACGAATATGGCCATGATCATGCCGAGCGCCTTCTCTGTGTTCATCAGGTCGCCTACCGTTAGTCCGGTGGTGTCGTTCGCCAGCTTCAGAAGCACGAATGCCGTGGTGCCACCAAGCAGCTCAAACACAAGGGAAACCGTGGTCGAGGTCGGCAGTCCGAGGTTGTTGAATATGTCAAGCAGGATCACGTCAGAGATCATCACGGCGAGGAAGATGAACATCAGCTCCTTCAGGGAGAACATCGCCGGATGGAATACTCCATTCCTTGCGACTTCCATCATTCCGTTGCTCATCGTCGCTCCCATGAACACTCCGACAGCGGCCACGATGATGATTGTCCTGAACTTGGCCACTTTGGCGCCTATCGCTGAGTTCAGGAAGTTGACAGCGTCGTTGCTGACTCCGACCATCAGGTCGAACACCGCCAGCACGAACAGGAACACCACAAACACAAGGTAAATCTCACTCATAATTTTTCTCTACTATTACGAACGCAAAATTCACCATAAAATGTTACCGGACGATTGCAACCGTGTTACATTTCGGTTACAATCTATTGTTTGTATTGGTGGAGCTTCGGCAAGCCCAAAGCATAGCCACTTGACAGCGGAAAAATCAAATGGCGGATTTTGGTAACGTGCAAAATCCGCCATTTGCCTTTTTTCCGCTGTCATCAAGCACGGTAGAAGCCGGCTTATGATTGTGTGTACCCCTGTATGGGTATAATGTTCCAACCCTTGAACCGAAGTGACTACACAACATAAAAATCCCTCTGAAAGATTTCCAGAGGGATAGCAAATGGATGTGTCGGAAAATTATTTCGCCTTACCCTGCTTGGCCACCGCCTCCTGCTTGCGCTTGAGCTCCTCAGGATCAGCAAGATAGTAATCCTTTACGAGATTGAGGTCATCATCGAACTCGAACACGTAAGGAGTCGCTGTCGGGATGTTCAGGCCGACGATGTCAGCGTCTGAGATTCCCTTGAGGTGCTTTACGACACCACGGAGGCTGTTGCCGTGAGCCACAACCACGATGTTGTCGTGCTGCTTGAGGGCAGGGAAGATCTCGCACTCCCAGTAAGGCATAACACGCTCGATGCAGTTCTTAAGAGCTTCTGTGCGAGGAATGTACTGGTCTGGAACGAGAGCGTAGCGAGGATCCTTGGTAGCGCTGTTAGGATCGTCCTCAGGAAGGTTGTGAGGAGCCACGTCGAAGCTGCGGCGCCAGATGAGCACCTGCTCGTCACCGTACTTCTGGGCGGTCTCGGCCTTGTTCAGACCCTGAAGCATGCCGTAGTGCTTCTCGTTGAGCCTCCAGGTCTTCTTTACAGGAATCCAGTCGAGATCCATAGCGTCGAGGACGTTGTTGAGGGTCTTGATGGCTCTCTTAAGATAAGAGGTGTAGGCCACTTCGAAGGTGATTCCGGCCTCTTTCAAAGCCTTTCCGGCGTCGAGGGCTTCCTGAACGCCCTTCTCGCTGAGGTCAACGTTGGTCCAACCGGTGAACCTGTTCTCTTTGTTCCACTGGCTCTCGCCGTGACGGATAAGTACAATTCTTTTCATATTCTTGAATATTTCAATAAGTTTCTTTCTGCTGATCCACCGTCGCTCCGGCGCTTCGGCAATCTAAGCGGCCGCAGCCCCCGGTGACCGGAATGCAAAGTTACATCATTATTCCGATTCGTCAAATTGGTTGCCCATAATCATGAGCAGCTTGTCGCCCACCTTGAGCCTTACGGAACCATCAGGAACGATCAGCTCCCCGTCCCGTTTTATCATCACGACGCGCGTCCCCTCAGGCAGCGCCACCTCCTTGAGGGTGTCTCCGGAAGAAAGGTCGGACTCCGTCAGCCTGTGGTCCATCAACTTGCCGGCCTCCTCCGGAATCTCGATGCCGAAAGTCTCCGGAGCCTTCTCCTGCGGCAGCGCGAGGTTGAGCTTGCGGGCCACCGCCGGAATGCTCATCCCCTGGAACAGCATGGAGATCATCGTGATGAAGAAGACGATGTTGAAAATCTGGCCGGATCCGGGAATCCCCGCCACCACAGTGAATATGGCGAAGATGATCGGCGTGGCTCCTTTCAGTCCCACCCACGAGATGAACACGCGGGCCCTGAACGAAAGATCCCTGAACGGCAGGAGCGAAATGAACACGGCCAGCGGACGGCCTACGAAAGTCAGGAACAGTCCGATGAGCAGGGCCACCGGCGCGACGGAAAGCATCTCCTTCGGGTTGACGAGCAATCCCAGTGTGAGGAACATCCCCATCTGCATCAGCCATGTCACCGTGTCGCTGAACCGGAAGATCTCCCGCTTGTGAGGCATCGTCTTGTTGCCGATGATCACTCCCGCAAGGTAGATCGCAAGGAATCCGTTGCCGTAGACAAGTCCGGTGACGGAATAGATGAAGAATCCTACGCTCAGGACAAAGATCGCATAGAGCGATGCTCCGTTGAGCTGAAGCTTACCCAAAGCCCAGGCGAAAGCCTTTCCAAGACCCACGCCCACGATGGCGCCGATGCCCAGCTGCAGGAAGAATGTCAGAAGGGCGTTGCCGATCATCCTGGTGTAGTCGATGTCGATTCCGGAGGCCGGCTCGAAAAGCTGCTGGGCGCACTGGATCAGCACGATGGTGATCACGTAGGCCATCGGGTCGTTGGATCCCGACTCCAGCTCAAGGACCGGCTGGAGGTTCTCCTTCAGCTTCATGTTGGCGTTGCGGAGAATGTTGAACACCGAGGCTGAGTCGGTTGAGGACATGACTGCCGCCAGCAGGAAGCACATCACTATCGACATGCCCTCGTCCAGATGCCCTACACGGGTGAGAAGGAGTATGAATCCGCCGGTGAACAGCGCTGTCAGGAACACTCCCACCGTGGACAGTACTATTCCTTCTTTAAGTACAGGTTTTATGCTGTTGAATTTCGTCTCAAGACCGCCGCAGTACAGAATGACGCAGAGCGCTATGGTACCGATGAACTGGGCAATCTGGAAATTGTCGAAAGCCAGTCCGAGGCCGTCCACGCCGAAAGCCATTCCCACGACGATGAACAGAAGCAGGACCGGGACCCCGAACTTGAATCCGGCCCGGCTGATGAGTGTCGCCGTGAAAATCAGTATGGAACCGATGAGGAGTATGTTCTCCGGTGAAAAATGTATCATAGTGTTGTCCTGTGTTTCTTTTCGTAGTCCCTGCACCAGTCCTGTAGCGGGCATTCCCCGCATTTGGGCTTCCTGGCGGCGCAGATGTAGCGTCCGTGCAGGATGAGCCAGTGGTGCGCCCTGGCCCGGAGGCTTTCCGGGATGTTTGCCTCAAGCTCTCTCTCGACAGCGTCCACCGTCTTCCCGTCAGAGAGCCCCATCCTGTGAGATACCCTGAACACGTGGGTGTCCACGGCGATCACCGGCTTGTCGTAGATCACCGAGGCAAGCACATTGGCCGTTTTCCGCCCTACTCCGGGCAACGTCATCAGGCTGTCGATGTCCGACGGAACCTCGCCGCCGAAATCGGCCACCAGCCTGCCCGCCATCCCGACAAGGTGCGCGGCCTTGCTGTTCGGGTAGGAAACGCTCTTGATTACCGCCAGCACGTCTTCGACCGGCGCGCCGGCCAGATCCTCCGCAGGCGGGGACCGGCG
>ERZ780111.443-NODE-443-length-11965-cov-4.34861_pt1 | contig 11965 bp, 9 predicted proteins | sample MGYA00433084_ERZ780111 | MGnify/ENA primary metagenome ERZ780111 (study PRJEB29588, sample SAMEA2144299) | human gut metagenome | biome: human gut; feature: human-associated habitat; material: faeces | place: Denmark | collected 2008/2010 ... | reverse complement strand
TGTTTCCCCTCGGGGATTTTGAGCTTGACCTTGCCGTCAAGTGTCGGCACCTCCACCTCGGCACCGAGAGCAGCCTGCGCAAACGAGATTTCCTGATCAAGCAATATCGATGCGCCGTCACGCTCGAAGCGTGCGTGCGGCTGCACCAGAACGGTGATAAGAAGATCACCGGCAGGTCCGCCGTTTAAGCCGGCATTGCCCTGACCTTTGAGAGAGATGGTCTGGCCGTCGTCGATACCTGCAGGTATGCTGACGCTGACCTTATGCTGACGGCGCACGCTGCCCATGCCACGGCAGGTCTTGCACGGGGAGTGGATTATCTTGCCTCTGCCCTTGCACTTGGGGCACTGCTCGCTGGACTGGACCATGCCGAACGGGGTGCGCTTTGTGGACATGACCGTGCCGGTGCCCTTACAGTCGGGGCAGACCTCGGCGGTCGTGCCCTTGCGGTCGGGGCACTGCTCGATCTTGGAGACAAAGACATCCTTCTTTACGCCGAAGGCAGCCTCCTCAAACTTTATGTTGACAGTTGCACGCAGATTATCGCCCTTGCGGGGTGCGTTGGGGTTTCTGCCGCCACCGCCGCCAAAGCCGAAGCCGCCGCCGAAGATGTCGATGAAGATATCTCCGAAGCCGCCGAAGCCCTCAAAGCCGCCGAAGCCTCCGCCGCCGCCGAAGCCTTGGCTGGGGTCAAAGGCCGCATGGCCGAACTGGTCGTACTTTGCCCGCTTATCGGGGTCGGAGAGCACCTCGTACGCCTCGTTTATCTCCTTGAAGCGAGCCTCGCATTCCTTGTCGCCGGGATGCAGGTCGGGGTGATTTTCCTTGGCAAGCTTTCTGTATGCTTTTTTCAGCTCGTCCTCCGATGCGCCCTTTTTGACGCCGAGAACCTCATAAAAATCTCTTTTTTCTGCCATAAATCTCCCTCAAATGTGGGCGTACAATGAGTACGCCCACATCTTATTACTTGCGATAATTACTTCTTGTCGTCATCGTCGACCACGGTGTAGTCTGCGTCGTAGTAGTCCTGACCGCCTGCGCCGTTTGCGCTGCCGCCCGCTGCTGCGTTGGGGTCAAAGCCCTGTGCGCCCTGTGCGCCCTGTGCTGCCTGAGCTGCCTCGTAGAGCTTGCCGAACACATCGGTCAGCTCCTTGGTGGCCTGCTTGATGCTCTCGGTGTCGGTGCCGGTAAGTGCGGTCTTAAGAGTCTGGAGCTTGGTCTCGATCTCGCTCTTAACTTCGGCGGGGACCTTGTCGCCCATGTCCTCAAGGGTCTTCTCGGTCTGGTAGACTATCTGATCGCCCTGGTTGCGGACATCGATCTCTTCCTTGCGCTTTGCATCCTCGGCTGCGAACATCTCTGCATCCTTGACTGCCTTATCGATATCCTCCTTGGTCATGTTGGTCGAGGAGGTGATGGTGATGTGCTGCTCCTTGCCGGTGCCGAGATCCTTTGCGGAAACATTTACGATGCCGTTTGCGTCGATATCGAAGGTGACCTCGATCTGAGGAACGCCGCGGCGTGCCGGTGCGATGCCGTCAAGGTTGAAGCGGCCGAGGCTCTTGTTGTACTGAGCCATCTCACGCTCGCCCTGGAGAACATTGATCTCAACGGCAGTCTGATTATCGGCTGCGGTGGAGAAGATCTGGCTCTTCTTGGTCGGGATGGTGGTGTTACGCTCGATGAGCTTGGTGCACACGCCGCCGAGAGTCTCGATACCGAGGGACAGCGGGGTTACATCCAGAAGCAGAACGCCCTTTACATCGCCTGCAAGAACGCCGCCCTGGATTGCAGCGCCGATAGCGACACATTCATCGGGGTTGATGCCCTTGAAGCCTTCCTTGCCGGTGAGGGTCTTGACCATTTCCTGAACAGCGGGGATACGGGACGAGCCGCCGACCATGAGGACCTTGGAAATGTCGCTGGCGGACAGGCCGGAGTCGGCCAGAGCCTGCTTTACGGGGCCCATGGTCTTCTCGACGAGGTGATGGGTCAGCTCATTGAACTTTGCACGGGTAAGAGTTACATCAAGGTGCTTAGGACCGGTTGCATCGGCGGTGATGTAAGGCAGGTTGATGTTCGAGGTGGTAACGCCGGACAGCTCGATTTTTGCCTTCTCGGCAGCCTCACGCAGACGCTGCATTGCGACCTTATCGCCGGACAGGTCGATGCCCTCTGCCTTCTTGAACTCGTCGACGAGGTATTGGGTCATGCATGCATCAAAGTCGTCGCCGCCGAGGCGGTTGTTACCTGCGGTTGCAAGAACTTCGATAACACCGTCGCCGATCTCGAGAACGGAGACATCGAAGGTGCCGCCGCCGAGGTCGTAGACCATGATCTTCTGATCGGTCTCCTTATCAAGACCGTATGCCAGAGCTGCTGCGGTAGGCTCGTTGATGATACGCTTTACATCAAGGCCTGCGATCTTGCCTGCGTCCTTGGTTGCCTGACGCTGAGCGTCGGTGAAGTATGCAGGAACGGTGATGACAGCTTCCGTTACGGTCTGGCCGAGGTAGCTCTCTGCGTCTGCCTTCAGCTTCTGAAGGATCATTGCGGAGATCTCCTGCGGGGTGTAGTTTTTATTGTCAATAGTGACCTTGTGAGAGGTACCCATCTCACGCTTGATAGACGAGATGGTGCGGTCGGGGTTGGTGATGGCCTGGCGCTTTGCGACCTGACCTACCATACGCTCGCCGGTCTTTGCGAATGCGACGACTGACGGAGTGGTGCGAGCACCCTCTGCGTTTGCGATTACGACAGCCTCGCCGCCTTCCATGACGGCCACGCAGCTGTTAGTTGTACCGAGGTCAATACCTATAATCTTTCCCATTGTTTTTTCCTCCTATTAAAAATGAAACAGTATACAAAATTAAAATTTATAATCAGTTTGCGACTTTGACCATCGCAAAACGGATCACCTTGTCATTGAGCTTGAAACCCTTCTGGAAGACCTCGACTACTTCGTTTTCGCCGAAGCTCTCGTCCTCCACATGCATCACCGCATTGTGTATCGTCGGGTCAAACTTCTGACCGGCGGCCTCAATTTCGGTGACGCCCAGCTTCTCCATTGTGGTACAAAACTGGGTCATTATCATCTCAACGCCCTTGCGGTAGGCCTCATCGGCCGTTGCCTGTTTGAGTGCTCTTTCGAGGTTATCATAAACCGGCAGGAACTTTAACAGTGTGTCGGCCTTGATGTCGTTATACAGCGACTCACGCTCTTTCTGACTGCGCTTGCGGAAATTGTCGTACTCGGCGGCAAGCCGCAGGTACTTTTCCTGCTCTTCTTTGATAAGCTTTTCAGCCGTTTCCTTTATCTCGGCCTCCTTTTTGGAGTCCTTCTTCGGCTTCTTTTCCTTTTTGGTCTCTTCGGCCTTGGTTTCTTCTTTGACCTTTTCTTCCTTGGTCTCGGCGGCCTTGGTCTCTTTCTTTTCAGTGCTCATCTATAATGTCATCTCCCTTGATTATCAGTTTGTTATGCATGCCCGAGGGTGGTGCGGCGCCGCCGCCGAGCCGTCTTGAAAGTCCGGCTGCCAGAAAGCTGAGCTTTGCGGCAACGGTGGAGTAATCCATTCTTGTGGGTCCTACGACACCGATAAGTCCCTTCGTATTGTCGCCCATATCGTAGCTTGCTATAACTACGCTTGAGTCCTTAAGCTCCTCGGCGATATTCTCGGGGCCTATGAGCACCCTCACCTCCGAGTCGCCCTCCATGAGCTTCTCGGCAGGACCCGTGAGCACATGGCTGCCATCGGCAAGATAGCTTATAAGCTTGTGCGCCTTGTCCGGGTCACGGTACTCCGGCTGACTTAACAGCCTGTTCTCGCCCGTGACATACGCCTCGACCTCATTCTGGCTCGACAGCGTCTCGATAACGAACGATGCTATGACCGATGTAAGTCCCATCGTATCGTCGGCGGCTCGCTCCGTTGCGGAGATGAGCACAGGCGTTATCTTGTCGTTTTCGATGTTGGTAAAGTTTGCGTTGAACAGGGTCGAAAGCTTGTTTATCATGCCCTGATCAACGGAAACGGGCAGGTGTACGAGCTTATTCTTGACCGTATTGTTGCTCAGCATCACAACAATTATAAATGTGTTGGCATCAATATAGATAAGGTCAAAGCGGGTGATGACCGCCGGTGCGTATGACGCAAAGGCAAGCGCCGGATAATCGGTCAGCTGCGAGGCTATTTTACCGACATCGCTCATCATGCTGTCCAGCTGCATCATCTTATCGTTGAGGCGGCGGTTTATCTCCTCCGTCTCCTCAAGGGAAAGCTTCTGCTTTTCCATCAGCTCGTTTACATACATTCTGTACCCTGCGGGGGTCGGTATTCTGCCGGCCGAGGTGTGCGGCTGCTCAAGGTAGCCCATCTCGGTAAGCTCGGCAAGCTCGTTGCGGATAGTCGCCGAGAACCAGCCGAGGTTGGCAAGCTTTGCAATCGCCTTGCTTCCGACAGGCTCCGCCGTTTTGATGTACTCATCGACGAGGGCGGCAAGTATTTTCTTTTTTCTGTCGCTGATACACATTTGAGCTTCCTTTTAGCACTCAGAATTAAATATTGCTGGCACTCTCTTTATCCGAGTGCTAATATACCATTATTCTGCGCCCTTGTCAAGGCTTTTATTCAAAAATTTGCGCAATTTTTTATATAATTTTTAAAGCGAGATTTTGAGAAGCAGCGCAAGAGCGGTACGAGATGGGGAGAAATCGCCCCAAAGAGGGTGCGCAGCGGTTTCGAGCGAGCTGTTTTTCGTTCAGACAAGCAAAAAATTCCGGCAATACTTTGTGTATTACCGGAATTTTTTACGCAGTATGGGCGGAAAAGAGCCGTTCAAAACCGGCTTCTCACCGTCTTGTGCCGTTCTTGCGCTGTTAGTTCAAGAAATCTTTGAGCTTGCGGCTACGGGACGGATGGCGGAGCTTGCGGAGTGCTTTGGCCTCTATCTGGCGGATGCGCTCACGGGTAACATTGAACTCCTTGCCGACCTCCTCAAGGGTGCGGGTGCGGCCGTCGACGATGCCGAAGCGCAGCTCAAGAACTTTCTTTTCACGGGGAGTGAGGGTATCGAGGACTTCCATAAGCTGCTCTTTAAGAAGCGAGAAGCTTGCGGCCTCGCTCGGCTCGGATGCATCTTCGTCGGGGATAAAATCGCCGAGGTGGGAGTCCTCCTCCTCGCCGATAGGTGTCTCAAGCGAAACGGGCTCCTGCGCTATCTTGAGGATATCACGAACCTTCTCGACAGGCATGCCCATCTCCTTGGCTATCTCCTCGGCGCTCGGATCATGGCCGAGCTCCTGCAAAAGCTGGCGGGAGACACGGATAACCTTGTTTATCGTCTCGACCATGTGCACGGGGATGCGGATGGTACGGGCCTGATCGGCGATGGCGCGGGTGATGGCCTGGCGGATCCACCATGTCGCATAGGTCGAGAACTTGTACCCTTTAGTGTAATCAAACTTCTCGACCGCCTTTATAAGGCCGAGATTGCCCTCCTGGATAAGGTCGAGAAACAGCATGCCTCTGCCGACATAGCGCTTTGCGATGGAAACGACAAGACGCAGGTTAGCCTCGGCCATGCGGCGCTTGGCCTCCTCGTCGGCGGTGAGAAGCGGAACCTTGCCTATCTCCTTGAGATACATACGAACAGGATCATCGGTGGAGAAGTTGGAGTCTGCGATTATCTCGGCCTCGGTCTCGACTATCTCCTCCTCGGTGACCTCCTCTATCTCCTCTAACTCGGCAAGCTCCGGAACACCGATATCATCGAGCGTGGGGACTGCGTCCTCGCCTGCAATGGCGATATCGACACCGGCGGCCTCAAGTGCGTCATAGAACTTGCTTATGGTATCTGCGTCTGCACCTATCTCCTCAAGGCAGGCGAGCTCCTTGGTGCTGAGCTTGCCGTTTTTCTTGCCTCGCTCTAACAGCTCGTTGAGCTTTTCCTCAGGGGACTTGTCTGCGGTCTCGGCGGGAGCGGGCTCCTCGGTCTTTGTCTTTTTGCGGGTCCTCTTTTTGGGTGCGGGTTTTTCATCGGCCTGCACAGGCAGAGTGTCGGCGGCCTTTTCAAGCTCTTCGGTATCTGTCATTGTTTCGTTTTTCTCCACTTTGTTTTCCATTGTCTTACCCCTCGTATCCTTTGGTTTCTTTAAGTCTCTCGGCAAGCCGTCTTAGGTCGGCGGTGTCGGCCGCCAGCTCACGCTGCGTTCGTATTCTTGCTATGTAATCTTTAAGCGCCATTTCGCCGTTGCGCAGCGCCTCGGGCTTTTGCAGAATGCCCGCAAGCAGCGACGCAAGCTCGGGTGGCAGTGTCGCCGACAGCGTTGCGGTGCTTATAATGTCGCCGTTTTCAAACTTTGTTTTGAGCGCCGAGTAGATCTGCGCCAGCGCCGGCGAGGAAAATTCCTCGGGCTCGGGCAGGTCCTTGCCCTTGAAAAGCCCTTGATCCAAAAACAGAAGCCTTATGATGCCCTCCTCGGCGGCCGCAGACTCGGGGTTTTCGTAGTGAAACTCCTTTTGCCCGGGCTGGAACTGCCGCTCGGGGTGGCTGAGCTTGTTTTCGTTTTCACGGTAGGCTGTGCGTACGGCCTTTTTGTGCCTGCGCTCGACCTCCTGCGTCACGCCATCGTTCGGCCCTCCCGCAAGCGAGGCTACCCGCATTGCGTACACCTGCCGCTCGACAGAGCCGGGCAGGCGGGCGACCAACTCCGACGCCTCCTTCAAGAACTCGACCTTCTGCTCATCGACCGTGAGGTCGTATTTATTCGTCACCGTCTGCAAGCGGTAATCGATGTGATTTTCCGATTTCTCCAAAAGATTTCGGAATGCGTCTGCGCCCTTGAGCTTTATAAACTCATCCGGGTCCTTTGCGCCCGTCATGCTCAGCACCTTGACCTTGACATCAAGCTTTTCCAAAAGTCCTATTGCTCGCTGCGAGGCTTTTTTCCCTGCGCCGTCGCTGTCATAGGCGATGACGACCTCGTTTGTGAACCTTGAAATGAGCCTTGCCTGCTCGGCGGTGAGCGAGGTTCCCAGCGACGCAACGGCAGAATCGAACCCCGCCTGATGCATCATGACTACATCTATATTGCCCTCGGCAAGTATTATGTATCCGCTCTTCGACTTTTTAGCCAAATTCATGGCAAAAAGATTGCGGCTCTTGTTGAACACGAGCGTTTCGGGGCTGTTCATGTATTTTGGTTCACCGTCGCCGAGTATTCTGCCGGAAAAGCCGATAACATCGCCCCGAACATCGATGACCGGGAACATGAGTCTTCCTCGGAATGTGTCGTAAAATCCGCCGGACTTGCCCTTGCGCACGAGTCCTGCTTCAGAGAGTTCCTGGTCACGGTAGCCCAGCTCGTGCATCGCATTTCTAAGGCTGTCCCAGGTGTCGGGCGCTGCGCCCAAGCCGAATCGGGTCGCCGTCTGCGGCGTTATCTGCCTTGCGTTCATATACGCCTGCGCCGCCCTGCCTTCGGGGGCTTTGAGGCAGGTGTGGAAAAACCTCGCCGCATCACGGTTCAAGTCGAGCATCCTGCGCCGGCGTTTGCTCTCGGCGCTGTTTTCCTCCTCGGGGATGGGCATCCCGACACGCTTTGCCAGAAACTCTACCGCTTCGGGAAAGCTGAGGTTTTCTATCTCCATTATGAAATTTATCACGCCGCCGCCCTTGCCGCAGCCGAAGCAGTGGTAGATCTGCCTGTCCGGCGACACGGAAAACGACGGGGTCTTTTCGCTGTGGAAAGGGCACAGGCCGAATTGGTTTGCGCCCGAGCGCTTGGTGAGTCTCACATAGCCGCTCACGACATCAACTATATCGTTTTTTTCAACAAGCTCCTGCAAAAATGCTTCCGGAAACGCCATGCGTCCTCACTCTCCTTTCCGGATAGCTAATTTGTTTTGATTTTATTTTACCGTCCACGACATGGGTATGAAAAGCTCGCTGTACTTCTCCATCGCATAGCCGTCGGTCATGCCCGAGACAAAATCACAGGCGGCACGGTCGGCGCCCTCCCGCTCGGCTATCGTCTGAAGCTCATCCGGCAGCTTCTCTGGGTGCTTGCGGTAGTAGTCGTAGATACCGGCAAGTATGCCGTCGACCTTACTCTCCTCGCCCTTGGCGATGGGGTTTGTGTACACATCCGAGTACATGAACTCGTGGAAAAAGTCAACCGCCTCCTGCATGTAGCCGGACATTTTAATTACGCCGTCCCCGCTGTTTTCAATGAGGTCGGTTATTATCGAATTTATCCTCTCGCTGTTGCGCTCTCCGCAGCGCACACGGATTATCTCCGGCACTTGGTCGGCGCTTAAGATGCCGGCTCGTATCGTGTCGTCAAGGTCGTGGTTTATATACGCAATGCGGTCGGCAAGGCGAACGGTGGTCGCTTCGAGTGTATCGTTCGGGTCGCCGTGGGTATGGTGCAGGATTCCCATGCGAGTCTCGTAGCAAAGGTTAAGCCCCCTGCCGTCCCGCTCAAGGACATCGACCACTCGCAGCGACTGCTCATAGTGCTTGAACCCGCCCTCGTACAAGCGATTGAGTGCCCTTTCGCCTGCGTGGCCGAACGGGGTGTGTCCCAAATCATGCCCAAGCGCCATTGCCTCGGTCAGGTCCTCGTTCAGGTCGAGCGCCCTTGCAATCGTGCGTGCAAGGCGGGAAACCTCCAAGGTGTGCGTGAGCCTTGTGCGGTAATGGTCGCCCTCGGGCTGGAGATACACCTGCGTTTTGTGCTTTAACCTGCGGAACGCCTTTGAATGGGTTATCCTATCGACATCTCGCTGAAAGCAGGTGCGTATATCACACTCGGTCTCCGGTTCAGGCCGACCCTTTGAATTTTCCGAAAGCACACCGTAGGGGCCTATAAAGCCGTGCTCGGCGGCCTGTCTTTTCTCTCTCGGGCAACTCATAGCGTCTCTCCTTTCTCAACAAAATCGGAATTAGAAAAAGGCATTAGAAAAATGCTTCTAATACCTTTATACGACGCAAATTTGTTTTTCCCTTTATTTTTTTGAAAATTTTTTTGATTTTTTTGAAAATTCACTTAATTTTAACGGGTTTAAACTCCTCACCGGTGATTTTCAGCGCACTTGTGCCCGCCGTGACATCCGCCGTACGCTGCGAAAAGGCGTCGGCCTTGTCCTCGGGAAGCAGGAGCTTTAAGCACACATCGGCGGAATATTCAATGTCCGCAACAACACCGCCGATGGCCGTACACTCGGTTTTGAGCCGCTCGAGCATTGCGTAGCTGCACGCTATCTCCGCCTTGACCCAGCGGCGCACAACGCAGATGCCCGCAGCGTCGAGAGCGTCCTTTGCGCTCTTGGTATACGCCCGCAGCAGTCCGCCCGTGCCGAGCAGCACGCCGCCGAAATATGCCCTACCAAGTCCCCCGTTGCCGAGAAGCGTGCCGCCGAAATATCGGGTTGCAACAACAACACAGTCGGTCAGATTCTCTTTAAGAAGAACATCAAGCACGGGTATCCCTGCCGTGCCCTGCGGCTCGCCGTCGTCGGAGTAGCGCACTGCGCCATCTTTAATAATGTAGCACCAGCAGTTGTGGCGTGCGTCGTAAAACTTCTTTTTCATCTCGGTGACAAAGGCTTTTGCCTCGTCCTCGGTCTCGACATAACGCACATGGCCCAAAAAGCTTGACCGCTTTTCGACAAATTCCGCCTCACCTGCGCCTGCGGGGATGAAGTATTCGCTCAATCCTCCCAGTCCTCCTTCGGCTCGGCATAGCCCGGGATGTAGCGCTTTACACGCCCGAAAATTTCCGGCGGCACGATGACCTCCGCCTCGATGCCCTCGTCGGTGTACTCGGTCGACCTGACCGACGCTTCACGGTTTAATAGATCCATGATGCCCGCATCGGAGTACGGTATCCTGAGCGTCACATGGTGGCTGCCACGGTCAAGAAGCTCCGAGAGCTTCTGTACAAGCTCCTGCACGCCCTCGCCGCTTTTGGCCGACAAGCAAACGATGTTCTCGCCGTGGGGCAGGATGCCCATGTAAGCGTCGCACTTGTTGAACACCCGAATGCACGGGGTCTGCTCTGCGCCGAGCTGATTTATGAGCAAGTCAACGACTCTCGCCTGCTCCTCCCAATCGGGGTTACTGATATCTATAACATGCAGCAGCACATCGGCGTAGGCAAGCTCCTCGAGCGTTGCCTTGAACGCCTCGATCAGGTGGTGCGGCAGCTTGCGGATAAAGCCGACTGTGTCGGAGATAAGAACCTCCGTGAGCTCGTCGGCGATGCGCAGCTTGCGGGTCGTGGTGTCGAGCGTGTCGAAAAGGCGGTCGTTTGCCGGAATGTCGGAGTTTGTAAGGCAGTTTAGAAGCGTGGACTTACCGGCATTCGTGTATCCCACGAGTGCCACGATGGGCATATCGTTTTTCTCACGCTTGCGGCGCTGGGTGCTGCGCACCTTGCGCACGGCGGCAAGCTCCTCCTCAAGCTTTTGTATCTTGCGGCGGATGTGGCGGCGGTCGGTCTCAAGCTGCGTTCCGCCCGGGCCTCGGGTGCCGATAGGCGACGAGCCGCCGGAAGCGGTCTGGCGAACAAGGTGCGTCCACATACCCGTCAGCCTCGGCAGCAGATATTTGTACTGCGCAAGCTCGACCTGAAGCTGACCCTCACGGGTCTGCGCACGCTGGGCGAAAATGTCGAGGATAAGCCCCGAGCGGTCGAGGACCTTGACCCCAAGCTCCTCGGACAGCACCCGCATCTGCGAGGGCGAAAGCTCGTTGTCGAAAACCGCAAGGTCAATGTCGTTTGCATCTATAAACTCCTTGAGCTCGGCTACCTTGCCGTCACCGATGAAGCTTCTCGGATCGGGGGTCGGAGGGTTTGGCATCATCATGCCGACGGTCTCACCGCCGGCTGTTTCGACCAAAGCGGCAAGCTCGTCCATGGAGATATCCGTTGAGCGCTCGGAGATATCCATGCTGCTTGCGGCAAGTCCGCACAGCACGGCTCGTTCGGTTTTTACTTCGTTGTTTTCCATAATTTCATACCTCAATGGTTACCCTCGGGTGACAAGGGGATACATGGTTTTGGCAGGCTGCTTTCCGCTCATGCTTCGCTAAACCCCTAGCCCATATATGTCCATTATGCCCGTCGGGTTTTATCTTTGCCTGAACGAAAATCTGCTCTCCCAAAACTGCTTCGCACCTGACAGCAGCCAATTTTCTTGCGATTTTCGTTCTTGTTTGATGAAGGCGGGTCGTAACCCGCCAAGGCAAAAAAGAGCGGAAGGCGCTGAAAAGGGGCGCTGTCAGGCATGCATCCCTTTGCCACCCGAGGGTATTATACCATAAAGACGGCAAAAGAGCACATCAAATTGATGTGCTCTTTAAGTAAACTGAAATTACTTGATGCCGTACTTCTTATTGAACTTATCAACACGGCCGCTGGTATCAACGAGCTTCTGCTTGCCGGTGTAGAAGGGATGGCACTTGGAGCAGATCTCGACGGTGATGCCGGGACGGGTGGAGCCGGTCTCGATGGTTGCGCCGCAAGCGCACTTGATAACGGTGGGCTGATAGTTAGGATGGATTCCTGCCTTCATTGTTCTAATCTCCTCGTCATAGGCTGTCTTGAGCATGAAACATGGTTACAAGACGCAAATTGGATTGTAACACACCGTTACCGTGTTTGCAAGCTTTTTTTAATTTTCCGGCACAAAAACCGTTTGTCCGGTCTCTAAGAAGTACAGTGCGCAGCCCGTGACGGGCTTACCGGTCATTTTCCCGATGGCGATGGCGTACGCACGAAGCTGTCCGGCGTAGCTTTTGGCACGCTCATTTAGCTCCTGCCCACGCACTCGGTCGGTCTTGTAGTCGATTATGGTGAGCTCCCCGTTTTCTTCGATGCAGCAGTCGATGACGCCCTGCAAAAGCACGCTCTCGCCATCGCCGCCGTCAAAGAAGTCCTCGGCGGGACACAGGATGGAGA
>ERZ780111.439-NODE-439-length-12060-cov-6.8_pt1 | contig 12060 bp, 13 predicted proteins | sample MGYA00433084_ERZ780111 | MGnify/ENA primary metagenome ERZ780111 (study PRJEB29588, sample SAMEA2144299) | human gut metagenome | biome: human gut; feature: human-associated habitat; material: faeces | place: Denmark | collected 2008/2010 ... | reverse complement strand
CTCCAACACCATTCGTACCCCATTTGGAGGGGTGTACCCCCTCTTTTGAGGTTCACATCATACAAGAATCCCCATAAATACAAGGTTTTAGCCCGATTCGCGCCCATTTTACCAATATCACAAATGGGTAGTTTCCCCCACCCTATCCCTTAAAACCATCCTTTTCCCTCCCCCTCTATCCTACCCCCGAAAACCCCGAATGTGTAACCCCTAATTTCCGAAAATGTAACCCCTATCTGTAACCCCAATAGTAACCCCATTCCCATTTTTCGCCATTTTTGGACATAAAAAAAGGAGGTCAAACGACCTCCATTCACACGACCGCCCAAACGGCCTTTTATTTGCGTTCTAACGCCATAAAAACACCAGTCTAACCATCTGCCCCACGAGAGCATGAAATAAGCGTAGATTGCTTGATTATAGCGCGTTTCGTGCATAATGTACCATTACCAGACAGCCCTGCATGAAGCAAATAATTCTTCGTTGCGCCGATCTGTTCAGCCGTCAAAACCGTATAAACCGCGGAAATGCTGCTAAAGTACCAGTCTTTCCGCCTCGTTCCATCTATATTGTGCAGCAGATGCACATGTATTACCTTTGCCATATTCACTCATTTTGTTTCTGCAAATATACCAAATAATAATTATATGGAATAATTTCGCAATATAAAAATTCAGAAACACCATAAAAAAAGTGGCCTCAGCCACCATTCTACCCCACCCCAGCACAACACCAACCACCAACAGAAACGCAATATAAACCACCCGTAAGCCCCATGTAAACCACAGGAGCCTCAACAAGCCCCAAAAGTAAACCAAATGTAAGCCTATGTAAACGCTTCGTTTTACGCCGTCATTTCAGCCACACACGCCTAACTCGTTGAAACACAAACATCTCACCCATTTTTCAGCCGACCGACTCATTTACGCTTCGTTCTGTGCCCCATAGAAAGCAATGAGAATATGACAAGTAGAGTTTTCAACATAACAGATGAAGGCTTCAAAATCGACTGGTAAATTTACTAAAAATATCTACCTTTACAATCGGAGCCTAAATATGAAATAGAATGGAAATACATAATTCAACCCTGCCTCAGATCAAGCTCGGTATGCTTCAGGCATCGGACCACGCCATCATATTCGACAAGATAGCCATAATAGATGACAATCTGGACCCTGAACAGAAGGACAAGCGGATCGGCGCACCTGTCAACAAGCCGCTTCCGACAAAGATATTGGTAGGCATCTGCCTGATGTGCATTGAAGGAAGCATTGACCTGAAACTGAATCAAACAGAGTACCATATGGAGAAGAATGACTGTCTTCTCGGAATGCCGGGCTTCATTGCGGAGCATATTTCAATGTCGGGAGAATGCAAAATGATCGTCATCGCAGCAGCACAGGATTTCCTGGGAAAATCTCCTATGAAAGGGACAGAGACTGCCCGCAAGTGGATGATACAGAAAGGGGAACCTTCCGTGATACATTTCCCTGATGAAATCTGCAGTTCATTCCTGTCAGGATACAAATGCTTCAGACAGACTTACGATTTGGCTCATCAGGATTACAGGAACGAGATACTTATCTGCTTCCTGCACACGGCATTGGCACTGTTCTCATCTTGGCTGAAACAGACGGGCGAAACAGAGCACGGACTCTCGATTCCGAGAAAGAAGGACCTCGTGATGAAGTTCCTCAATGATGTACACGAATTCTGCAACAAGGAAAGAAGCGTGAGTTTCTACGCCGAGCGATGCTGTCTGTCACCCAAGTACTTCGCCAAGATCATCACTGACGCGATGGGCAGGAAGCCGGGCGATATCATCAAGGACAATGTGATACTTGAGGCAAAGGTCCTGCTTATCGCCAAGTCATACTCCATCCAGCAGGTCAGCGACAAGCTTAACTTCCCTAACCCGTCCTTCTTCTGCAAGTATTTCAAGGCTGCAACAGGAACTACTCCGCGAAAGTATCAGCTTCGCGGAGATAAAGTTTCTGAGGATGCCAAGGATTCTACTTTGTAGGAATGCGGAAGGCGTCAGACGGAAGCGAGGTGTTCTTCTTCACCTCTTTCATCTCATAGGTATTGGTGATGCCCACGGTCTCTTCCATAATCATCTTTACCAATACGCAGTCGGGTTTGCGGTAGGTCAGGACAATCTTGGAATAGCCTCTGTGTCCCGCAGCCGAAGCAGTGAGCGTAACCACGTAGCCTTCAGCCGTTTCAGAAGCGGTAAGTTTCGCGTTGTTGGCCGCTGCCACAGTCTCGGGATCGCCTTTGATGCAGTTCACAAGTGTATTTGCAAGACTTCCCATCAGCGTGTTCTTGGAGGTGTCGAAGGTCATGGCCTTTCCGCCCTTGTTCATATGGAACTTGTTTCCGTTCACCACCAGCAGCTCGCCGGCAGGTTTGGAATAACGCATCGTAAGATGTCCGTCAGGAGTGAAGTACAATGTTCCCTCAGATGCGATCTTACGGCCTGACGCCTTGATGGTCTTGACCTGAGTGAATTTGCTCTCGATATTCTTTACAGAAGCATTGGCTTTCAATATCTTGGCCACTACTGGCGAAGACGCAGGAGCTGCGGCAACCACCTGGCCTTCAGCAGCAGAGACAACAGATGTGTGGCAGGACAATGCTGCAGCTGCAAAAGCAGCTATAATGGACATGCATCTCATATTGATCCTATTCATAAAGACCGCCATTGATTCCGATAGTCTGGCCGTTGATGTAGGCCGCCTTGTCTGAAACGAGGAACGCCACGAGCTCGGCCACTTCCTCCGGCTCACCGAACCGTTTTGCAGGAATGGTCTTCTTGAGTTCAGCCTCATCGAGCCCCTCTACCATATCAGTACGGATAAATCCCGGTGCAACAGCATTGACAGTAACCTTTCTTGCAGCGACTTCCTGGGCGAGAGCCTTTGTGGCAGCGATGATTCCGCCTTTGGCCGCTGAATAGTTGGTCTGGCCCGGCAGGCCTTTCTGTCCGGACAATGATGCCATGTTCACGATGCGGCCTCTCTTGTGCACCACCATCGGCTGGAGAAGAGGGCGGGTGACATTGTAGAAACTGTCCAGATTGGTCTTCATCACCTTGTACCAGTCGTCCTGTTCCATCCACAGGAGAAGGTTGTCGCGACGGATGCCGGCATTGTTCACAAGCACCTCGACGAACTCGTCCGGATGCGCTTCCTGCCACCCTTTAAGGGCTGAAACAGTCGCCTCATTGTCGCTGACATCGAATTTCAGCAGCTCGGCAGAACCGCCTGCAGCAGTAATCTGCTCCAATGTCGCGCGCGCAGCCTCGTCGTTCGACACATAATTTATAATCACGTGATATCCTTCAGATGCCAGTTTGAGGCACACGGCCTTTCCGATTCCGCGGCTTCCGCCTGTAACCAATGCTATTTTCATTGTCAATGTTTTTTATTACAAAAGTGCTAATTTAGTAATCCAAAATCTCTTTTTCAAGTGATTCGGCATCCAAGATGAAACCGCAGGTGATTACGGATGTCTTGGAAACGCCGAGAATACCGTGCAGATTCAGGCTCTGTCCGGTCAGGAGCAGGTTCTGAACAGGGGTGCGCGGCGAAAGGAACGTCGTGAGCGGGTTGTGATAATCTTTCACCACACCGAAAGCGGCTCCTTTCGGAGACGACGTATAACTGTGCCAGGTGAGCGGCGAACTCATATAAATCTTGTCAATGCAGTCCCTGATGCCATGGATACGGGCATTGAGCAGGTCCAGACACTCATTCAGTTTCTTCTGCTTGACCGCCTCATACTCAGCGCCCCTCGTACCAGGATTCATCCCGTCCCACTCGCCGACAAGGCTCCAGTCCATAGGAGAGAGTATGTCAATGCATTCCGCATACTTGCCCTGCTTCGGAGGATAGAAATGCACCATGATGCTGTCTGTATGGCTATAGTCAGTTCCCCATAAATCCACGTCGTGGGTATGCACGAACAGGTTCTTGTTCATATACGGCAATGTGTCCGGCTTCAGGATGACATTGGCCGTGAACACGCCGTAGGAATTCTTCAGATGGGACATCCTGTTGCGGAATACCTTCTTCACCTGCTTGCACTCTTCGATGAGCCCGACGGTAAGCGCAGGATGGATGTCGGAGATGACCCAGTCAGCGGTGAAGCGTTCCACCTCGCCTGCGGCATTGACAGCATCCACGCTGGAAACGCGTCCGTCATCCGATATGTGGATAGTGTCCGCTCTCATTCCGGTAAGGATGCGTCCGCCACGTGAGCGGAGTTCCTCGGCAAGTTTTGCAGCTATCAATGCTCCGCCGCCAAGTTTGCGATTCTCGTCATATCCCAGACGCCACGAACTGTCCACGAACGAGTTGGTCGCCTGCACATAGACATACATAGGAAGCGTCTCCCTGTCCAGTTCCATCTTCATCATCGAGCCACACAGGATATCACGCAACCTCTTGTCGGTTATGGAGTTGCACAGAAATTCATACGCTGACTGCCCGAACATGTCGAACATGTCGGTCTCAGGCTTGAACGAGTCGAACATCCGGTCGCCGATCTCCTTCAGTATCTTGGAATATTTATGGAGTTCCTCCGCATGAGTCGGAAAGTATTCGGCCAGCCGTTCAGCAAAACGCAGATGACCGGACGGCACGGGATATGAGGCCACTTCCTGAAGGTCCTTGTCCGCGAAGGAAATCTCATCGAAACAGTCCTTGTCCAGGCATTTCCACGGCAAGTCCATCAGGTCGAAATACTTGAACAGCGAATAGAGCGGCTGTCCCGGTTCGAGTCCACCTACGTAGTGGAATCCCGTATCGAAACTGTGAGCCTTGCCATCTGAGCCCCTGCGGGTGAATGTCTGAAGATTCCCTCCTATCTGGCGTTCCTGTTCAAGCACCGTCACATCGAAACCATGCCTGGCGAGAATGACTCCACACTCCAGCCCGCCGATTCCGCTGCCTATTATTATTGCGCTGTCCTTCATTATTTTGTGATTCTTTTCGCAAACCTTCTGATCTTCAGCATCTGGCGGAAGAAGAACGGTTCGAGAGTGTAAGTTATAAGTATTGTGGTGACCATTCCCACGAGCGTACTGAACCCGATGGAACGGATTGCAGGATGGGTCGCGAAGAACATTGACAAAACCACTACTATCAGTACGAAAGCAGAGAAGAAAATCGCTGTCTTATGCCATTCCAGCAGGCTTTTGCGGCCGGAACGGGCCTCCGCGAGAAGTCCCTCCATCACGAATATGCTGTAGTCCACGCCGATTCCGAAGATGAATGTGGAGATGATGATATTGATCAGATTGAACTGTATTCCGAACAATGCCATAAGTCCCTCGACCACATACCAGCTGAACGCCATCGGCATAAACGCTATCAGCGCCACTAAGATATTCCTGAATGAGATCAGGAGGACGATGAGGACGAAAATGGAGGATATGAGCAATATCATATTGAAGTCATCGTGCACGATGGACACCATGTTTCCGGTGTAATAGAACGGGTCAGCGACTATTATATGCGGAAGTTCAGCAAGCCTGTCGCTCACCTTCATTCTCAGGTCCTGTTTCAGCTTGACCGGCGTGAACACCAGGAACCTGCCGTCATCCATCTTTTCCACCAATGTCGTGCTCAGTCCGTCCGGCAGAATCTGCGCCTCATAGAGCGAGCCAGGTTCGTAGTCCGCCTCCAGCATTGCCGTAAACGGAGCGAACATTGACGGATCGAGACCGTATTTCCGGGCAGCACTTGACACGAGCGAAACCGCTTTCTGTGAACGTGTTACGCCATCACCGCCATTCCACCACGAGTTCCATTTGGCGATACGCTCCTGCTGCTCGGCCTCAGGCACGAACAATGTGGATGCCATCTTGGAATAAGACGTGAGCATCCCCGCCTGCTGCATTGAATCGCAGACATTGACAAGAGCCTTATTGTTCACCAATGCCTCGTCGAGGCTTTCTCCCGCTGCAGCGAAATAAACCTGCACGTCATTGCCCAAGTTCTTCTGGGCGTACAGTGCCTCCGAAGCCCTGGTCTGCGGTGAAACATAGCCGATATTCTTCAGGTCAGAATCGAAGGTGACCTTGCCGGAGAATGCCACGCCCACGACGATCAGTGCTATCACGCCGCCTATGAGCCACTTGTTCTTGTCATAAGGCATATCATTGAACCTGGCCACCAACGCGAATACCTTCTCATTCTTGCGTGTATCGTCCTTCTTCAGAAAGTGCGGCAGGAAAATCAGGCCGAAGAGCGTGCTGGCAATCAATGATACGGAGGCGAAGATTCCGAAGTCCCTGAGCAGGTCACTTTCCGTGAAAAGCAGGCCAAGGAAGGCTCCTACCGTAGTCAGACAGCCGAGGCAGACCGGTACCGATTCGTCTTTCAACACCGCCGCCGAATCGCCGACATACTTGAAATGCGTCAGAATATGCAGGATATAGCTTATCGCCACGCCGAGGATAATCGACCCGATGCCGAGTGCCATCAGCGACATTGTCCCTTTCAGGAAATACATGAAGGCCAATGCCACGAACGCACCGAAGGCTACAGGGAGCACATTCATCGGTATAAACGAGAAGCTCCTGAACGATAGGCACAGCACTATCAGTATGATTATCAATGAGATGCCTACAGTCATGAACAGATCCCGCTTTATCACTCTCGAGTTGCCGAAGCTGCGGACCGGGGCCCCGTGATAATACACCTGCGCATCAGGATAAAGCTGGGTAAACTCCTCCGCAAGGGACTCGATTTCGCCTACCAGCTGCGAGCTCGCGCGTGTGTCGAATGCGGTCAATGCAGGTGATACGAAGGCCAATGCCACTGTGCTGTCAGCGCAGAAAAGGTGCGAGTCAATGATGGTGAACCCCGCTGATGATCCGGTATCTTTCTTTCCGAATCCGAGCGAGCCGGCAAGTACGTTGCGCAGGCCGAGAGGGTCGGTGGAGACCATCTGCGTGGCTGAACCGGTCTCGTCATTCATCACCGTTTCATAGTTCACGGCCATCATGCTGTCCACCGCGTGAGGTGTCAGCAGAGTTTCGAACTTGCTGTAGCAGGATGTGTCCACGAATGAAGGCACGTGCGCCATCGCGAAGTCCAGCGCCATGAACGGCAAGTCGTCGTCGATTCTGTAAAGGACATTGTCAATGCAGTGTGACGCGGAATCTCTCACCATCAGCGAGTCCACGAATTCGTCTGCATAGGATGACAATGTATAGATATCCAGGATGGTGTCGCGGGACGTTATCTGGATGAAGATCTTGTCCTTGACTTTCAGATTGCCGAAAGCCAGGCCGCTGTCAGAGGTCGCTGCTGACGGAAGAAGCTTGGTAATGTCCTCTTCGTACTGGACTTTCAGTCCGAAATAGACAGAAAAAACTACAAGTGCCCCGAGAATGGTGTACATCAATGATTTACGATTCTCGAAAAACTTGTAGAGTGAAGTAAAAAACTTTGTCATCTTACTATTTCAATTCCTTGAACTTGGACTTCCACTGTCGGTAGAATTCCGGTTCTGATGGTTCCAGAACTCCATCGGAAGTGGTAAAAAGCTGTATTGTGGAAGCCGTGAGCACTACTTTATCATCCCGCTCACGTCTTATCTCATATTCAAAACAAATTTTCGCGCCTCTTGACGGCTTGTATTTTATCGTCACAAGCAGCACGTCATCATAAGAGGCAGAATGCATGAAGCGCACATGGTAGTCGAAGATGGGGCAATAGTATCCGTTCTCCACTATTGTGACATAGCTGAGGCCATATTTCCGGCCAAATGCTTCACGGGCGTCTTCCATATATTTCAGATAGTTTCCGTGCCACACGACACGGATAGGATCGACTTCCGAGAATCTTACGGCAACTTTTACCGTTTCACTCAATTCCATCGTTGCTATAGTTTATAATCCTAACAGTTTCTATTTGCTGAAGTTCAGCTCCGTTCGAGAGGTTTTCCCTCTGCTGGAGGGCGCAGGCCCACGCGCTTCGTTTCCTTCCTACGTTACCCCCTCCCTAAATCCCTCCCCTCGGGGTCGGGACATACTAATCGACAATGAAGATCTTGATATCTCCATTGGCAAGCATCTCGCCGCCGGAAAAGGTTTCCGTATGGACCAGCGACATTCCCATCGCCTCGCCCGTCACGGTAACACGCGTCCGCAAGTTCTCACCTGCAGCAGGCCTTCTGACAATCCTGAAAGCCTTGATCTCACCAATCAGCCCGATATGCGGCTCTTCCCCTGCAAGAAAATACCTGTAGCCGGCAAACGCAGCAGCACTCTGGGCCGAATGTTCAATGATTCCAGGTTCCAACAGATGACCGTCAATGCAGAAAACATTGTCCTCCAATACGGTAAGCCCAGTCTCCCCGCCATTTTCATCAGCCGAGAAAAGTGTATCCACCATCGTCATCGGAGGCCGCTGCGGAATGAGGCGGAAAATCTCCTCGCCCCTCGCGAGCACCTTGTCATCCATAGAACCTGAATTCATATTGAAAATCTAATTACATTCTGTCATAGACAAAATCATAGAGGGCGCCGAATGTCTGGATCTTAGACACTTCTGAACCCTGGATCTTGATACCGAAGTTGGACTCGATCAGAGCAACCAGGTCCACGAGGCTCAAGCTGTCAAGCTCAAGTGTATCCTTGATAGGAGCGTCAGGTGTAATGACAGACTCATCCACTTCAAATTCCTCTGCGAGCGCAGAATTGATTTTTTCGATTAATTCCTGTTTTTCCATTTCTAAAATATGTTTATTCGATTATTACTACCTACAGATTACGCACAATCAATGTCGAATTGGTTCCGCCGAAGCCGAACGAGTTGGACAAGAATGTGTCGAAATGCTTTTCAATCCTCGTAGCAGGAATCAGCAGTTTTGCTGAATCCTCATCCGGATTTTCGAAATTGAGGTTGGCAGCGATAAAGTCATTCTTCATCATCAGGATTGAATAGATGACCTCACTGGCACCAGCCATCCACATCTCGTGGCCAGTCTGCGACTTGGTACTGGTAACCTCCACCTTCTGGTCGCCGAAGACATTGAAAATAGCCTTTGCCTCATTGGTATCACCAACGTGAGTAGATGTAGCATGAGCATTGATATATCCGATTTCAGCCTTGTTGATGCCGGCGCGACGGATTGCCATCTCGAGCGAACGGCTCGGGCCCTCCACGTTCGGAGATGAAATGTGGTCACCGTTGCCTGAGAAGCCGTATCCGAGAACCTCAGCGATGATAGGAGCACCTCTGCGTACAGCAGACTCATAACTCTCAATGATGACTGTCGCTGCACCGCCACCCGGCACCAGACCGTCACGGTCACGGTCGAACGGACGGCATGCCTTTTCCGGCTCGCTCTCTCTTGTAGAGAATGCTGAAATACCGTCGAAAGAACCTACTGACCAAGGATTTACCTCCTGGGCACCACCGCAGACAACCATATCCTGAAGACCGTTCTGAATAAGCAGGGCACCAAGACCGATAGCATGTGAACCGCTGGCACAAGCTCCTGAAACTGTGAGGTTTATACCTTTCAGTTTGAAAAGGCAGCCGAGGTTCATGGTGACAGTACTGTTCATTGACTGGAAGATAGCACCAGAGCCGCAGAGAGTCGTGTCCTTCTTCTCACGCATAGTATCAACAGCATTGACAACAGGCACTGTAGAACTGTCATTTCCATAAAGGAGGCCCACCTCGTGCGAATTCAGGTAATCCTGGTCGATTCCCGCATTGCGCAAAGCATCTCTTGTCGCGCAGTAAGCATATTTTGCCTGCTCCGGCATAAACACTCTCTGAGAACGGGAGAGTTCTTTTCTCAAATCCGGTTCCACAAGTTTTGCGGTCAATGCAGAACGGAATCCCATCGCCTTGCGTTCCGGGTCGAATATGATGCCTGACTTGCCGTTGTACAACGCATCACGCACTTCATCCAATGTACTGCCGAGACAGGAATATATTCCCATTCCGGTAATTACTACTCTATGTTGTTCCATTTTCAAATAATTATCTTGTTATGTAATATTCTTATAATGAACTACTTGCCCAATATATTATCAATCCGGGAGAAGAGTTTTCTCCTGTCTGAACGCAGACGCTCCAAAAGTCCGGATTTTTCTCCGTTCAATGCCTTGATATCCCTGATCAGCTCACTCACCCATCCGGCATAAGCCCATTCGAAAAGGCAGAGCGCAGGGAACAGCGCCACATAGACAATTCCGGCCAGAAGACTCGCCTTCATCCAAGTAATGATGAACGTGATGAGTCCGAAAACCGGAAAGATGAACAATGCGTTGAGTGCGATGAGGAAGGTTCCGGAGAACATCTTGTCCTCAGCCCTGTCAGCAAAATATTTAGGTATGAACCACGCGGGAAGCGCCGGCCACAATGCGAACACTGCCAACGGGGCAAGAATAATCAGGACAGCCACCTGCACGAGCATATCCACAAGAGAAGGAGTCTTGTCCAGTTCCTTCTCGGAGAGTCCGCTCTTCTTCAAGTCTGCGCCGAAGGTCAATGTTTCTGCATAAAGATCATTGACAGCAGCCTCGTCAGATGCCTTGGCCGCGTCCAGCGCAGCTACGAGCTTTCTGTCGGACTCGAGTTTCTGCGGGAGCAATGCCGGATCCAAGTTCTGTGTCAATGCGAATTTCTCTCCATAGGAACTCTGTCTGATTAAGTCGATGGCATCGTAGTTCTCCACGTCATCGATACTCAGCATCATCCCCTTGATCTGCTCACGTACAAGGGCATTGACCTGCCTCTGCGCAGTCCTCGGCTTAGTCTTGTATAATTCGTAAAACGGCTTCAGAGATATCGGAGTGCCGTATTTTATCAATGTCTCGGTACGCAGCCATCTATATTCGGAATAGTGGTTGCAACTCGGCAGGATGAAGATTTCCTTCTCAAAGCCGCTCATCTCAGCAGCATCGAATGCCATCTTGGTATATCCGTAAGAGAAAGTTCCGAGCCAATGTTTGTCCTGATGTCCGGCTTCAGGGAAAATCACGACTGTATTACCGTCGAGAAGTGATTTTTCGGAATCACGGAACGTGGCGCCGTTGTTTTCCAATGCCTTTTCACCTTCCCAGTTCAGCCTGAAAGCCGGCAACAACCCTATGGAACGAAGGAATTTATCAGCGATTGGACTCAGAGCGAAGACATCCGCCCTGACTATCAGGTGCACCAGCCTGTCTCTGATGGACAGCAAAACACCCAAAGCGTCATTCATCGCGTTCTGGTGATCTGACACGACAAGAAGCGGAGTTCCATCCTCTGGAACATTCTCGGTATTCAGATAATATACTTTTTTGTAGTAGATTTTTTCTGTCAAAAATCTAACATACGCCTTAAACCAACGGTACAATACCGGCATATTGGCCTTTGCCATAAACAATAAAGTTTCTATCCCGACAATTCGGGGAGGTTTTAGTCTGTAAGCGTGAATAACATCTGCCGCTTACTTGCACGCATATTTTGCAAATATAGGTAATTTTTTTGACAATATGGCCCATTTTGAATCTTGGCAGCGGCTCCGCATCATGGCGGCTGTGGTGAATGCGGATAAAGAGTTTACCATCTGGGACAAAACAAAAAAACAGACTCACCGTAATAGTGAATCTGTTTCTGAATTTGTGGAGATAGACGGAGTCGAACCGACGACCCTCTGCTTGCAAAGCAGATGCTCTAGCCAACTGAGCTATATCCCCATTGCTATTAAGCGGTAGACCTGAGCAGATTTGAACTGCTGACCCCTACATTATCAGTGTAGTGCTCTAACCAACTGAGCTACAGGTCTATATGAATAATGAAAGATTAAGCACAGGAATTTTTCAAGAATTCCTTGCACTCCAACCGCGAGCTCGTGTCGGATCTCACTCCAAAAAGGAGGTGTTCCAGCCACACCTTCCGGTACGGCTACCTTGTTACGACTTAGCCCCAATTACCGCTTTCGCCCTAGGACGCTCCTTTCGGTCACGTACTTCAGGCGCCACCGGCTTTCATGGCTTGACGGGCGGTGTGTACAAGGCCCGGGAACGTATTCACCGCGCCATGG
>ERZ780111.436-NODE-436-length-12134-cov-7.32428_pt1 | contig 12134 bp, 7 predicted proteins | sample MGYA00433084_ERZ780111 | MGnify/ENA primary metagenome ERZ780111 (study PRJEB29588, sample SAMEA2144299) | human gut metagenome | biome: human gut; feature: human-associated habitat; material: faeces | place: Denmark | collected 2008/2010 ... | reverse complement strand
CTTATGCCTTATTCGGGCAAGACACAGCAGACACCCGTACAGGCTATGGCGGCAAAGCTCCCCGTACTTTCGGGCAACACAAAGACAGCTTCCATAATGGCATGGGGCTTTGATCCTTTCGTAAGCCGTCAGTCGCCCTATCACGCAGCCGCTCTTGCAGTAGTCGAGAGTATGGCTAAGGTAGTAGCCGCAGGCGGTAAGAGCGAAAAATGCTGGCTCACATTCCAGGAATATTTTGAACGTACACAGGGCGATCCTGAGCGTTGGGGCAAGCCTTTTGCCGCACTTCTCGGCGCATATAAGGCTCAGATTGCACTCTCAAGCGGCGCTATAGGCGGCAAGGACTCAATGTCGGGTACATTTGAGCATATAGATGTTCCGCCCACGCTCGTTTCTTTCGCAGTTTCAACTGCAAAGTCAGACAAGATAATTTCCGCCGAATTCAAGCTCCCCTGCAGTGATATTTACTACATTGCACCTGCATACGATGAAAACGGTATGCCCGACTTTGACAGCGTCAAGAAGGTATTTGCTACAGTAGAAAAGGCAATTGCCGACGGCACTGCCCTGTCAGTATGGACTTTGGCTCACGGCGGTATTGCAGAAGGTATCTTCAAGATGTCGCTCGGTAACAGAATCGGTGCAAAGCTTAAAGCTATGGACGATGAAAAGCTGTTCGGTCTGCACTACGGTGCATTCATCATCGAGGCTAAGGGCGCAATAGAGGGCGCAGAGCTTATCGGTGAAACGGTGAGCGACTACACGATTACGGCAGGCAATGTCAAGCTTGACATTGCAGATCTTGAGAAGAAGTATGACGCTGTTCTTGAACCTATCTTCAAGAATTCGCTCCCCGAAATGCCGAGGCCCGTATCGGTTGCTTACGACAAGGGTTGTGATCTTCTCACAAACAAGGCTCCCGGCACTATCGCAAAGCCTAAGGTACTTATCCCCGTATTCCCCGGTACTAACTGCGAATACGATATGGCTGCCGCATTCAACAGATACGGCGGTGAAGCTGAAATATTCGTTATCAGAAACCTTTCTGCAAAGAATATGGAAGACAGCGTAAACGAATTTGCAAAGAGAATCGAAGGCAGCCAGATGATAGCTGTTCCCGGCGGTTTCTCAGGCGGTGACGAACCCGAAGGCTCGGCTAAGTTCATCAACGCATTCTTCCGCAATCCTAAAATCAAGGATGCTGTAGAGAATATGCTCTATGCCCGTGACGGTCTTATGATTGGTATATGCAACGGCTTCCAGGCTCTTATCAAGCTTGGTCTTGTGCCTTTCGGCAAGATAGTTCCTCTGTCAAGCGAAAGCCCCACGCTTACATATAATACAATAGGCAGACACCAGTCACAGCTTGCTCTTACTAAGATTTGCACCAACAAGTCACCGTGGCTTATGCACTGCAAGGTGGGCGAGGTTTACAACATACCGATTTCGCACGGTGAAGGACGTTTTGTAGCAAGTGACGAGGTTATCGCAAAACTTATCGAAAACGGTCAGATTGCTACTCAGTATGTTGACCTTAACGGCGAGCCTACAATGGATCTTGCATACAATCCCAACAGCTCGATGTGCGCTATCGAGGGTATCATTTCTCCTGACGGACGTGTACTCGGTAAGATGGGTCATACAGAGCGTATAAGCTCAGACACCTGCGTTAATGTTGACGGCAACAAGGAACAGCTTCTGTTCAAGGGTGGCGTTGACTACTTCAGAATTTAACATTAAAACCGCATAAAATCTGCCCTGCAACGTATTCAGAACGTTGCAGGGCATTTTTGTCTGCAAAAATACAGAGCAGACTTCCGTCTGCTCTGCGATGTTTTTACTTACTTATTCTTTCTCTTTCTTGCCTTATACGTTACAGGAACTGCTCCGCCGGCAACAGCCGCTACCGCAATCCAGGCGGCAAGTGACGATGCGCCTGTTTCGGGGTTTCTCTTTCCGAATTCTTCGGGTGCTTTTTCAAATGCACAGGCTATACACTCATAATGGCCTATACCCGGCTCTGTGGCGGTAGGTTCTTTATCTACCACCCACTTGAACTCGTGGTCGTCAGCATCGATTATATTGCCATTGTCATCAACGTGCCAGTGCTTATTCTTATCGTGTTTCCATTCCTTCTTACCGCTAAGCTTAGGAAGTGCTTTCTCCTCCTTGATGCCGCAAACGTTGCAGGCTCTGTACTCTTTACCCTCAGATGTGATTGTCGGCTCAACGAGAGTTTTCCACTCGGACCAGTCGTGTCCCTTCGGAGAAATCTCCTTTATGTCTTTTCTTTCATCGCAATTTCTGCAATGTACAGAATCCTCGCCTTGCTCAGTGCATGACGGTGCAATATCAACAGTACGGGAATCCTCCCATTCGTGCGCCGGCTCTATAATTCCGGTCTGTTCGAAACCGCAATGGATACAAGCGTGTTTCTTAACGCCGTTTTCAGTACAGGTTGAAGGCGTTACTACCTCCCATTCGCCGTAGGTGTGATCTGTAACGGGGATAACCGTTGAATCCTTTGTTGCGTCACAGCGTGAGCAATGGATGGATTTAGAGCCTTCGGTCGTGCAGGTAGGTTCCTTGTCTATCGTGTAATCCTCTTCCCAATCGTGAGCGTCCGGGTCTATATCGGTATCTTCATATTCAGTGTATCCGCAGATCTCACATTTTCTTGTTTTCTGACCGCCTGCAACACAGGTAGAGTCTTTTGATACCGTCCACTCACCAAATGAATGTCCTGTCGGTTCGATCTCTGTTACATCCTTTGTCGCATCACATCTTGAACAATGTATCGACTTTGAACCGGGCTTTGTACAAGTGGGTTTTACATCTGTTGTGTATTCGGCATTCCAATCGTGTCCGAGCGGTGCTGTATCACGTTCTTCTTCAAATTGGCATACGGAGCAGATATGCTTTTCCTTACCGCCTTCTTCACAATTTGCCGCCTTGCTTTCTTTCCACTCACCGAATTTGTGACCGCTTGGAGCACCGCTTTCAAATACAAGCGTTGTGTCATTCGTGTGTGCTCCGCATTCGCACGAATAGAAATACTTGGCAGGATTTACGCAATCTGCAGGAAGTGCAAGCGTATCCTCGTTTACGGTCTTTATATCAAATGTATGATTTTCTTTATTGATTTTTGCCTGACAGTTCTTACAAAGACTATAGTGTCCGGTAAGATCGGAATAATACAGTTTACCGTCACTCTCGTGTTCAACCTTATAAGTCAGCGTGAAACGTGCCAGAGCCTTATCCTGAGTGCCTGCAGACGCATCCGCATAAGCGGTTCTGTCTGTTATAACGATGAAATCTTCGGTATAAGTTCCTGTGGCTAAATTGCTGTCGGGCTTAACTGTGAATGTTGCAGTTGCGCCCTTTGCAAGCTTTGAAGAGCCGTCATCGGCAGTACCCCAATCATCGCCGGCAGTGTATGATACTGTGAACGAAGAAGTATCAGTTATGACACCGCTTGCTTTATTAAGGTCTGATTCCTTTACTACTCTGTACTTTGCTATAGAACCGCCCTCTGTGACTTTCACCTTGAGCGAAACTGTCTTTGTCGGGTTGCCGTTATCAAAATCTGTACCGATGTCAACAGTTGACACAGGATTGTTTTCACTGTCTGTTACAGATATTTCAACATCTTTAAGACTTGCGTCTGCAGTCACGATAAGGTTGCGATCAACCGAAAGTGCTATGAACTCACCTGTCGTGCTGTCAAACGTGTACATATTGTCAGGTATCGCATTACCGTCAATATCTGTTACATTAACGCCTGAGAAACGGTATTCATCGGGATCGTTCAGTGCAAACGTAAACCTTGAAGAATCTCCTGCTACAGCAAAGACATTTCCGTCCGTTACGGTTGTTTCATTCGTATTATTTGCCTTTATGCAATAGGGCATTACATTTGTGCATGGCTCGCTGTCATCTATTATTTCACCGTCACCGATGCGGACAATATTAAGTCTGTTTGATTCCGATACTATTGTGTAGGCATCGGCAACATCGGTTAAAGCATTTCCGCCCGACAGCTTTATTTTATAGCCGGTTTCCGCAATGCACTTACCGCTTGCATAATCCAGCGTATATCCGGCACCGGAAGCAGGTGTGAACCTGCGGATAACACCGCCGTTCGTCTTTGTTATCTGTGCCGCACTGTCGGCTTTTGTGATACTGCCGTTTGTGAGTATCGTACCGTTATCGACAGACAGAGTACCTGCTACGGAAATATCGCCGTAGGTTTCAATAACAGTGCCGTCGGTTACCTTTGCCGTTCCGTGACCGATTATATCAAGCTTTGCATTTTCGTAACCGTTCACAGACAGGAGCTTAAAATCGCCAGAAGTATTGGCGGCATCGGAATCATCGAGCTTATTGACATTGAGAATACCGTTTACTGCGTATATTCCGCTTACCGATGTTCCGTCATTTCCCGGCTTGCCATTATAATTATCCTGCTGTTCAGACGGTACATTGGTATTTGTACCGGGGTTTCCGCCTCTGCCGGCTGTAACGTTAAGTTTGCCGCCATTAAGATACACCTTTGTGTTATCGGTTATAGCCGCACTGCCGTTACCGCCGTCGCCGCCAATGCCGTAATACTTTTCATTTGTATCGTAGTCAGTGTTATAACCTGCATCGCCGCCTTTACCGCCATTGCCGCCGATAACAGTTACTGTGCCGCCTGCAACCGTGAACGACGAAACATTTACCGCAACTTTGCCGTCCTCACCGTTTTTTCCGTTAGCCTCATCGGAACCGCTATCCGTAGTACCCCATCCGCCATTATCACCGTACGCTCCGATAAAGCCAATAACACCGCTTGCGTTTTCACTCTCACTATAAAAAGTTATTGTTGCGTCTGTGCCGGCAATACCGTTCACTACACTTACCACTGCATCGTTCTTGAGTATGACATTTACATTTCCTTTAATTTCTACAGGATTATATATATTTTTTTGGTTGTCATAATCATAGGTTGTTGTGATGATATTAACGATACCGTCAGCCACATACCACGTTTCTTTGCCGGCAATGCCCCATGCAGTATCAGTTGAAGCTATCTTTGTATAATCAGTTACCGTTCCGCTTATAACAGTACCGTCTGCGGACAGTCCGTAATAACTCACCGCTTCATCGGCAATTGCGTTGATTACTGTAAATGACAACGTGCCGACTGCAAGGACGGCAGATGTTGCTATGCAAGTTATGATTCTGGTTGAAAATTTTCTTTTCATTTGTCTCTCCTTATCTGAAAATTTCAAGTAATGATATACATTACTTATCTATCATACAATTGTAACATTCCATAAAGAGAATTTCAACAAATATGGCACGAACGGTCAAAAAATGGCGGCGAATGGTATAATTACCTTCGCCGCCTGACTATAAAGAATGATTACTTATCAAAACCGAGCAATTTCTTCGTTCCTGCTTTTTCAAGCGCAACTGTCAGAAGCACGCCTGCTATAAGCCCTACAGCGCCCTGTATTGCGTTTCCTAAAATGCCTGCCGCCGCTGTTGCTACGTTGCCGTAAAGTATAATATCATAAACGAAGTAGCCTGCCACCATAATTATTTCTGCCACAGTGCCGCCGATTACCTTGCCGACAAGCGACTTGAAATAAGAGCCGTTCATAAAGCACTTTGCAATGTAGAATGCCGCTACTGCCATAAGTGCCTTGATTATCAGCGTTGCAGGCGCATAATAAGCATAACCTGTAAGCAGATCCGCCATCGCAGAGCCTATGCCTGCCGCCGCAACTCCCCACGGCGAGCCGATAAGCCATACCGATGTAAGCACCATTACATCGCCGAGATTTACATAGCCCTTTAGCGGCATAGGTATCTGTACCACCATTGTCGCAACACAGGTAAGTGCGGCAAGCACAGCTGCCGTAACCATTAATGTGAGATTTTTTGTCTTTACCATTTCTTTTGTCTTCTTTCTTTTGTATTTGGCTTATTTGCCTTTTTTCATATCATTGGCGGAGTAAACGACCTCCGCATAGATAGCCGCAATAATTCTGTACAGCTCGACCGGTATCGTTTCACCGCTGTTGAGCATTACAAGAAGCGCCGCCGTGCTGTCGTCACGGTAAACGGGAACGCCGTTCTCGTCTGCGATATTTATAATCTTCTTCGCAAGCTCGCCAAGGCCGGACGCTACCACGACCGGAGCATAGTTAAGGTCGGGATTGTACTTAAGCGCCGCCGCAGCCTGCTTTCCTAAATTACGCTTGGACATTAAGACCCTTCCTCCTGTCAATTATTTTCGGGAAAACCTCTGTCAGCACATGAGGCTTTCTCAGCACCGCAGTTTCAAATTTTGCGGGCTTATAGCCGATATTCCTTATTATAAGGTCAATTTTATCGCTAAGCCTTTTTATCTTGAAGCCGAACTTTTCGGGATAAAGAAGCGACAGATTGATATTTTCACCCAGTGCGTACATATCGACCTCAAAACGTCCTATAGATTCAACGTCAAATGTCAGGAACAAGTGATAATTCTTCTGTCCGACAGGCGTGTTGTTGGGGTTGTTCTCATCGTTATCGACCCACAACTCGCCGAACGCCTTTGTATCCTCGATCTGCAACGGCAGGATATAGTGCGCAAGAGGTGTGAATACACCCGGTGCATTGAGAAGGCTCTGCAGAAGATTTGACGCATTGAAATCGTCCAGCGACTGAATAGCCTCGTGATTTATATTCTTACCGATAAAATCGGTCAGCTTATCAAGAGTAGACGGTGCGGAAGGGATATTGCTCGAAGGCGGCAGTTCCTTACGCTGTGCCATCTCATTTACTATATTGGTGAAAAACTCAAAAAGCGTGTCACGCTGAGGTATATCCGGCATTTCACGGAGAATCTCATTGAGGTAGTCAACAAGTGCCGCCATATCCTTGATTCCCTGAAAATCACGATGTACCGCAGGAATAATCTGTCGGCTGTCAGTGCCTGTCAGCATTGCCATTATTATATTCTTAAGTGTCTGCAATCCGGATTGTTTTCCTTCATCAAACGGCGATGTCAGAAATTCCAGCTTATCCCTAGACAAATCCAGCTCCGCAAGATAGCTTTCATCGGATAAATGTGACTTAATAAACAAAGACAGAGATAATTTTTCAGCTTTATTGTCAAAAATGCTTAAATAGTCTTGATTTTCGGACTGATTTAGTGTATTATTATAACTATCAGGAATATCCGACATCTCGCTGAGCTGTTTTTTGCTGAAAATCTTTTTAAGAAGATTTCCAAATGCAACAGACAGCTCCCTACGCATATCATCCGACGGAATATATGCAAGGAGATTTGCAAAGCTCTCCTTGAGCATACCGTTGTTGGTGTTGTAGCGTGAAAGATTATGTATTATGAGCGGAATGAACGTCTGTGTTCTTTCATCGTTCAGAAGACTTGCGGAAACGTCCTTCAGCAGTGCGAGCGTTTCACTCTTGAGCGGCTCGAACATATCAGCCGCACTACTGCTCTTCCATTGTGAAGACAAATCGGAGAGCTTGCGGGAGAGCGACTCGTTCGGTGAAAAATATTCGGACAGGAATTTGAGATTCGCACCGAGTGCATTAAGTATCTCCTGCTTGTTTGACGAATAGTTGAGTGCTTTCAGTAGCTGACCGATACTTTCTTTTATATCGGGGCTTGTGGTGGTCTTCAGGATACCGTGGAGCAGCTTGTAAAACTCATCACCGCTGAACATCGTGTTCTGCTTTTCCTGGTTCTGAATCTCACGGACCAGCTTTTCGGGAGCAAGATAAAAGCTCTTGATAAGCTCATCCATATCGTCGTAAAGCTCTGTGTAACCGTTGATCATCGTCTGCTCGAGCAGATCCGAACTTAACAGGTTCTTGAGCGTTTCGACCGCCATAGTGGGATCTTTTATCTGAACAGTAAGCGGAGCGAGATTCTTTCTGCCCATCATCATAGCGGCGGCGGAATCGTTATCCTGCGCCGTAGATGCTTTGATAGGCTGAGCAAGCTCGACCATATCAAACGGTTCTATATTACCGTCATACTGCCGGTTAGTGAACGAATAGCTCTTACTGTTGGAAACAGGAGCCGTAATCTGTGGAATGTTGGGCATATATATTTCCTTTCAGATGCACATTTTAAAGCCGTGCATCGCATTGCTTGACTTTAAGTTTAGCACATTTCAAGGGATTTATCAATATCAATCTTACGATTGTAAAATAAAAAAATCAGGGAAAGGCGGTTTTGTATATGGCAAAGGTTGAACCCGGCATGGAATCCATGCTCGAAATGTACATATTTGAAACCAATACGTTGCTTGAACAGCTCGATGAAATTCTTCTCAGAACAGAGGATGCAAATGTATTCTCGCAGGAGGATATCAACGAGATATTCAGAATAATGCACACAATCAAAGGCTCGTCTGCAATGATGGGATTTGAAAATCTCCAGCATCTTGCGCACAAGGGCGAGGATATGTTCTTTGTAATAAGGGAGAAGCCCGAAATTGCGAAGGATGCACATTTTGTATATGAACTTATATTTGAGGTTTCCGATCTATACAAGGCTGAAATCGAGTATATACAGAATTCGGGGGATGACGACTATACGCCTACCGACTTCTCGGAAACGTTCAAAAAGCTCGAAGACGCAACGGAAAGATTAAAAGCAATGGAAAGCGGTGCCGCTCCTTCGGAAAGCGCTCCTGCGGAAAGCGCTCCTGCGGCAAAGCAGGAAGCATCTGCCGCTCCTGCAGGAAGCAACGTTGAGGGAAGCATGACCGTCCGTGTATTCTTCGAGGACGGCTGTAAGATGGAGAACCTCCGTGCTTTCCTTCTGCTGACAAAGATAAAGGATGTTGCCGAAGTTATCAGCTGTACTCCTCCCGATGTTGAATCCAATGCGGATACGGCAAAGGATATTGTCGAGAACGGTTTCCTTGTGACCTTCAAGGGCTTTGACGGAGATAATGATACGGTAATTAAAGCTATAGAAGGTGCAGTCAACGTTGAGTCTTACGAAATAATAGACACACCGTCTGCGGCACATGCCGAAGAAAAGCCTGCTCCCGCACCGGTTAAAGAGGCTGCTCCCGTTGCCGCCCCTGCAAAGACGGAGGAAAAGCCGCAGGCTCAGCCTGCTCCTGCAAAGCCTGCCGCAAAGAGTGCGGTCACAAAGGCTCAGGAGGACATTAAAAAGGCTAACGGCGGTCAGAAGCATAGCCTTATCAGCGTAAATCTGTCAAAGCTTGACACACTGCATGATATTGTCGGTGAAATCATAACGACCGAGTCAATGGTAATAGCAAACCCGGATCTTGAGGGCCTTGAGCTTGAGAGCTTCTCAAAGGCGGCAAGACAGCTCAGAAAGCTGACAGACGAGCTTCAGGATACCGTAATGTCTATCAGAATGGTACCGCTTGCAGGCGTATTTCAGAAGATGGGCAGAATTGTCCGTGATATGAAGATAAAGCTGAACAAGGAAGCAGAGCTTGTTCTTGAAGGTGAAACGACCGAGGTTGACAAGAGCATAGTAGATAACCTGAACGATCCTCTTATGCACCTTGTAAGAAACTGTATGGATCACGGCATAGAGGACGATATAAATGTCCGCATTGCCGAGGGTAAGCCCGAAAAGGGTACTGTAAAGCTGTCTGCAAAGCACTCGGCAGGTGAAGTTATCATCACCGTTTCAGATGACGGTGCAGGCATCAACTGCGAAAAGGTTCTTGAAAAGGCAAAGGAAAACGGACTTCTTACAAAGCCCGAAAGCGAATATACAACGAAGGAAATCCAGAACATGATTCTCCTGCCCGGCTTCTCGACCAATGATACGGTTACGGAATACAGCGGCAGAGGCGTAGGTATGGACGTTGTACGCAGTAATATCGAACAGTGCGGTGGTACACTTACCGTTGAAAGCGAAGAGGGCAAGGGTTCAAGCTTTATAATCAGAATACCGCTCACACTTGCGATAGTTGAGGGTATGAAGCTGAAAGTCGGCTCTACTATCTTTACAGTGCCGATCTCATCTATCAAGGAAAGCCTTATGGTTGCAAACAACCAGTTGCTCAACGATACAAAGCAGGGCGAAATGATAATGATAAGAGGCGTGTGCTATCCTATCCTCCGTCTGCACGAAAAGTTCAATATGCCGACCGAGGTCACAAAGCTTGAGGACGGTATCCTGCTTCTTGTCGATGTCGGCGGAAAGAATGTCTGCCTGTTTGCAGATAAGCTGATAGGCGAACAGCCCGTGGTTGTAAAACCGTTCCCGAAATACCTCAGCCAGTACAATATCAAGGCGGAGGGTCTGTCGGGCTGTACCGTAATGGGCGACGGCACTATTTCGCTCATAATAGATGTAAATAATCTTATCGGCTAAGGAAACGGAGGCTTTACTTTGTCAGAGAATTATAATGATAAATTACAGGAACTTCTGAACACGCAGAAGGCAATGGAGGACGCAAAGAAAGATCCTCAGAATACAGAAATAACTAAGGTACTGACCTTCTATATCGGCGAGCAGGTATACGGCATTGAAATACCCGATGTCATCGAAATCATAGAAGTACCGCCCATAACCGCCGTACCCGGTGTACCGTCTTATATCAAGGGCATAATCAATGTCCGCAGTAAGATTGTTCCTGTTGTGAACATAAGAAGCAGATTCGGCAAGGAAGAGATTCCTTTCAACGACCGCACCTGCATAATCATCGTTTCGACAGGTGATGTATCGGTCGGACTTATCGTTGACAGCGTTGCGGACGTTATCCCCGTAACCGAACAGCATATATCAAAGACACCGGAGCTTACAGGTGTAAACTCGAATAAATTCATCAAGTCCATTCTTGAAATGAACGATGGAATAAAACTCGTCCTTGACGTTTCAAAACTGATAGACGAACACGCAAGCGAAGAAATGAAGTAAGGCAGGTGAGCCGTAATGCTTAAAATAACAGATAATGAATTCAACCGTCTGGTATCATTCATGAGAGAGCGCTACGGCATAAACCTTTCTCACAAACGCACACTTATCGAGGGCAGACTCGGTAATATGCTCTTTGAGCGAGGATTCAAAAACTATGACGAGTATCTTGACTGCTGTATGAATGACAGAAGCGGTAAAGAGCTTGACGGTCTGCTTATAAAGCTGACCACAAATCATACTTATTTTATGCGTGAACCGGAGCATTTTACTTACCTTACAAGCACCGTTCTTCCGTTTATAAAGCAGACCAACGCAAGAAGCAAAACAATGCGTATATGGAGCGCAGGCTGTTCAAGCGGAGAAGAAGCGTACACTACAGCTATGCACATAAGCGAATTTCTGGGCAGTGAAAAATCTTCGTGGGATACAAGGATACTCGCTACCGATATTTCGCTGAAAACGCTTGCAGGCGCTCAGAACGGCGTATATCTGGAAAGCGGACTTACGGATCTGCCACCCGGCTGGCTTGAGAAGTATTTTGACAGGATAGACGGCGAAAAATGTAAGGTAAAGCCGGCACTTCGCAACGAAGTGATTTTCCGCACGTTCAATCTGATGGAGCCGATACCCTTTAAAAAAGCTCCGTTTGATCTGATTTTCTGCCGTAACGTAATGATTTATTTTGAAATGGAAACGAAACTGGCTTTAGTAAAGCGGTTTTACGATGTGTTAAGACCGGGCGGATACCTGTTCATCGGTCACGCAGAAAGTATTCCGAGAGATTCAACCGATTATGAATATATTAAACCTGCTATTTACCGCAGACCGCTTAAATAACGGCTTTGCACAATATGACGGCATAATGCCGCAGACGGAGGTGAGGTCTTGCCTCTACGCATACTTATAACAGGAACCAGTGCAGCTGTAAGTCAGGTCACAAAAACGATCATCGACCGCAGTCTGCATAACTGTAAATCTGAAATAGTTGACTATAAACAGCTTTCTCTTTCTGCCGAAAAAGCAGACTATGATTTTGCCGTTATAAACGATCTGATGGCGGATATATATTATCGTCTGCCGTCGGCACTGAACGATGTTCCGTCGGTGCTCATAACCAATAATGACAGAATACTGACCGACCCGAAGCGATTCGGGCTTTTTGGTGCAATCAAAAACACAAGCGGCGGTGCGGCGGGGGGTTTTTTGTTTT
>ERZ780111.433-NODE-433-length-12184-cov-6.17891_pt1 | contig 12184 bp, 12 predicted proteins | sample MGYA00433084_ERZ780111 | MGnify/ENA primary metagenome ERZ780111 (study PRJEB29588, sample SAMEA2144299) | human gut metagenome | biome: human gut; feature: human-associated habitat; material: faeces | place: Denmark | collected 2008/2010 ... | reverse complement strand
CGGTTCAGATATGGTGGAATAGGGATTGTTCCGCAGATCTCAAGAACACGTGAGAACGGATGGCCGCCGTCCCAGCTGAAGCGTACAATGCCGGTTTCACCTTCTCTTGAGACCAGTTCAGCACGCATGTTCAATGCCGTAACTGCCTCATCTTCCTGCGGGTTATAGAGCGAAAGTACATCTCCTTTCCATTTCTTGGCATTGCCGATTACGCATTTCCAAGTGCAGGATTCAGTTGCGGCAAATGACAGGTTGTATTCCTCAGGTTTTACAGGCTGCAAGCAGAAAATCTCGATTCTGGCACCAGTAGGTCGTACAAAATGCAGACGAGCAGGAACGACTTTAGTGTCGTTGAATACCATTATGGCATTGTCAGGAAGCAGACCGGGAATGTCACGGAATACATATTCGGAGACTTTTCCGTTCTCGTATCTCAATAATTTGGAAGAATCACGCTCTGACAGGGGATATTTTGCGATCCTTTCATCTGGCAGCGGGTAGTTATAATCTTCTATTCTCAGTTCAGGTATCATATTCAATGTATTTTCTTATGTACGATTGCAGACATTATGTCTTTCATCGTTTGCGGCTGCAAAATTACGCATAGATTAAGAATATCGGAAGAACTTTTGAAAATTCTGTGAATTTGAGAATGTCACGGAGTTTACCATTTGTGTATTCGCCCTGTTTACAAAATTAACCTTAACCCCGTTACATCATTGTCGCTTCTGTTAATTGTTGTAAATTTAACATAAGTTAACAATATAATGTGTTTGTATTTGTAAATTTTAACCAATGTAATATAAGTGTTTTTTATAACGTATTTTTAAGGATGCTATATTATTGATATTCTGAGTTTTATATTACGATACTTTAACTATTGATTTACTTATTTAGTGTAAATTCCTGCTCTGAGTGGCGTAAAATAGAGGTGTGGGAATTATATTTAAATGTTTATCCGCTGAAACCTAAGTATTTACGTTTTATTATATCAAGTTGTTTTTAGTCTATCTTTATTGTGTATCTGTTTACAATTTACACCTGTGTACAAGATAACCAAATGTAAACACTTGTTTTTTACATTTATTCGTATTACTTTTGTAACCACAACGTTTAGAAATATGAACAGCAGATTAGAACAATTTCTTGCTGCGGAGAACATCTCCCAGTCTCAGTTTGCCGACACCATCAATGTGGCAAGAGCAAGTGTGTCCCATATATTGGCAGGAAGGAACAAACCCGGCTGGGATTTTCTGAACAGTATGATGGAGCACTACCCTAACCTTAACATTGAATGGCTAATGAACGGCAAAGGCAAGATGTACAAGACCATGATGGTCGAGAAGCCACAAGCTGCCCCGACTCAGGAAGCGAATCCTGCTCCTGATTTGTTTTCACAGCCTGTTGTACAGGAAATGCCTGTCCAGACGCCGCGAGAATCCAATATTGCCCGTACATCTGCAGGGCGAGAGACGAATATTGAAGCCACGAAGAGTCAGGACTCCCCTGCCGGCCCTATTCAAGTAATTGATAATCAGCGTAAAATATCGAAAATTGTAGTGTTTTACGATGACAATACTTTCATTGAAATAAAGTAAAAGGACATATTTTTCAGTATGGATTGACAAGAAGGCAAGATTCTGAGTATCTTTGCAGTCGTAAAATTCATATCCAGTATGTACAAGTCCATCATCCGACCGATTCTATTCAAATTCAATCCTGAGACGGCTCATCAGTTCACATTGAACTGTCTCAAGGTATTGGGAAAGATTCCTTTCGTACGCAGCATCATCAGACTGATCTATAAACGGGAACACCCTGCATTGGCCAAGGAAGTATTCGGCATCAAGTTTCCGAATCCAGTAGGACTTGCAGGTGGTCTGGACAAGAACGGCGAATGTTATAACGAGTTGTCTGACTTTGGTTTCGGTTTCGTCGAAATAGGCTCATTGACAGTAAAGCCGCAGCCGGGAAATCCTAAGCCGAGACTGTTCAGGGTTATCAAGGACAGGGCAATCATCAATCGTATGGGCATCAACAACAAGGGCATTGCCAATGCGATAGCAAACCTTAACAAGGAGCATCCGGAGGTGATAATCGCGGGTAACATTGCACCGAATTCGGCGTCTCAGGGAGAACAGGTCGCAGAAGATTACAAAGCGGCTTTTTCCCTTCTGTACGACTTCGTGGATATGTTTGTGGTCAATATCTCCTGCCCTAATGTAGTAGGCCTTACAAGCCTCCAGGACACATCAGCGCTGTCCGACTTCATGGACAACATCCTGAACATGAGGACAGGACTTGACGTATATAAGCCTATTTTGCTGAAATTGTCTCCGGATCTGACTCATACTCAGATAGATGAGATTCTGGACTATGCCATGCTTTCTGCTTTCTGGCATTGACGGTATAGTGGCAGGTAATACGACGAGGAAGCGCGACGGCCTTACGATTCCACAAGAGAAGATAGACGAAATCGGCAACGGAGGCATGTCAGGCGCCCCGATTTACGAAAGAAATCTCGAAATGGTAAGATATATCTCGAGCAAAACAGGCGGAAAATTGCCTGTAATCGGTGTGGGCGGCATCATGTCGCCGGAACAGGCTCAGGAAATGCTTGATGCAGGAGCTTCACTGGTAGAGATTTACAGCGGCTTCATCTATGAGGGGCCGGCACTGGTTGAGAGAATACTTAAAAAATTGGATTCCAATAATTTGTAAAGCTATGACAGAGGCAAGTATCTGCACAATCGGGGACGAGATTCTGATCGGCCAGATTGTGGACACGAATTCAAGCGGAATAGCTGTGGCGCTTAATGCTATCGGATTGAAAGTCACACAGATGAGATCAATAGGTGATGTTCACGACGTGATCGTTTCTGCACTGGACGAGGAACTCAGGACTCATGAAGTGGTGATATGCACAGGCGGACTGGGACCTACCAAAGATGATATCACAAAAGCTGCACTGGCAGAACTTTCCGGCAGCGGGAGCTATGTCATAAACGAGGCTCAGTCATTGATAATGAGGAACATACTTCATTCCCGCGGTCTCGACATACTGGATACGAACGTGGCTCAAGCAAGCGTCCCGGACAAATGTGAAGTTATCCCCAACCGCTACGGAACGGCTCCTATTATGGTATTCCGTTTCCCAGAATCGAGATATGGGCATCCGGCAGTGCTGTATTCGATGCCAGGTGTTCCGTTCGAGACAATGAATATGCTTCCTGACGTGATAAACGATATCCATGCGCATTTCGGTCTGACTGCCATATATCACAGAAGCATAATGACTTACTCCTTGGCGGAGTCTGCCCTTGCAAAGAAAATCGAGGACTGGGAAGACTCACTGCCTTCTGACATGCATCTCGCTTACCTTCCTAATCCCCTCACAGGCGTCAGATTAAGGCTCTCCATCTATGGTGGAGACAAGAATGAGGAAGAAGCCCGCATTTCCGAGCGTTTTGAGGCATTGAAAGCGATTCTTGGGGATGTTATCTACTCCGACTGCGATGATACGCTTGAACACGCCCTGGGTGAGATTCTGAAAGCGCACCACAAGACATTGAGTGCTGCCGAGTCCTGCACCGGCGGAGAGATCTCACATCTGATCACAACGGTTCCCGGCTCTTCAGAATATTATCTTGGTTCCGTGACTTCATACGCCATCCCGGTAAAGGAAAAAGTGCTGGGCGTTCCGGCTGAGATTATTGAAAGGCATGGCGTGGTAAGCAGCGAGGTGGCAGCTGCCATGGCTGACGGAGTACGCACACTTCTCGGCTCTGACTATGCTGTTTCCACCACAGGTCTTGCCGGCCCTGGAGGAGGTGACGGTGTAAACCCTGACGGCACAGTCTGGGTGGGTGTCAGCACTACTTCCGGAGTTACAAAAACGAAGAAATTCAATTACAAAAATGACCGTAAGCGGAACATCGAGCGTTTTGCCGCGTCAGCATTGTATTTTCTGTTAACTGTTGTAAAGGCAGACCTATCTATTTAATAATCAATGAATGTAACAATGATGTTTTAGATGAAAACATTTTTGTTACATTCATTTTTGTTAATAATCTGCCAATATTTAGCCCTCAGATACGGATCTTACGTCCCTCATGACACGCAAGAAATTGGCTCCGGCAACCTTTTCGATGTCATTTTCAGAGTAGCCCCGTTTTCTCATTTCGTCGAAGATTACCGGCATCTTGGAGACGTCTTCCAACCCTTCCGGAGTCACATTGATTCCGTCAAAATCGGAGCCGATTCCGACATGGTCAATCCCGGCGACACTTACCGCATGGTCGATATGATCGACAACCGTCTTGTAGGACGGGCGCTTCAGCATTGACAATTTCTTCTGGACTTCCACCCAGGCACGATATTTTTCAGGTGACGCCGGATCTTGTATGAACTGTGCTTCCACAGCGTCGGCTATCGGATCCAATCCGGATTTCTCCAGTTCAATGCCGAAATCATCAGACAAGAACAACGGATAGAAGTTTATCTGTATCTTTATTACGCCATCCACCGCGGCAATCGCCTTCAGCATTTCGTCTGACATGTTTCTACGGTGACTTGCCAATGCCCTGCAGCATGAATGGGTAGAAACGACAGGTGCCTTGGAACAGCGCACACAATCGAAGAACGTGGAATCAGAAGCATGTGCCAGGTCGATAACCATTCCGAGCCGGTTCATTTCAGCCACGACCTTTCTTCCGAACGGACTCAGACCGCCCCATCTTTTTCCCTGTGCCGCAGAGTCACATATCTGATTGTCAGTATTATGTGTCAATGTGAGATAACGTACTCCCATACGATAGAACTGCCTGAGCAAAGCCAGACTCTCCTGTATAGGCAAACCGTTTTCCAAGCCGATAAAGATGGAGGTCTTGCCGGCGGCCTTGTTCTTCAGAGCATCTTCCGGTGAATATGCCATTGCGGCCATGTCCGGGGCGGCCTCTACAGCATCATTGACACCTGCCAGCATTTCCAAAGCATACCTTGTGGCAGCATCTGGCGCCATCGTGCCAGGTGTGAACAATGCGAAAAAGGAAGCGTCCACTCCCCCTCGCGCCAATTTCGGAAAATCCACATGAGCATACGGGTTGTCGATGCCCAGATTTCTCAACCTCATTATCTGTGATGGCGTATCACAGTGGGAATCAAGTACGAACATATATTACTCAAGTTTAGCCAATCTTCTATCCGTCAATGTTTTCCGAGAGTTCTGCCCACTCCTCGGTCTTGGCATCCAAGTCTCTTTTGTCTTCCAGATACGTTCTGGTCAGTTCCATCACATCATCAGCTCCCGGAGAAGACAGCACTGCCTCTATTTTCTTCATGCTTTCCTCAAGTTTTGCGATCTCCTTTTCCAGGAAAGCTATGCGGTTACGCACCTTACGTTCCTCTTTGGAGACGGCTTTTCGTGCCACAAAATCTTTCTTTCCTTCTGAAACTTCCTGTACCACAGGCTTTTCCTCAGGTTTGAACCTCCGTTCAAGTTCCTGGAGAGTTTCTATTCTGCGCTCATCCAGGAAGTCCTGAATTCCACCCAGATGCTCCTTGACACGACCGTCCCTGAATTCGTACAGCTTGTCCACAAGGCCATCCAGGAAATCCCTGTCGTGCGAAACGATTACCAATGTGCCGTCAAAATTCTTCAGAGCCTGTTTCAGCACATCCTTTGAGCGGATGTCCATGTGGTTTGTAGGCTCATCGAGCGCCAGCAGGTTATACGGCTGAAGCATCAGCTTCGCCATTCCAAGACGTGCCCTCTCGCCACCGCTCAGAATCGCCACTTTCTTGTCAATGTCCTCTCCCTTGAAAAGGAAAGCGGCAAGGATATCTCTCAGTTTGGTGCGGATATCACCGGAAGCAATGCTTTCGAGCGTTTCCAGTACAGTAAGACTTTTGTCGAGCACATCCTCCTGATTCTGAGCAAAATAGCCCACATTGACATTATGCCCGACACGGGCTTCACCAGATATTGGCTCCAATTCCCCCATTATGACTCGCATCAATGTGGTCTTTCCTTCACCGTTCCTGCCCACAAGCGCGACCTTCTCTCCTCGTCTGATTTCTATTTCAGCATTCTTGAACACGACTTTCTGTGGATAACCTACAGTCAGGTCTGTTCCTTTGAACACCACATCTCCAGAACGCGGAGCCGGAGGAAATTTCACCGTCATCGTGGAATTGTCCGTCTCATCGATCTCAATCCGGTCCAGTTTTTCGAGAGCCTTGATTCTGGACTGCACCTGATTTGACTTTGTCGGCTTGTACCTGAACTTGTTTATGAAATCCTCAGTCTTTTCTATCATCTTCTGCTGGTTTTCATAAGCGGCCACCTGCTGATGAAGACGCTCCTTACGAAGCTCAAGATACTGAGTATAAGGCACTTTGTAATCGTGGATATGTCCCACCATTATCTCGATTGTACGGTTGGTGACATTGTCCAGGAAGCGCCTGTCATGAGATACGAGCAAAACTGAGCCGCGATAAGCCTTCAGATAATCTTCAAGCCATTCGATGGACTCGATATCCAGATGGTTGGTAGGCTCGTCGAGCAGCAGCACGTCCGGTCTGGAGAGAAGGATTTTCGCCAATTCTATACGCATATTCCAGCCCTGGCTGAAAGTCTCAGTCTTTCGGCCGAAATCCTCATCCTTGAAACCGAGTCCCAACAATGTCTTCTCGGCCTGGACAGCAGGCGGTTCCGAATGCTCTATCGCCAAAGTATCATTGATCTCATTCATCCTGGAAATCAATGACATATATTCATCTGACTCGTAGTCAGTCCTTTCCGCAAGCTGACGGCCTATCTCGTCAAGCTCATTTTCGAGTGCAGTCATTGACGCAAAAGCCGTCATCGTTTCTTCAATGACGGTCTTTCCCTTGTTATGCTGCATTATCTGCGGCAGATATCCTATCTTTATATGATTCGGAAGGTCAATGTGCCCTGATGTCGGAGCCTGCTCGCCACATATCAGTTTCATTATCGTGGACTTCCCCGCTCCGTTCTTGCCTACCAGACCGATTTTGTCATTTTCGCTTATATGAAAACTGACATTGTCCAGCAGCACATAACTTCCGTAAGCAACTGTAATACCGTTAATTGATATCATTTCAGAGATTATTATTCAGATTTTCTGACGCACGCCAATATGCTCAGTTCGTACAAGAGATAAAGCGGCGCCGCTGCAATCAGCATTGAAAACGGGTCAGCAGGCGTAATTATAGCGGCGATAATGAGAATCGCCACCACAGCATGCTTTCTGTATTTGCCCAGGCTTTCCCTTGAAACTATTCCCATTCTGTTCAGCACCGCGATCAGGACAGGAAACTCGAAAACAATTCCGAACAGAAGCACCATTGACGTGAACATCGAAATGTACGAATCGAGAGTGATGGTGTTCATGACTTCGGAACTGACAGTATAGTTCTGGAAGAAATTCAATGTGATGGGCAGTATGAGGTAATAGCCGATTACGAGTCCTGCATAAAAAAGAACAGAAGCGAATGAAAACGCCTTCCTGACTGCCGATTTCTCTGCCGGATAAAGTGCCGGAGCTACAAACATCCACACCTCATAACAAACATAAGGAAAGGATATTACAAAACCGCAGATAAACGAAACCTTGAGATGAATGAAAAACTGCGCGGAAATGTCAGTATTTATCAGTTGCATCTCAAACGGCAAGTTCAGCCAACTGTAAAGCCAGAAATCAGGCCTTGTCGGCGCGAGAATTACGTCATCGAACAGAAATCCCTTGAAGCACAGGAGAATCACACTGAAAAACACAATGCAGAGCACTGAGCGGAACAATGTTCCCCTCAGCACGTCAAGGTGATCCCAGAAACTCATTTCATCGCCACTTCCGCCCACTGTTCCAGAATTTATTACTTAGAATCAGTTTTTGACGGTTTGTCGGCATCATTGTCGATGTCGTTGATCTGTTTTTCAACGTCACTCATTCCATCCTTGAAACTTCTTACACCCTTACCCAAACCGCGCATGAGTTCAGGAATTTTCTTTCCACCGAAAAGAAGGAGAATCACCAAAGCGATGATAACTATTTCCCACGGACCAAGTACGCCTAACGGATAAATTGTCATAACTTATTGATTTTAAGAGTAATTATCTATCATTCATTCTGGAGTTTATCATCTCCAGCATTTTTTCAGGGCAAGCTACAGGACGACCGGTTTCCTTGTTCAAGAAACCTAAAACCACCTGACCGCAAGCACACAGCACATTATCCTGATTATAGACAGCCTGCTTGATGACGAGCTTTGCCAACGGCAGCTTGTCGATGGCGGCCGTGCACCTCAGCACGTCCCCCATCTTAGCCGAATGTTTGTATTTGCATTCCACGGATACGACAGGTATCACGATTCCTTCCGCCTCGCATTGTTCTATCGGATATCCGCCTTCCCTTATCATCAGATTTCGCGCGCACTCGAAGTAACGGATATAATTTGAATGGTGAACGATTCCCATCTGGTCCGTTTCATAGTAGCGTACAGGAAAACTGGTCTCAAAGTACACCATAACCTACATTGACTTAAGTGCCTTTAGCTGAGCCTCATAGCTTTCAATCTTCGAAAGCGAGTCAGCCTCTTTCTGGCGTTCTACAGCCACTACTTTTTCAGGTGCATGAGCCGTAAACTTCTCGTTGGAAAGCTTGCGCCTTACAGACTCGAGGAACTTCTTCTGATAGTCAAGTTCAGCTTCAAGCTTGGCGATTTCTTCCTCCACATTGACCTTGCCCGTCAGCGGAACATACATTTCCACCGTCCTGACCATCTGTGAAACGCCTTCAGATGTGTTACCGAAATCTGCAACGACTTCCGCAGAAGATGTATTGGCGAGTTTTGCGACTACAGCAAGCATTTCTGCCGGGAAATCCCCCTTGAACATCACCTGAAGCTCTTCTTTAGGTGATATGTTCTTCTGCTGTCTGATTCCTCTGATTGCATTGACAGCTTCTTCAGCAAGTTCGAAAGATGAGATAAATGCAGCATCGAATTCTCCTGCTACAGGAGTCGGCTGGAACATTATCGTCTCGCCATCCTTGCGCTCTGCCATATCCTGCCAGAGTTCCTCCGTAATGAACGGCATCACAGGGTGAATCATCTTGAGAAGAGCCTCGAAGAAACCTAAAGTTTCTGTATAGGTAACCTTGTCAATCGGCTGCCCGTAAGCAGGTTTGATAAGTTCCAAGTACCAGGAGCAGTAGTCGTCCCAGAAGAGTTTGTATATGCTCATCAATGCATCTGAGATTCTGAACTTAGCATAGTGATCTTCTACTGTGGCAATGGTCTGGCTGAGTTTGTTCCTGAACCATTTTACAGCAATGGCACTTGACTGAGGCTGACCGATTTCTTCTGAAACAGCCCATCCCTTTACAAGTCTGTATGAGTTCCAGATTTTTCCGCAGAAATTACGTCCCTGCTCCACCTGGGATTCATCATAGAATATGTCATTGCCGGCAGAAGCGCAGAGAAGCATACCGATTCTCACTGCGTCCGCACCATATTTTGCTATCAAGTCAAGTGGATCAGGAGAATTGCCCAATGTCTTGGACATCTTCCTGCCGAGCTTGTCCCTCACGATACCGGTAAGATAAACATTGTGGAACGGCTCCGCGTTCATGAATTCGTCTCCGGCCATAATCATTCTGGCAACCCAGAAGAAAAGGATGTCCGGTCCTGTAACGAGGTCATTTGTAGGGTAATAGTATGCCAAATCCTTGTTTGCAGCATGTTCCGGATGTCCGGGTTTTTCAGCATCGAACACTGAAATAGGCCAGAGCCATGAAGAGAACCATGTGTCGAGCACATCCTCGTCCTGTCTAAGTTGATCCGCCGTGATTGAAGGGTCAATCTTCTTCGCAGCCTCAAGTGCAACTTCAGGTGTAGCCTCGACAACATACTGTCCATCAGGCAGATAATATGCAGGAATACGCTGCCCCCACCACAACTGACGGCTGATGCACCAGTCGCGGACAGTTTCCATCCAATGCTTGTAGGTGTTTCTGTATTTGTCCGGAATGAGCTTCACGCGGCCGCTTTCCACAGAGTCGAGTGCCATTTCCGCAAGATGTCCCATTTTCAGGAACCACTGGGTAGAAAGCCTCGGCTCGATAACAGCATTGGTCCTTTCTGAATATCCTACAGGAGAGACATATTCCTCCACTTTTTCGAGACAGCCGGCTTCCTCCAGCATCTTCTGGATTTTCTTGCGGGCCACGAAACGGTCCTCTCCTACAAGAATCTGCGCTTTTTCGTTGAGTTTTCCGTGATCGTCGATGATGTCGATTACAGGAAGATTGTGACGAAGGCCGATTTCATAGTCATTGACATCGTGAGCCGGAGTCACTTTCAGACAGCCGGTACCGAAGCCGATCTCGACATAAGAGTCCTCGATAACAGGTATTTCCTTGTCAATCAATGGAATGAGGACTTTCTTTCCTTTAAGCCAATGATAGCGCTCGTCGTCAGGGTTGATGCTGACCGCAGCATCCGCCATGATGGTCTCAGGACGTGTGGTTGCGACAATTATATATTTGTCCGTGCGGTTTCCGTTACCGTCAGAGATATAGTATCTGAGGTGATAGAAATGGCTCTTGGTCTCCTTGTGCACAACTTCCTCGTCGCTGACTGCGGTATGTCCTTCCGGATCCCAGTTTACCATACGCACTCCCCTGTAAATCAATCCTTTTTTATAGAAATACACGAAAGTATTGATGACGGATTCCGTCAAATCCGGATCCATGGTGAATTTGGTACGGTCCCAGTCACAGGATGCTCCGAGTTTGCGGAGCTGGCTGAGGATAATGCCGCCATGCTCTTCTTTCCATTCCCAAGCATATTTGAGGAACTCCTCTCTGGTGAGGTCTTCCTTGTTGATTCCCTGAGACTTGAGCCTTGCCACAACCTTGCTTTCTGTCGCAATGGATGCGTGGTCAGTACCTGGTATCCAGCAGGCGTTCTTGCCGTCCATTCTGGCTTTTCTGACAAGCACATCATTGAGCGTATTGTTCAGAACGTGTCCCATATGAAGAATACCTGTCACGTTTGGTGGCGGAATAACTATAGTATATGGTTCTCTTTCATCCGGTTCCGAATGGAAAAACTTGTTCTTGAGCCAATAGGCATACCACTTGTCCTCTACCTGAGAAGGATCGTATTTTGCCGACAATTCCATGTTTATAATTTTTCTTTTACAGTAATCGTATAATTACATTATGTTCAAATCATGCAAAGTTAAGAAAAATTAGTAAATTTGTGTTAATTAGAACACTCATGATATGGAAAATAACGAAGACAACAAAATGAGCCTCGAGCTCAGACCGGAAGTTGCAGCCGGCACATACTCGAATCTTGCCATCATTACGCACTCTCACAGCGAATTCATCATTGATTTCGCCAAGATGCTTCCGGGAATGCCGAAGCCGGACATCTGCAGCCGTATAATAATGACTCCGGAGCACGCGAAGAGACTGCTTGCAGCATTGACTGACAATGTTTCAAAATACGAAAACAATTTCGGACCTATAAGCCTGGAATCACAGCCGTCTCAGCGAGATAAAGGCAACACTTTCAATCTCGGAGATTTTCCTCCGTTCAATAACGGAGCCAAATCATAACGGACATGGATTTTTCCAAGATCAAGGCTTTTGCTTTCGACATTGACGGCGTTTTCACTGACGGAGGAATCCTTTGCGACCTGAAAGGGGAACTGTTCCGCACTTTCGGCGCCAAGGATTCTTTCGGCGTAAGAATGGCTGTCCTCCATAAATATCCTGTGGCCATAATAACCGGCGGCAGGTCTGGTTCCATTGTCCAGAGATTCCGCACCTGCGGCCTCATTCCAGAAGACATCTATCTCGGTTCCAGAGACAAGATATTGGATTTCAATCACTTCTGCTCGAAATATTCATTGGGCGCAGATGAGGTGCTGTATGTGGGTGACGACCTTCCGGATATTCCTGTCCTCAGGGCATGCGGAATAGGCGCCTGTCCGTCTGACGCCGTGGATGAAGTCAAGAGCGTTTCCGATTATGTTTCCCCTTTCCCGGGAGGACGCGGCTGCGTGCGTGATGTCATTCAGCAGGTCTTGAAATCCAGAGGCGACTGGGTTTTCGATGTCGCCGGCTATACAGCCAAGCTTTAAGCAGAGTAA
>ERZ780111.413-NODE-413-length-12548-cov-8.6009_pt1 | contig 12548 bp, 10 predicted proteins | sample MGYA00433084_ERZ780111 | MGnify/ENA primary metagenome ERZ780111 (study PRJEB29588, sample SAMEA2144299) | human gut metagenome | biome: human gut; feature: human-associated habitat; material: faeces | place: Denmark | collected 2008/2010 ... | reverse complement strand
TGGTCTTGCACGGCGGTTTTTCAGCACGATCGCCTCAACTGTGAGGAGTATGATGTACATCAGTATACCCATTACGCAGGCTATCGTTATATATGCCCACGCTGTCGGGAACTGACCCTTGACTATGTTCTCTCTTATCTGTCTGCCGACACCGATTACCTGCTCTGCGAAGTATTCGCTTACTACCGCACCGATTATACAGGACGGAACGCTTACTCTTAAAGCCGTGAATACATAGGGCAGTGAGTTCGGGAGCCTCAGCTTGAAGAACATTTTCAGCTTGCCTGAACCGTATGATGCAAACAGATCCTCCGAGAACGGTTTTACCTCCGTCAGACCTCTGTATGCGTTTACGCTCATTGAAGCTGTGCAGAATATCGTAACGGTGATTATCTTAGCCACCGTACTTCTTATATCTACCACGCCCGACAGATCCCTTGTCCAGTTGTTGATAACCGGAGCGAGTGCTACGAGCGGGATTGCGTTGAATGCGGATACTATGGTCAGACCGCCCATGCCCCACTTCTTGAATACCGCACCGGCAACGCCGATGAAGTAACCGAGTATCGAGCCGAGTACAAGTCCTCCGAGCGCCACTATAAGAGTTGACGCTATCTGCGGTAATATATTTGTAAAGTTATCGCCTATTATCGAGCCTATTCTTGTCGGGAGCGGAAGGATTATCTCGTCCGTTCCGAACAGTGCGTGCAGAACCTTTGTCTGCCACAGTGTGAATATCAATGCTCCGAACAGTACGGGCAGACCGACTGTTGTTATGATGTTTTTGATTGCCTTGCCTTTCAAGTACGATCAGTCCTTTCCTTACTGTGCTTTTTTCTTTGCCTTTCTTTTCGCCGGTGTTATCGCTCTTTCGATAACGCCCATAAGATAGAAGCTTAGCACGCCTATAACTGCGCTGAATATTACTATATCCCAGAATACGAATCTTGTCATCGAGCCTTTCAGCGACTGGGAGAGCATACAGCCAAGACCGTTGCCGCCCTGAAGCGTATCTACAAGGATAGATGCCGTTATCGCCATAGGTGCCGAAATTTTAAGACCCGTGAAGAAGTAGGACATTGCCGACGGGATAAGCATCTTTGTGTAAAGCTGAAACTTGCTTGCACCGTAGGACCTCATCAGCTCGTGTCTTTCACGTCCGACCGACTTGAAGCCTGCCAGCGTATTTGTCGAAACGGGGTAGAATGTGAGAATTGCGGCGATTATGATTCGTGCGCTTGATATATCGCCCGTTATCGAAAGTACGATAGGCGCCATACCGAGAATGGGTATCATCTGGATTATCATAAGATACGGGAACGCTATCTTTTCGACTATGTGCGACAGGTGCATCAGCAAAGCCAGTATGTAGCCCAGCACCATACCGATTATAAAACCGATAAGCGCTCTTGAAAGCGTTTCTGCGGCACTGGAGAAAACCAGTGTTGCTATCGTATCGCCCGAACCAGTTATTGACTTTGTATCAAAGAATGAGCCGATTATCTGGTACAGATGCGGAAGCACGTTTACGGGTGTACGCTGTGTCGCTCCTACTATGAATGCACATATCTCCCATATCACTACAAGACCCAGCACCCATACGGCAGTTACTATGCCTTTGGAGGAAGTTATCCTTTTTATCATTTCTTAACGCTCCTTTCGGTTTTATATACCCTCGAAGCTGTTTCTTACCTTCTCTACAAGAGCGGCAAATTCGGGAGTACCTCTCATATCCGGAACTCTCGGTCTGGGAAGATTTACATCAACTATTGCCGAAAGTCTGCCGGGATGCGGTGATAAAACGCAGATCCTGTCGGACATATATACCGACTCGGATATGTTGTGTGTTACGAAAAGCACCGTCTTGTTTGTCTTTCTCCATATTGAAAGTACATCGTCGTTGAGCTTTTCTCTTGTGAACTCGTCAAGTGCCGAGAACGGTTCGTCCATCAGCAGTATGTCGGGCTGTATCGCAAGCGCTCTTGCTATGCCTACTCTCTGCTGCATGCCGCCCGAAAGTTGTCCGGGGTAGCTGTTTCCGAATTCCTTGAGTCCGACAAGCTCCAGTACCTGTTCGATACGGCTCGCCTGTTCCTCTTTCGGAACCTTCATCATCTCAAGCGGAAGTCTTATGTTCTTTCTTACCGTTCTCCAGTCGAGAAGCACGGGGTTCTGGAACACGATACCGAACTTCTGCTCAAGTCTTGTTTCTCTCGGTGTCTTGCCGCAGACCGTAACCTCGCCTGAGGTGGGGGTCAGCAGATCCGATACTATACGAAGAAGTGTGGACTTACCGCAGCCCGAAGGGCCGAGAAGCGATATGAACTCACCTTTCTGAATATCAATGCTTACATTCTTAAGTGCCTGTACCGGATTTCCTTTGCTGTCCGAGAACACCATACTGACGTTCTTTACCGAAATCTCCGGTGCATTTACCTTTTCACTCATTTCTAAGCACTCCTTTCTTTCCCGTTTTGCAAGTCTTATCTTTTTATTCCTGCAAAACAAAACGGCGCAGAAATCATTTTCTGCGCCGTTGCAAGTTTCTTTTTGTTTTATTTCACTATTTCCTTTCGGTTTAACTGCATTATATCACGCTTAAAATCGCATTGCAATAGCATTTGTGCTGAATTGTGCAGAGCGCCTAAAGAAAGGCGTTTTGTTTGTGCTGTAGTTGAATTTTGCAATATTCTCTTGACAATTATGCAAAACCGTGCTATACTCTATATCAATAAACGAGATGAACACCGCCGGAGCTGTCGGGAAACAAGGGAGCTTCGGCGGTTTTTGCTATCCTAAAAGAAAAAGGGGTGAGAATATGTCAATTACAGTATCAAAGCTATGTGCGAATGCACAGGCAAATTACGTTATGAAGCTCGTTGCGGGAAAAGAGGGACTGGGGAACTACGTCCGCTGGGTGCATCTGGTTGAAAACGCTGATGTGTCACCTTTTCTTCACGGAAACGAAATGGTATTTATGACAGGTGTCGGAATAAACGATGAAGGTCACCTGCTGAGGTTTGTCGAGGAGCTGATAGAAAAACGCTGCAGTGCGCTTGTTATCAACACAGGTAAATATATAAAGAGTATACCGCAAAGCGTAAAGGATTGCTGTGATATTAATTCCCTGCCGTTGTTTACTGTTCCGTGGGAGGTAAAGCTGATAGATATAACCTACGACTTCTGCCACAGGATAGTAACCGGAGAGGAGATAGAAACGGCGCTTGCCACCGCCCTCAGAAACCTTATATTTTCGCCGGAGAACGAGGCAGGATATAAATCGACGCTTGAACGGCGCAGTTATTTCCCGTCATCCGACTATTGCGTAGGCGTATGCGGCTTTTCCAAAACCGAGCTTGGCGACGATGAGCTGAAAAAAGCCGCCACAAGCGCCATGCAGAAGGTGCTGAATACAAGCGGAAGGCAATTCAGCTTTTTCTTTCAGGATAAAAATCTTGTGACAATATGCCCCGACTGTAAGGAGGAGGATGTACGGAAAATTCTTTCGACATTTGATACCATTTTCAATTCAGGCGGGGAGGGAGCGACGCTCACCTGCGGCATAAGCCCGTCAAAGCAAGGGTATACCGCAATATCCGACGGTTACCGCAAGGCGGTAATGGCGCTCAAGGTGGCTACCCTGCACGGCGAAAACTGTGTAGCCTACAGCGATATGGGCATATACAAGCTGCTTGTACATATAAAAGATACATCGGTACTGCACGAGATATATGACGAAACGCTGGGTACGCTTGAAGAATTCGACAGCGCAAACGGTACGGATTATATGGAAACGCTCAAGTGTTATCTTGAAAATGACAGCAGTGTGCAGGAGGTCGCAAGGATTACATTCGTTCACCGCAATACAGTAAACTACAAGCTGAGAAGGATAAAGGAAATACTGGGCTGTGAGCTGAATTATGAGGACAAGCTAAGGCTTATGCTTTCATTTTTTATAAAGGAGTTTTTATAAGCTGTGCCGTAGTTTAAGTATATTGTGCGGCGGCTCATTGAAGTAGCCGGATGACGCATATATAATAAAGACACCGATAGTTTTATATGAGGACGAAAGGAAGGATATATTATGACAGCACCCTATGAAAATGCAGAATTCATCGAGCTTGGCACGATAATGCCGCCCGAAAAGTTCAGAACTGTACTACCTGAGGACAGGGATGCGCCCGGAGGCCTTACAGAGCAGAAGGTAGTTATCGAGTTCCGCCGTGACTCTCCGATCTACTCGCAGCTTTTACCGTGCTTTCGAGGAGCAATGTTCGTTTACGGCTTCTTACGCAGAGGAAAAGGGCTGAGAGCTTTATTCGGCGATAAGTATGACGAGATAAAGGCAAAACTCAAGGTATCCCTTCACGAATGGGAGGATAAGTTCCTGCTCGACTTTTACGTTGACGATGCTTATTCAAAGTCTTATTTTGTAAAGAGCGATGAGGTGCTGTATTTATTACAGCACTGCAGGAATCCGCAGATAACGAAGTTTGATTGAGTGGAAAAATGAAAAACGGGCATCGGCCGCTTGTGACCGATGCCCGTTTCGCTATGCTATGCTTTGCTACGCTGTCTGTTATCCTATCGGAGTTATTCCGGTCGATACTTTGACAGATTTATATTCGCTGAACTTTGTGGTGCTGTTTTCAGTTCTGAAGGATTTTATTCTGAACGTGTAGGTTTCGTTGTCACCGAGTCCGTCAATAGTTGCGGATGTTACCGAATTGTCACGGATGATCTTTACCTGTTTCCATTTGCCGCCCCTGTATACTTCAACGATATAACCTGTAGCGACATTATTGACATTCCATCTGAGCGTTATTGCTCCGATGTTGGAACAGCTACCCGTAAATGTTGAAACATTGGCAATTCTTGTTGTTCCCGCAAGTCTTGTGTACGGGCTGTACACGGTCGATTTGCCGATGTTCCTGTATGCCTTTACCCTGAAGGTGTATGTAGTGTCGGACTTAAGCCGCTTGACTGTGAAAGCGAGGGTGGTGTTGTTCTTTGTGACTGCAATCTGCGTCCACTTTCCGCCCTTGTACTGCTCGATTATATAGCCTGTTGCGTTTGCGTTTTGATCCCACGCAAGAGCGATAGCTGACGATGAGGTTGATTTCACAACGGCATTTTTCATTGCACTGAGCTCAGTGGTGGCTTTTACGGCTGTGTAGTTGCTGTAGCTTGTCTTATCGTTTGCTGTCCTGTATGATTTCAGGCGGAATGTGTAGGGTGTACCCTCTGCAAGACCGCTTACCGCATAGCCGAGTGTCGTATTGTTCTTTGTAACGTATATCTGCTTCCATTTTCCGCTCTTGAACTGTTCGATTATGTAACCTGTAGCCGCCGTGTTTCTGCTCCAGCTCAGAACGATCGTATTCTGATTGGCTGTAGCTTTAAATGAAGAAACGTTTATTATAGGCGTTTTTACGGCAAGACGTGTATATGCACTGTATTTTTCCGTAGAACCGGACACTATGTAGGACTTTATGCGGAATGTGTAGGTCACATCGGAGCTAAGCCCCGATACTGTGTATGACGTATCGCTGTTTTTTGCGGTTTTGTAAATCTGCGTCCACTTGCCGCCCTTGTATTGTTCGAGTATATACCCCTTGTCAGATGTTCTGCTCCAGCACAGTACGGCTGACTTTTCGTTTACCGAGGATGCGTAGAAACTTGCGACCGGTGTTGCCGCATCGGCAAGAACTGTGAACGGAATATTATTTTCTGCCGCATAACTCTGAGCCGCAGATTTGTCGTAGCCTCTGATGGTAAAACCGCTTATCATCTGATCTGCCGTAACGTTGAGCTTGTGGTAGAAGCCGAGAGCCTTTGTACCTATATAGTTTACCGTTTTCGGCACTGTTATTGATTTAATGTTGATACAACCGTAGAAAGCATTGTTTTCGATAGTCACAAGGCCTGACGGGAGAGAAACGCTTGTCAGATTTTCAGCCTTATAGAAAGCGTAGGGACTTATGGTGTATGTTTTTGCAGATACAGTAAAAGCTGTGCCGGCTTTCTTCGCCGGGTACAGCAAAAGGCTGAACATATCCTTTGTGTATAATGCGCCGTTTTCGGTGCAGTAAGCGGTGTTGCCGGATGCAACGGTTATTGACGCAATTTTTCCGCATCGGCTGAAAGCATTGTTTCCGATTGATTTAACGCTTGCGGGGATGTTGATTTTACTGAGTGATGCACAGCTTCCGAATGCGTAATCGCCGATATATTTTACTTTTGACGGTATGGTTATATTGTCAAGAGCATCGCAGAAGTAGAAAGCATTATCTGAAATTTCTTCAAGATTTGCAGGGAGGTTTATGCTGCTGAGCGAAAGGCATTGAAAAAACGCACTGTATTCGATAGAGGTAACGGTTGACGGAAGAGTGACCTTTTCGAGTTTTAAGCAGCTTGAAAATGTACTGCCATTTCCGCCGTTTATACCGGCAGGTATAGCGATGCCCGTGAGCGAACGGCAGTAGTAGAAAGCCTGTGCGCCTATGCAGCTGACCTTTGACGGTATTTTTATCGAGGTGAGTCCCTCACAGCTGTAGAACGCCTTATCGTCAATGGTCGTAACATTTTCGGGGATAGTGACTGTTGTGAGTTTTGGACAATACGCAAAAGCGCTTTTCGGTATAACTGTTATGGTGGACGGCAGCTTTACCGTTGTGAGATTATCGCAGGTGCTGAATACATATTCGCCAAGCTCGGTTATACCGTCGGGAATTGTTACCGAGGTAACGCTTGAGCCGTTGAAAGTGTTTGCGAGTTTCGTGACTTTTCTTCCGCCTATGGCAGACGGTACGGCAGCTTCTCCGCCTTTTCCGATATAGCTTCCGATAGTAATGTTCCCGTCGGAGCCTATTGTGTATTCAAAGTTTCCGTCGGGGCTTTTGTAGATTGTCGCCGCACTTGCACATACTGCGCAGATAACACCCAGAGTAACGGCTGTTACCGCTACAGTGAGGCATTTTACAAATTTCATCTGTATTTCCTTCTTTCACGCATAGTTGTATGGTTTATATACAAAAAGGCATAGTTCCCCGCAGAACTATGCCGATATTACAAAAATATACAATTTTAAGCTTAATGCGAAAATATCTGTCGTTTTCATATTGTTCCCCTGACAAAAGCTTTCGTTATTAAACTTTTCTTTCCAAAGGAAGTATAGCATAAATGCGGATATTTGTCAATAAGCAGGCAAAGCCGTGTAAGCCTTACTGGTCAAGCCTGAAATGCACGGGTATGCCGTTTCGGTAATCTATCTTCGGCTCGCCCTGTATAAGAGGCAGGAAGTAATTCAGTGCGTCTATCGTAACGTTGTTTCCCTCGGGGGTTATCCATTCCTTCGGGAAATATTTGGCCTTGTTTGCGCATTCTCTTACGTCAAGCGGAGCAATCCCTACACGGTAAGGATTGTTGCTGATCCGTCTGAATCCCATCATTATGCCGCTGCCGCCGTATTTGAGTGCCTCGTTCACAGCCGCCGCACCTATTCTCCACGCTTCGTCAAGGTCGGTGAGAGAGGCTATATGCGAGCCGCATCTCTGCATTACGTTAAGCTCTATCGAACGCACCTTGCAGCCCATATGGTCACGGGTAAGCTCTTCAAGATATTTACCGACACCCGACAGATATTTATGACCGAATGCGTCGGTGGCTTCCGAGCGGCTCGCAAGGCAGTCTATACCTTCCGAAACGGCTACGATAACGGCCTTGTATCTTTCGGATATTCTTTTCACATCCTCAAGGTAACGCTCCTGCGAAAAGTCGCTTTCGGGAAGGTAGATAAGGTGGGGAGCGGGTTCACCGTTTGCACGCAGTACGCAGGACGATGCGGTGAGCCAGCCTGCGTCACGTCCCATTATTTCTACTATTGTAACTGATGGAATGGAGTATACCCTGCTGTCACGGATGATTTCCTGCAGTGTTGTCGCAACGTATTTTGCCGCAGAGCCGAAACCGGGAGTATGGTCGGTAAGCGGTAAATCGTTGTCTATTGTTTTCGGCACGCCGACAACCTTTATATCAATGTGGTTTTCTCTGAAATAAGCGTCCAGCTTCATTACGGTATCCATCGAATCGTTGCCGCCGATATAGAAAAAAGCCTTTATATCATACTTTGCGAAGGTCTGCGTGATACGCTTGTAGTCGCTGTCATCGTCACTGCTGTTTTTCAGCTTGAAACGGCACGAGCCAAGCACCGTCGAGGGAGTGCGCTTCAGTAACTGCTTGTCGTTTTCTGTGATAAGCACTTCCTTGAGGTCGATAAGGTTATCGTTCAGTATACCCTCTATACCGTTCAGCGAGCCGTATATTCTGCCAATCTCGTTATACTTCTCCGCCTCGTCAAAAACTCCGCAAAGCGATGAATTTATCGCCGCCGTAGGACCGCCCGACTGTGCAATAGCTATATTCATTATCTTTTCTCCGTTTCGTCTTTTGCATTACCGCAAGATTTCCGGTGATTATTGTACCATTATAATGACAATTTTACAACCGGAAAACCGAAAACGGCTTGAATTTTGTAGCTTTAGCTAAAGCGGCTGTCAATGATAACCTTTACATAGTCCGAAATATGAGATGCTGTGTAACGGCGTTACATAATGTTAAGGTAATATTCATTAATTGTTTCCCGAAAGCCCGAAGCTGACCGACAGCGCATTATCGACCTTGTTCATCGCTCCCTCGTCAAGCTCGCCCATACGTTCCTTGAGCCTTTGTTTATCAAGCGTTCTTACCTGTTCGAGCAGGACTATCGAATCCTTCGCAAGACCGCAACGGTCGGCATTTATCGAAATGTGGGTCGGAAGCCGTGATTTATCCTTCTGACTTGTTATTGCGGCGGCGATAACGGTAGGGCTGTGGCGGTTTCCGACATCGTTCTGGACTATAAGTACGGGACGCATACCGCCCTGCTCACTTCCGACAACGGGGCTAAGATCTGCGTAGTATATCTCTCCTCTTTTTACAAACATGGTTTTCTTCCTTTCTGTTCGTATGCGATGCTTTGAACGTATCTGATGTACACGGTTATTTTTAACCGTCTGCACGGAATTATACAGCAACTGACCGTTTGTAAGGCGGTCGGTTTATATAGTATATTATTACAGTCGGATTTTGGTGAAATTGCTCGTTTTCGGGTAAATAACGGTTGATTATCGGTCGGAATTATTGTATAATAGTATAAATCTACTTTTCTGACGGAGGTAAATATGAATAAAAAATTCAAGATAACACTGTGTGCGGTGCTGTGTGCGTCAATGCTTGCAGGCTGTGCGGATAACAGCGCAAGCGGCGGTTCTGCCGTATCATCGGACAGCTCGTCCGATACACAGACAACATCATCTGTATCGGGATCGACCGACAGCAGTTCGGATACATCGTCTGAAACAAGTGAAACAAGCAGTATAGACGAAAGTAAGCTCACCGAGGAGCAGATATATGACAATATGATTGAAAGGTCGCTTATGGATCTCGGAAACCTTGAAAGAATGTCGAAGTTTATCGGAAAGCTTGAGAATAAGCAGGAGGTAACTATAGCCTTCATCGGCGGAAGCATCACCGAGGGCCTTACGGCAGGACCCGAAAAGTGCTGGGCAAAGCTGACGTATGACCGCCTTTGCGAAAAATATCCCGATACAAAGATAAACTATGTAAACGCAGGACTCAGCGGAACGCCGAGCGTACTCGGAAACATCCGTCTTCAGCGTGATGTGCTTGATCATAAGCCGGATATGGTGTTTGTCGAGTTTGCGGTAAATGACGGGAACGATCAGATATACAAGGACAGCTATGACGCAATGGTAAGAAAAATTCTCTCGCAGGAAAATCAGCCTGCCGTTGCGCTGTATTTCACCGTTATAAAGAGCGGACACACCTGCGAGGAATATATGTCACAGGTCGGAAAGGCTTACGGTCTGCCTATGGTGTCGCTGAACAACGTACTTTCCCACGAGTTTGAAACGGGCAGAATGAAGTGGGAGGATTATTCCGATGACGAATCCCACCCGAACGAGTGGGGCCACAAGATGACAGCCGACCTTATTATGAATATGTTTGACAAGGCGACCGAGAAGATAAAGACAATGGGAGATGTAACGATCTCTCCCCTGCCGGATACATGGGTATATTCCGACAGATTTGCTGATATGACATTCATCGACAGAACTCATTCTTCCGACAAGCTGAAAATATCATCGACAGGTACGTTTGACACTGAAAAGGAAACGCTGACGAGCTTCCCTGACGGCTGGAGCTATAAGGGCAAGCCGTCAGGCTGTGAGCCTATGGAATTTGAATTCACGGGCAAGAATCTTATGCTTGTCTATAAGTGCGCAAACAGCAAGGTCTACGGTTCACTTGAATTTACCGTTGACGGCGAGAAGTATACGACTATAGCCACAAGCGCAAGCGACGGCTGGAACAATCCCGTTGCAACTCTTGCATATTCCGGTGCGGAGGGAGCGCATAAGGTCAGCGTGAAGCCTGTTACACAGGACGGCGAGGATAAGATGACATATGTCGAAATTCTCGGCTTCGGTGTTGCGTAAGAGTACAGCGAGATGGATTGGTTTAATCTCACAGGACTTATATTTGTCTTTGTCCTGCTGATACCTAATATGATCTATGCTGTGACAAACAAGGACGGCTTTGCCGACAATTATCATAACAAGTTTATCGAAGCAGGTGAGCAGATAGGCAGGTTCGGCTGTTTCATACTTATGTTCATACAGCTCCCGTTTGTAACGCTCGGTTATATATATGACGGTGCACAGACGCTGCACCTTATATTCGGCATAGTTCTGCTTGCGCTCTACTGCGGCGGATGGATAGTATTCCGTAAGGGAAACAGCATGGCAAAGGCACTGACATTATCAATTCTGCCGTCTGTGCTTTTCCTTGAAAGCGGTATATTGACGCTGAATATCCCGCTTATTGTACTGTCGGTTGTGTTCGCAATATGTCATATAACTATAAGCTACAAGAATACAGTCGGTAATAAACAATAATACTTGTACGGTCATCTTCGGGTGACCGTTTTTTCTGTCCTATAAACCGTACAGCTTGCTTTTAAAGCATTGACCTAAGGCAAAAAAGCTACTATAATATCAGTAGATTACTTTAAAAGGAGCAAGGAATATGGAAATACTTATTATAATAACGCTTGTTGCGTGCGTAGTGTCGGTGATAATATCGGTGATAACGCTTCTTACGCAGAAAAGGCTTGCCGAAAATATCGGCGTGAACAAGATAACAGACGAGCAGACCGCAAAACAGCTTGAAATGCTTGCAGAGCGTACCGCACAGCTTTCGGCAAAATTCGATACGGCGCAGGCAAACCGTGTAAGCGGCGAATCGGTGCTAAGGACCGAGCTTGTGAACCTTGTGACAAATCTCGGAAACACGCTTACCGACACACAAAAGCAGAACTCCGACGGAACAGCAAGACTGCTGTCGCAGTTTGAACAGCGTCTTCAGAGCATTGAGCAGAGGAATGCCGCCGATATGCAGAATATGCGTAACGAAATGGCGGTACAGCTTGGAAACATAAATGCGAATACCAAAAATCAGCTTGAAGAAATGCGTGGAATGGTAGGAGAAAAGCTACAGACCACGCTTGATGATAAGATAAGCCGTTCATTTGCGACAGTCAGCGAACAGCTTAACAAGGTATACAGCGGACTGGGCGAAATGCAGAGCCTTGCCGCAGGGGTAGGCGACCTTAAAAAAGTCCTGTCCAACGTAAAGAACAGAGGTATACTCGGAGAGATGCAGCTGGGAGCGATTCTTGCGGATATTCTCGCTCCCGAACAGTATGATACCGAGGTCGCTGTAGTCCCCGACAGCCGGAACACCGTTGCGGTGGAGTCCCCGGCCCCCCCCCCCAGCCGTAATCACGTTGAGTTTGCGGTAAAGCTGCCGGGCAAGAATGATGACACGGTGTACCTGCCGATTGACTCGAAATTCCCCGGCGACACCTACACAGCCCTTTGCAACGCTTATGACAGCGGAGATAAGGTAATGATCGAAGAAGCGTCAAAGGCGCTTGTTGTGGCGATAAAGAAATGTGCGAAGGATATTCACGATAAATATATCTGTCCTCCGTACACGACCAACTTTGCGGTAATGTTCCTGCCGTTTGAGGGATTGTATGCCGAGGTCGTAAAGCTTGGGCTGGTGGAGGAGCTACAGCGTAACTATGGTGTGAGCATAGCAGGCCCTACCACGATGTCCGCATTGCTGAACTCACTGTATATGGGCTTCCGTACTCTTGCCGTGCAGAAGCGAAGCAGTGAGGTATGGAAGATACTGAGCAGTGTAAAGAAAGAATTTGAAACTTTTGAAGATGTGCTGACAAAGACTAAGAAGCATTTACAGCAGGTTGACAGCGATCTTGAAACGCTTGTCGGAGTAAGGACAAGAGCGATAAACAAACAGCTTATGAGCGTCGGCGAGGATAGTACGGCGCAGATAGGCACGGAAGAATAAGAAAGACCGCCGGGGAGCATTTGCGGTGATTCCCGGCGGTGTTGCTTTTT
>ERZ780111.412-NODE-412-length-12590-cov-6.99418_pt1 | contig 12590 bp, 8 predicted proteins | sample MGYA00433084_ERZ780111 | MGnify/ENA primary metagenome ERZ780111 (study PRJEB29588, sample SAMEA2144299) | human gut metagenome | biome: human gut; feature: human-associated habitat; material: faeces | place: Denmark | collected 2008/2010 ... | reverse complement strand
ATCAGTTCAATGCTGGCCATGTCGGCACTGCAGCGGCAATGGACATTCGCGGCAGGTGCTGCGCTGTTCCTGCTCTCGGATATGATTCTGTCATGGAACAAGTTCGTCTCGCCAGTGTCATACAGCAACATCCTGATAATGACCACCTACTACTCCGGACAGCTACTGATCTGGCTCTCCGCAGCACGGGTCTGCAGGGAAAGACGCTGACACGCATTGTCCGGACATCCCGTGCGCGTTACTGCCTGGACAAGGCCAGACGCTTGATGAGGTCTGTTTCGTCTGAAGAATATGGCGTACCGTCTTTTCTGAGAATGTCATGGAACCAGAGCTCCGGCTCAGGTGTTTCACAAGGATGTGTAATGGTTTCCCATGAGAAAATGGTGTTTGATTTGCCTGAGACGAAGCCCCAGTTGATCGCACCCACTCCGGCTTCCTTCAGCATCGGCAAGATGGTCTGGAACGTACTGCCCTCAGTCCTGGCCATATATTCAGTGCAGACCATCGGTCTCGAATAACGGCTCAGCGTATCGACCATCTCCTTGTGACTCTCCAGAGGAGCATAAGTGTGATACGTGATTATATCCGAGTTCGCCAGCTGCCATGCATTCATTTCGTGCAGACGGCTGTTCCAGACACCGGCAGTAAGCGGCTGTGACGGATTCACCTTACGTGCCCAGCTGAACACATCCTTGAGCAGTGGGAAAGAGCGCTCCCAGTAACGGTCCGGATCCTGTCCGCCGCCCGGCTCATTGTAGAGATCCCAGGCAAAAATCCTGCTGTCATCCTTGAATGTCGAGACAATGTCTGTGACATAAGCCTCCAGCACATTGACAACCGCCGTCGTATCCTGCGCATAGAGGCAGCCGCTGCCGCATGGTCCGAAATACTCGATGCCGGGGTCTTTGCACCATACAGAATTATGCTGCCCCGGAACAGGCTCCGGCTGTGTCCCTGGTGCGTAACTCTCACACCAGCAGTCATCCAGGAACACGAACATCGTGGATATTCCGTGGGACGAGGCAATGTCCAGGAACTTGGAAATCCGGGACTTGAAGCCCTCCTTGTCACTCTGCCAGAGCACATGATGGAGAAACACACGTAAAGTATTGAAGCCCAGCTCCTGAGCCCAGCCGAGTTCCCTGTCAATGGAATCTGGAGAGAAAGTATCTTCCTGCCACATTTCCAACTGGTTGCCTGCATATGCCGGAATGTAATCACATCCCACAGGCCAATCCCGTTCAGAATACCATTTCCAGGCTTTCTCCTCACTCCATCTCGAATCCCTAGAACTTGAAGCACAACTGCAGACAGCAGCAACCGCGAACAAAACCGCGAACAAACGTTTGATTATCATAAGTTTCAATATTTTGCCATATTATGGTTTCACTTGATTATCATCAAAAACCCTTCAAATATAGGACATCTTTTTCAAATCTGATACGGATTCATTATACAGATGCTTGCTTATTATGCAAGTTGCTTTTTGACCAATTCATAATACTTTCCCTTCTTAAGCATTAAATCTTCGTGAATGCCTTTCTCAGCCACACCACCTTTATCTAAAACTATTATTTGATCCGCATTCATTATTGTACTTAATCGATGTGCAACAACAATTACAGTTTTTCCTAAAAACATCTCAGAAAGATTATTCATTATATCCTGTTCATTATTAGCATCTAATGAATTAGTTGCCTCATCTAAAATCAAAACCGGAACATCTCTATAGACCGCTCTGGCTATTAGAATCCTTTGACGCTGCCCCATACTTAATTTGTGTCCGTCCCCACCTATTTCCGTGTTATATCCCAATGAAAGAGATTCAATCCAGTTACTAATTTTTGCTATTGTAGCAGATTTCACCACCTTTTTCATATCTGGCACATCATCAACAATAGCAATATTTTTAGCTATCGTTTCCGAAAAAATATAACCCTCTTGCATAACTGAACTACAAAGTTTTCTCCAGTTTACAATACCATATTGCGACAATGGTATCCCATTAATTAATACACTGCCACCAGTTGGTTCATATAAACCTTGAAGAATTTTTAACAATGTTGTTTTTCCGCTACCAGAAGCTCCCGTAATCGCAGTCACTTTTCCAGCGGGGATTGTAAAATTCAAATTGTCTAGAACTTTAATTTTGCTTGATTCATTATATTGAAAAGAAAGATTTACTAATCGTATGTTAACAGAATTTTGGTTTATCTTAGGGACATCTTGTTTCACAGTTTGTTCTTCATTTCTAAGTTGTTTTACTTCATTAATTCGCTCACACGAAATCAACACGTCTTGAGTTTCTTGAATAAAGGATATTATTCTCGACATAGGCGCATTAAGTTGACCGATTATGTATTGTAAAGACATCATCATTCCTAATGTCATATCACCTTTAATAACTGACATTGCTGCAAAGTACGAGATTATGATGTTTTTGCTTTGTTCAATAAACGCACCACTTAGTTCTTGGATATTACTCAATTTAAGTAGTTTTAAGTTTATGTTAAACAACCTTTGTTGTATATGTTCCCATTCTCGTTTCTTTCTCTCAGCACATCCAAAAAGTTTAATATCCTGAACTCCATCAACGATCTGTAGGACATTATTATGATCAGCCGCATACTCTTGAAACCGTTGAAAGTCTAGCGTTTTTCTCTTCTTCAAGAATAATGTCATACAAATAAAATATAGTAAACTACCGATAATAAAAACGGCGAACACATAAAAATCAAACTTCATCGAAATAGCACTGTAGACACATAGCGACACTATCGCCAAAAGCACACTCAAAAACGAATCAGTCAGAAAAAACTGAATCCTATCATAGTCTCTTATTCTTTGAATAATATCCCCAAAAGATTTTAATTCAAAAAAAGACATTGGTAATTTCATAAGTTTAGATAGAAAATCTGAAATAAAAGAGATACCAACACGGGAACTAATAAACAATGTTAATCTGCTCCTAATAATATTATTGACCGTGTATCCTATTACTAGTGCAAATTGACCAGCCAATAATCCGCCAACCAATGTTATATTTTGTGATAGAATACCATTATCTACGACCTCTTGAGTTATTTTAGGCAAGAAATAGCTAATAATACCTGAAAAGGCCATTGCCAATAGCAACACCCAATATAATGACCTAAATGGCCTGAGGAATAGGCTGATTGGTTTTAAAGAAACACGCTCATCATTGTCTCTCCCACATTGAAAATGATCAGACGGCCTCAACATTAATGCTATACCTTCTGCGCTTCCACTTTCTTCCCATTTTGTTCTAAATGTCTGTTCATCATAAGTCACAAAACCTATTGCAGGGTCAGCCACACATACGTTAATCTTCTTTCTAACAGAAGATAGTTTGTACGCCACTATAAAATGTTTCTGATTCCAGTGGACTATTGCAGGTAGAGTAACGTTACTCTTAAACTGTTCCCAGGAGACTCTAACACCTACCGCATCTAATCCTATTCTCTTAGCTGCATTATGTACGCCTAACAAGGATACTCCGTCATATTGAATATGGCAATAGTCTCTAAGGGTCTGAAGAGGAACATCTTTACCATAATAACTTGAAATCATCTTTAGACAGGCTGGACCACAATCCATCGAATCAAACTGTCGACAAAAAGGGAAACGTCTCATACTAATACTGCTCGGAATCACGTGCAAACCTGTCTGCTGCACGTTTTTGTTTGTTACTGCCCTTTCCGAAATTATAAGACAATGTAAGTGTAATCCTCCGTCCCAATGACCTCGACAACACAGTCTGATAATATTCTGCACTTGCAGAATGCGTAAAATTTACGCTCTGATTCAGCAAATCATTTACTGTCAATGCAATAGAAAACATCTTAAATCTTTTACCGACAGCTACAGACCAGTCATATAGTTCGCGGTCATAATTATCTCCGTAGCCACGATAAATCTTATACTCACAATCCGTATCAATCGAAAAGCCGTACGGAAATTCATACGAGAAAGCCGGAGTAGCGTACAGGACAAAAACGTCTTTATTCGCTTTTTTCACAAGAGAATATCTCGAACCATAATAGTTTGCCCCGATTTTAAGATTTACAGACAAGGCCCCTGTCCTATAGAGAGCATAAACAAAAGCATTTGCATCTATAATGTTTGTTCTGCTTTCTTTGAATCCGCTTTCTCCGTTATAAAATTTCTCACCAGACGCACCACCATAGATTTTTGACAAGAACAATGCATAGTCAAAACTCGTATCACCTAACCCGTCAAGTTCCATAAGCGACTGATATCCACTCTGCAGTTTATACTGCCCAGTACCGGAAGTCTGGAAGAACAATTGCTTTTTCTTGTCCAGATATGACCATATTGTATAATTGAGATAAATGTTTGCAGATGGTTTCTTGGAATTGACAGGAAACGAATTCCGCACACCGGACTTGTCAAACCAGTTCGCATAGACAACTGGATTTTTTTGTATCGATGACAATAAAGTAAAAGCACATGTTATCTTATCTGCACGTCGCGTATAAGAAAAATTAAATTCATTAGCATAAGGCTGATGAAGAAATATATTCCCGGTCTGCATATCTGACGGGGTCAATTTCACAACTGCCGGAAACACTTGCATACTGGATATAGGTATCGCATCAGCTCCGACATAGAATTGCAAGTATTGAGATTGCGAGTGAAATTGAATATGTACATATGGCGACACATTGGTAACAAAACGATTCTCCATTCTTTGGCTTGAAATAACCTGCCAAAGAGAATTTGTAGTTTTCAGGTGCTCAACTGAAGCTCCCACATGGAGGGAAATCTTATTTCGATACTTTATAAGCAAATTCTCCGTCAGTCTATAGTTATTTATATTGCTATCAGAAGACAAGTCGTCACGAACGATTTCCGTAAGCTTTTCTCTAGCTAACGTTTTGTTTCCTGAAAAATCATATCTGAACGTTTCAGAGAAATACAATGACCATTTTGTTGCAATCGGTTCCGTATATGCAAATCTGGCAGATACCATAAATGCACGATAACGCATATCATATTTCAACCTTTCCAAGACATCAGACTTCGCATAATGCATATCCGAGATGCGGTCCAGAAAATCTCTTGACTCAGATAAATCATATTTAGAATAAATGTTTATCGCACGACCTGCTTTGCCCAGTCTTTTCACATCAAAAGACAGTCTGCCATTTGTCTTCAGATCATCTGAAGTTCCAGACCGATCGTCACTCATTGAGTAATAATCTGTCTTTCCTGAACTCACGTTACCCAACTTGCTTTTCGAAACGGAAAACTCCGGTTTCAACTCAAAGTCAATAATGTCCGAATTCTTATTATGGACATCTATAAATGCCGCAATCTTGCCTTGATTTGACTTTGAAGATGTCTTTGACAATTTATCTAAAGAAGAACCGACATTATAGTAGGATAAATTAGAACTGTTATCCGACCGCATTCTACCGTAAGAGCCTATTACAGAAACATTTGCATCTATTTTTTTCAGCCGGTCCGTTGACCAGCTTACACCGGCCTTTGTACCGTAGCCATTACCCACAGTCATATTATTGGCATCAGCAAGAATCGTCATCTGATCCTTCTTGCCATATATGCTCGAGAATACTTTTGCCAAATAAACACTTTTCACAGCGGAATCTTCACTATCAGGAGATTTATCCCAAGCCGCGCCACCTCCAAGATTCATATTCCCGAATGCTCCTTTAGAAAATTCAGCATCCAATACGACATCCATAACACGCTCATCTGTAGTTGCAGTTCTCATTCCACTACTCTCTGATTCCTTGGAAGCCCTATCTATCACTTTGATTTTATCAATGATCTTTGCCGGCAAATTTTTAAGAGCTACTGACATATCGCCAAAAAAGAATGTTCTGCCATTTACAGTGATCTCAGTTACCTGCTTTCCATTTACCGTAACCGAACCATTATTAATTTCAATTCCCGGCATCGTCTTTAGCAGTTCTTCCAACATAGCATCGTTGCCGACCTTAAAAGCAGTAGCATTATAAATAATCGTGTCTTTTACTTGTCTAATAGGGTCCGCCAACCCCGTAATGGTGGCAGCGTCTATAAAATCCTTACTTTCAGATAGTTTTATTTCTTTAGGAACGGCGTTATCTGAATTTATGGCATACTCTTGTCTAAAAGAGTTGTATCCGAGAATTTCAACATTAAGCCAATAACGTCCCTTCATGACATTAGAGAACTGAACTTCTCCGTTTTTGGCCGAAATAGTAAAATGAGTAATTATCGTATCACCATGAGGAATAAGGTAGGCTGAGGCGAACTCTATCGGAGCAAGTGTTGTGCTGTCAATGACAGAAAACTTTATATCGTGATTCTTTTGCTCAAAGGTGCTTTCGCGATAAGTAGTTACGATCGTTTGTGCGTCAGCTGTTCTGAAAACCAGTAATAGAAACGCTGTAACGCACAATATGTACAGAAAGTTATATTTCATAATCCCCATATAGTCAGATAGTTAGTAAAATATCACGAAAACACCTGTCTGCAATCACCCTATATCCGTATAGGCGGTTTCGTAGGATTTGAAGTGTCGTGATTTATGTCTCTGTTCGAATCGGCATCTTTTTCCGCACCACTACCACTACAAAAACAACCACACACTACCGGTTCAGAACCTCCTCGTACAAGACTTAATTCAATGTCGTTTAAGGTACGCTCCTCGATTTCCGTAATTTTTAGTTTCATGGCAAATCGTTGTTAAAATTAGTTAAACAAAAATAATTATAATTCTGCAGAATTATCAAGACAGATTGTTTGTGCATTTAAAAGGCGTTCATAGGGAGTAGGACTTGGACAGAGCCACCTACACACACATTTTAGACAGGTTTCATATTTCCTTATCTGTCGCCATGCAAAATTTTGGACCATCTCTTCGGCAATTAGATCCTGTAGGTTATCCGAAATAACTCCTATCTTATTATGATGAATCATATCCGAGCACACTTCTCCATTAGGTAACACATATATCTTTCCCCAATTAAAAGTATTTATATGTTGATGTGTATATATCAACTGTTTAGTTGCTTTATTTTTCAGTATTTCCTGCTTTGTTGTGAAAATAGTGTTTTTAATGAATTCTGCATTATCATCCACGATGTATATTGGTTCCATTTTTATACCAGGAATGGCTACACTTATTTCTTCATACTTTTCCAATGCTGTTTCGGAATTTATTAAAAACACGTAAGACACATCTGACAGACATTCTGATTCATTAAAGTCGGTAGGGGAATCTACTATGACCTTAACGTTAAAGCCTTTGATTATAAACAACTCAAGCAATCTTTCATCCAAAACTTCCTTTCTAACATATAAAGTGATTAGCGATGTAATACATTCCGATAAATGTAAAAAACTATAAGTTGCAAATTGTTTTAAATCCGAAATAGCAATATTGAATCGTGTACTATTGTTTATAGCGTGAACTTCATTAATAAATGCTACTATGGAGTCTACATTCAACGCAACTCTCGAGTCTATCGGATAAGGCATCTGCTTATACAAATCACATTTTTTGCTTTTTCCTCCAGAATAGATCGTAACAGAATTTATGTAAGATGAAAGGTTAAACCAATTGGTTATTATATATTTCCTTTTATCCTCTGGAATGCGTTCCACTGAGGTATTTATCAGAGGTATTTTAGGGAGTTGAAAATCAACAACACCCTCTGGAACGACACGGCCAAAGCCTTCTCTGCTTAACGCTAACGCTAAGGGCATTATCTCTCTATCAATTTTACGTACACTAAAGTTTTCAATCGCAAGAACACTTTTGATAAATGCACGAATTTGGCTGTTTCCCAATTTAACCACCTTATAATTGGAACTGACGCAGTTATAAAAAAGCGCTTGTCGACTATCTTCCCACAAGAATGTATTTTTATCTAAAACAAAATTCATAAACAATATGCATCATCAATTATTCTTTTATACAATTCAGGATGGTTTCTTATGTAGTCCTTACATGAGTTCTTCCACTTTGACAGTTTTTCTGATGTCAAATAAGAGTCACACTCTAACACACCTGATAAATTTCTTTTAACATAATATACACATTTATTACAAATATTCTTTCCTGCACACGTACTACATTGAGAAGCAACTCCATGAATTAGAGCATTAAAACTGTTAGCAACCTTTCTATAATCTAAATCTACGGAATCGTTATTGACAACACCCAAGTAGTTTTCTTGACCGATTCTTTCACATGATAAAATTTTCCCGCGAACTGTAACAAACATCTTTCGTCCAAATGGAGTACAAGAACCAGCACATGGCATAAATTTCAATGACTGTGGACGAAGCAAATCAATATAATCATAATAATAATCTCCTTCAAGCTTTATGTAGTCATATAGCTCTCTAACAATTGGTGAATTCATAAACAGCAGTGAAGTAATTCTTTCAGAATCGGCTGCGGATTCTATACTATCACTGAAATTCTTATACATAACTCTGTAAGTATCAATCTTACAATCATCCAATCCTCTGGGATTTATCTCCGAAATTGATGGAGTTTTACCATATTCTTTTTGAAAAAATGAAATAAGATTCGAAACATCATTCAGATTACTTAGCACAGAATTAAAATCAACAAACTTTTTAAAATAGTCTGGATATTTAGTTTGAAGCAGTTTAACATTTGCAAATACACGATTGAACGATGAACTTCCATCATGTAACACTCGATGACCATTTTCAGAAAAATCACCATCTAAACTAACGAGCAGATGGAATTGCTTATCGACCAAATAATCCATATATTGATCTAACAACATGCCATTTGTTGTCATATTATACCGATAATGCAGATTCCGATTGCTTACTTCTAAATATTCTACGACATCCCTTATTAGGGAAAAATTAAGCAGCGGCTCTCCCCCATAAAATGAAATAGTTCTCATTTTACTTTTACGCGATAAAGGATTAGAATCCCATATTTCGAACAAATATTCTAATAACACGCGTACCTTATCGAATGATAGTTGTAATCCAACTCTATCATCATGATCAACAAACAAATCTCTATACACACAATAATGACAGGCTAAGTTGCACTTATCCGTAACTTCAAAGCAGATATTATTTAATTTGACTATGTTCTTGTATACAATCTCTGGGGTCACCCATTCCGATTCTTTGAAATCTACTTTTCTCATCTTTAAGTTGAATATTATTTCTCCAAACTAACGATTTATCTTTGTTTTGTTTCAAATTCGAAGTTAGCAACAACTAGTTTAACATCAAAATAATTAGTTTAATATTAGATTCCATAACCAATTCATTTACAGCGCTCTATCAGAAAATATTTTTCTTCCATACCAACTCAGTTTAACCAATTTGCACAACTTATACCATATCCAACAACGGCAAATCTTTGGAAATATCATTTTTTCTATATAAAATTGTAAGAAACATTACTAATATGAAAGCAACTAACATATTTTTGGCTATATGTTTATTTCTTCTCAGCGCGTGCCGATTTGAAAAGGAAGAATCAATTGACAAAAAGATAGAACAGGCGGAAACACTGATTGAAATAGATCCCGTGCAAAGTGTATTTATTCTTAATTCCATAAAGTCTGAATTAAACACTAACAAAGAAAAAGCAAAATTTGCCATTGTCATGTCTATGGCAATGGAAAGAACTGGCAGTATATCTATTTCAGATTCCCTCATTCAAAATGCTGTAACCTATTATGAAGGCTCCGGTTCCGCCGATGAGATTACCACAGCATGCTATTATGCATATTTAACATATTATAAAAACTACGATTATGAAAAGGCGCTACTCTATCTGATAATGGCCGAACACTATTCAACTGATGCTCATAATCCAATAATCTTATGTAAAATATACGACGCTCTTACCATTATCTATTATAAGCAAAATGATTATCAACTTTGTTTAGAATACGCAAGAAAAGCCAAAACACAGTATAAAAGAATGAACGATTTTGATGGACATATCAAATCTGCTATGAGAATAGCAACATGCTTTGCTCTAACAAATAAATATGATTCGGCCAAATATTATTTGAATAGCGTCCAGCCATATGTTGGTCGTTTAAATTCCTTCAACGCAAGTTTATACTATATAAACAAATTGATTCTGAATAGACATGCCGGACTTGATTCCCGACAAGATATTGATATTTACATTAATACTTGTCTAGACAAAGACATTTCTTGGATGCAGATTGCAGAATGTCATATACAGGATTCACGGTTTGACAATGCCAAGGAGGCACTCATGAAATATAGGGATCATCATCCAGACTATAAACTCAACCCAAAATATCAATTATTAGTTTCAGTGCTGATGGATTCATTAAAAACGTATAAAAATAGTTTAAACGCATATCGTATTTCCTGCGAATTAACTGATTCGTCAGTAGAAGTCAAATCGTTACAAGAGGCAGATCTTATCAAAGAGCAATTTAGAAACAAAATGGAAAAAGAAAAAGGACATGATATATTCATCCTTATGCTATCATTACTCGTCATATTGACAATAGGGATAATCGCAATGGCGACTATCTTTTACTTTACCTCATGTAATATAAAGAGAACTTAAATAAAACAAATGACTTAACTAATTTCCTCAAAAGTCGCAGATTAACGATAGAACACGACGAGTTAGCATTAACTACTGACTATAATCTCCTTAACTCAATATTTGTCAGTTGGATAAGTACAGATGGGCATATAGATTTAAAAACTGCAAAAGAAATTGATGACGTTATAGGAGACTCACAAAATTTTATGCGTACGAGTTACGATAGATTTTGTTCTGTGTACCCAGCCTTTATCAGCAGGTTACGAAGTTTCAATCTTACAGACAATGAAATATCTGTGAGTTGTTTATACGCGATGGGAATGAATGGAAAATGCATTAGCATGTTTACCAAAAGGAATGGTCACTACAACATATCATCCGGAATTCGCAAAAAACTTGGACTTCCTGAACATGGAACTAACCTAGGGCCTTTTTTAAGGAACCTACTTAAAAGCACCACCATGCCTCCTTGTAATGCCTGATTTTTATTCAAGCACGAATTTTGCTATAAGATGCCTTTCATTAATAACTCAAAAGAAACACGCATTACTGCCATGTTCAGAATCGGGAGAAACACAAAAACTGAATAAATGCCTATGCAAAAGTTACTTTCCATTATCCTGACTATCAATTGTTTCTGTCAACTCATCGCATCAGCACAGTCGCCCAAGTTAATGAAAGATAGAAACGCCACCATTGAAGAAGCAAGGTATCTCAAGAGTATATACAAGACTGAGGATGCTATAGAATTGTTATCAGGGCTTATAAGTCCTGGACAGATTGACGAAGAAGTACAAAATGAACTTGCAGACTGTTACATCCAAGCAGGAGATCTTGATGCAGCAGCCAGCACATATTCCACACTGCTGATGATGAAGCCGGAAAGCATTTTATACAGAATCAAGCTGATGCTCACGACTTACCGGTCCAAAGATTACAAATCAAGCTCTGAACTTGGACTCTCCATAATCAAAAGGGATACGATTCCCGCAATAGTTTCACTCACAGCAGATTCATTCAACATGATGGAAATGCCTGATTCTGCACTGATCTACTATAACATGTATATTGGAATGAACCCTGCGAACCCTTCTGTGGTCAGCAAGGCAGCCAAAATACATCTTGAGCGGAAGGAATATGTGAAGGTACTCGATATGGCAGAAGACTATCTTCAGATTGATTCCACGAATATGGGTATAAGAGGCTTGAAAGGGCTTGCATATTTTCTGATGGAGGATTTCAACAGTTCCGAAGATGTATTCCAGAAAATGAAAGATGACGGGAATGACAGTTACAGTGTTCACCTGTACTTGGGACAGAACCAATGGCGCAACAAAGAGTATATACCTGCAATAAGGGAGCTGGAAGCAGCTTGGCAATTAGATTCCAGTGACGTAAATCTTGCATACAGCATCGGCTCCGTCATGAGCGAATGTGGCCAGGGAATAAACAAAGCAAAGCCTTGGTTTGACCGGGCACTGAAAATCATTACTCCCTCCCCGGACCTGCTCGGCAAGATTCAGAGAGAATATGCCTTGGGGTATATGAGGTCCAATCAATTCGATATTGCTCTTGATTATTATCTGAAATCGTGGGAAACGGACAAGAGCAAGTATTCGGTTCTGAGCAACATCGCCTATTGCTACGAGCGGCTCAAGAACTGGAAGAAAGCTGAGGAATACTGTCTTATGTATCTCTCGTACGGGAAACCTGGCTCGGGCGGCTACAAATATGTAGAAGACAGCCTCGAATATATCCGCCAGCAGATGTTTATGGAAGAATAATACATCAGTGTATTTCGATTATGCTGTCCCAGTCGGTGGAGAAGAGGCGTGAGGCGTGCTCGCGGCGGATGCCGTCGGCGTAGTGGCCGGGACGCTGGGTGGCCACACGGAGCACGTTCTGGCCGGAAGAGACATTGACATTGTCCATGACTTGGGAGAGGAGATCCTGCTTTTCCTTCTTGGCAGAGTCAGTCTCGCAGCGCGGC
>ERZ780111.405-NODE-405-length-12713-cov-3.19371_pt1 | contig 12713 bp, 35 predicted proteins | sample MGYA00433084_ERZ780111 | MGnify/ENA primary metagenome ERZ780111 (study PRJEB29588, sample SAMEA2144299) | human gut metagenome | biome: human gut; feature: human-associated habitat; material: faeces | place: Denmark | collected 2008/2010 ... | reverse complement strand
AGGCACTGTTTTTATCTCAAATTTTAGGATTACACATCTTCACCCATCTGCGCAGTACACGTTTTGCTTTTTCTGGAGTTACATGCAGCACGTCAATCAAAAACTTTTCCGCTTTTGGCATATCGGTTTTTTCAATCTTGCACAACGCATTCAAAACTACATTGTAATCACTCTGCACCATTAGTAATTCCACCCATCCCAAACTTTAATTCCCTTTTTCATCTGGTCGACGATTTCTACATGACAATCTATCGCTTCGCGTTTGGTAGTGTATCTGTCGCAGTACAAATCATTATATCGTCCGTTGTCCTCAAAAATCATTGTTTCATATCTGTATTCGTCAATAGCAAACATCAGCCTAACAGTTGATACTAAATACACAATACCGTCAACTTTGATTCTGTCTTTCAAGTCAAGCGTTTCCTGTTCTACAAGGTTATATCTTTTCATTTCTTCATCAGTCAGCGGCTCACTGTAAAGAATATATCCCCACGCTCCACGTCCAATTTCTTCAATATATTTTTTGCATCCATAATTCTCAAATTCACAAAAGTTACGATTGTCAGGATACGTTCCAATTCCAACCGGACGTTGTGTACTGTAATATTTGATTAACATACTGCCACCCCCTCACGAATTGTATCCACACTTTCGCTAAACAGGATGCTGAATGCTTTCAAGCACTTCTGTTTCTTCTCTTCATCCTGCCATGTTTTGTTACTCATTTTGAATTTATCAATTACCATATATCCGTTTTCGTCAACTTCATCTTCTGACCAGCTCAAGCGAGCAGCATCATCATGCCAATCGTCTGTGATTTTGGTAACTCTTTCAACGCATCTTTTAGTGTAGTTGTAACGATATTCCCAACCCTCAAATTCTTCAATATCACTGTACATTATCATTACCACCTTTCTCAACCTCACACATATATTTTACCGCAACACTTTATTCTTGTCAGCGTGTTTTATAATGTATTTGTGGATATATTGTGTTGATTATGTGGAACACTTTGCACAAAAAATAGGCAAAGCATTTCTGCTCCGCCTATTTCTGGAAAAAGGTTAGTATGAAGTGTTTTGATATCCGTATCTGGATTACTTATATTATCGCATTGCTGATACTGTTTGTCAATAGCCGTCCGCAATTTGTCACAAACAAAGAAGCAGGACGCCGCCTGCTTCTTTGCTTTTCGTATTGAGGAATCAAAATCCACGTTGTTGCCAGCGTTACAAAATCATAACCACAACGCTTCATGTATATGATACATCATATTTTTGCATTTGTAAACTAGGCATTTTTTGCCTGTTCTGCGAACTTGGCTGCGTCGCTCCAACTGTCAAAAAAATCACAGTACAGGTCATACTCTTTAAATTCACAGCTAAAGTTTTTCGGCTGTTCTTTTTTATACACCGTATCTACCAAAACATCTACTTTGCCATCATCGTAAAACTTCGTGGTTACTCTGTAGTACATCATTTATATTCCTCCCTAATCTTTGCCTGAGCATCTGCCAGTTTATCAAACAACACTTTTATATCCTTGGCTTTATCATCAAAGCCATGCTCTTTCATAACGGTTTCCAAAACAATCGTACCCATCTGCAAAGTGTTGATTTCCAATGCACTCAGTTCAATCAACATTTACGCCACCTCTTTCAGTCCTTTGTTTCTCAGCTCAAAGCGTTGATAAAAGCCAACATCAAAGTAATCAGTCATTGCATCGCTGTTATCGTAATTGTAACTGTTGCAAATTTCTACAGCTTTTTTGATACGTTCAACACAGCTCTTCGTCAACAGCGTGTAACCATCAACGGAATGATGATTGATTTGCTGATGTTCTTCTCGGAACTCGTTGTAACTTCTTTTCATATTGTATTGACGGATACGTTCTTTTGCTTCTGCATCATCCATTACACACCAATCTTCATAACTCATTAAATCGTTGTCCTCGGTGTACAACCAGCGATAACGCGGATAATAGCTCTTTGCAAATTCATCAAAATTTACAAAATCATCCTCAGTTGTATTGATATTGATTACCAGCGATGGAGTCCAACCGCCACGGCTTCTGCAGATAGTTGCCTTAATGCCGTTGCGTTTAAAGTCAGATTTCAAGTTTTTAACTAATTCATCTTCAGTGTTCCAATTCTTCATTATTAATCACCTCATATAAAACCGGGTTTGGCGTTTTTATATCGCCGTTTCCCAAACAAAACCGCCATAATCGGCAATTAAAAACGTGATTTGCGTTTTTATTCTTTTGTTTCTCTCCCTCTCACAGTTTAATTTTACCGCATATAATATAAATTATCAGCACTCTAATTGCGTGCTTTTTGTGGAATGTTTTTATAAAAAAAGACACCTTCCGCAAAGAAGATGCCTTTCGTACAGGTCCCCATAGGGATTGCTGCGCTATCTATATTGTATTGTACCATATTATATGCCGTCTGTCATTCGTCCTGTGACTCTCTGTGCGTTTTTAACCAATTCTGAATGCAATCGTATTCGTAATCGGTTACGGTCATGCTACGGCGACGTGAGCCTTTGGGAGCTGCTTTTCTGCCAGCATTTTCCCTCGCACCACCACGGCTTTCCAATCTTTCATCAGTCATGGGATGTCCCTTTCTGTCTACACTGACGTATTCTGATGGCGTTTTCCGTCGGTTCATCTGCCAGATACTGTCCTTTGGTATACGGCAGATAACTTGATACTGCACTTATGCTCATTTTCAGCTTATCAGCAATATACTGTACTCCGTATCCTTGCTTATACATATCATTAACTTTGTTAGCAATATCGCTTTCATATGCATTTGCATCTATAAGTATTTTACGTATCTTCTGTTCTGACACATCGTATAATCTGGCTACCTTTTTAAGGCTGCCCTCTTTTTCATAAGCTGATATAACATCTTCCGGCTTCACAAAATCACCTTCTTTCGATGTGAATGCCTATAATCTTTGCAAGGCAGTCAAGATATTCATTTATTGAATTGCCCTCGAAAGCATCACTATAAGTTATTATTAACTTGTTGTCGTCATCGTTGATTTCGACATTGCTAAACCGCTCCAAATACATTTTAATAAGCTTTTCTTCATCGATTGTAATGTTGCTAACTACAATCGTTTTTGTGGTATTCAGCTCTTGATGAATCTTATCAGCAAGCTCTTTTAAACAGTCGTCGCACAGACGGAACGACGAACTTTGTATATCATTATTACTTATGATGATAGTTCTGCTTTGTTTTGAACCGCACGCTTGACACCAAAACAATTGCTTTGATTGTCTGCGCTCTACATCAATTTTAATCATTTTTTATCATCCTCTCGTTTCTTCCAGATAACCACTGACGTTATCTTGACTCTCTTTCATGTTCTCGACTTTCGCTTCATCATGATTGTCAATGGCACAAGCCATTATATCTGCTCGTTCGCTATCTTGCAAGCTTTCGTTCATCAATTGTATTTTCCCTACTCATACTGTTCTACCGCTTTCATGTATTTCTTCTTTTCTGCTGCAGTCATTTTCCAACGTCTAAAAGCATAATCTTCTTGCAGTCCATCCTCCATACTATCCCATTCATCTTGCAGAGCTTGTTCAACGCCTACATCCTCAATGTAAGAGGATTCATGCTGGCAGCTTTCACTCCACGCCATCTCAAACATATCAACAAATTCAGTTCTGGTCAGTTTTTCTTTCACATCGCTCCTCTTTTAGCAGTAATCTTTAACTAACCACGTATCTATGATTTCAACGTTGCCACCCAACAGTTCAACAAATGTTTTAATCTTCTTCACGTCTGGCTTTTGTACAGCTTTGATAACCGCATCATCAGGAAGTTGTCCGTATCCAATTTCATAAAGATACATATCCATCAGACGCTGTGATTGTTTGGTGTTCAAGTCATTAACACTAATCTTATACATTTCCTTAGGTTTCTTACTCATGCTTTATTTCCTTTCGTTGCACCGTGCCAGGATTTTAAAGGGCTGTCAAATTATTTGTCACAGGCAAAGGCATAAACGATTTCGCCGTCTTTTCTGATGTAAAATACCTCTACATCACCGACAACACGTTGCAATGTCAGATGCTGTGACAAAATCACTTCCTGCATCACATTGTAACGGCACTCTTCAACCTTGCCTTCTTTAATAGCCATATCAGCAATCTTGCCATAACGCTGTTTTTGAGTATACATTCCAATACCTTCTATAATACATACAACAACACGAATTCTTCGCCGTCAACCTCTACACGGCTGATACCATCGTCATGCGCTCTCACTTTGTCTAACGTGAGCACGTTGCCATCATCATCCTGCCAATCATTCTCTTCTGCATACGCATTCCACTCAACAGCAGGCACGGAAAATCCGCCTTTGGCAATGTGACGTTCCGCTTCATTTTTGGTGCAGCCATCCATCATAAAGCGTTCCACTTCGTCGATATGCGCACATTTATCTTCATCCTTGAATGTTATTGATTCAACTTCTAAATTGTAATCTTCCGCATAATCAACATAAGGATAGTCACACCAGTTCTCTACGATAATGTTTTTTGCATCCTGCTCAGTCGCAGCTTTTACGAACTCCACACCTTCACGTGCTCCGTCTTTATCGCAAATCACAACTTTAAACCATTTATTCATTTACGTTGCCTCCCTTTTCATTGTTCTGTGTTTTCCCTACACTCATATTCTACCGCACTCGTTTGAAAAAGGCAGCATTTTTCAAAATGTTTTTGTGGCATTAGTGAAAACTGTTTATACATCATTGAATCAGCTGCTAATCAGTGTTATAATGAAATTGTCAAGAAGATATGAGCATCTTTTAAGTATTATACTTCTTGGTCTGGCTATAAAGATGTAAGGCCAGCAAGGATTGAAAAATTGTCGTGCTTCTGAAACACAAGGAAAAGCTCAGTTCTGCTGAGCCTTTTTCTTTTGCCTACAAATTGAAAGATATACTATAATGTGTTATAATTACAAAGTCGAGAGGATTGAACGCCCTTTGAAATATATTTCTTCTCGGTCTGACGATAAAGGCGTAAACGTCAGCATGGATAGAAATATTGTGGATTTGCTTTATCAACAGCAAAAAGAAAAGCCCGGCATCGCTGGGCTTTTTGCTTTCCAATATTATAACTAGGCTTTTGACCTGGTCTTTTTTCTTTAAGCTACAATCCTGCAACGTGTAATGACTGTCTGTTTCACTCCGTTATATTCACTATGTTTTTTCACTGTTCCTACCAATTTATAAGGCTTATTCTCTGCCAAAGCCTTTTCTGTCGACCACATATATACGTTGTTTGCACCATCAGTAAGTTTGTACAGTCTAATTTCGCCACCATAGGGATTATAATCGTTGTTCCAGCTAGTAACACACTCTGCACTAGCAACATTAATCGTGATACGCTTGCCAATCTCTCCAACGTATCGTGATTGTTTTCGCTCTGTTTCTCTGCGTTTTTCTTTGCCCACAGCTTTCAAATAGCTTTGTATCAGGCTTGTAACGTAACCTAAATTGTTAACATCAACATATTCATGTTTGCAAATAATCTGCAAGTTATAAATGTAGTCACTTTCATCGCCCTGTTCATATAACCACTTCAACGCCTGTCTTGCAGTTTCCAAATTACCCTCACGGTCTATCTGAATGCCCTCTGCTTTCATCTGATTTCTTACATCCTCGTTATAAGGACGATAATATGCCCAGGCAATTGTTTTTGTTGAACCTTTTGCGCTGGTCTTTCTGTATCCATGCACGTTGATACATTCCACAACCACTTTCAAATATTCTAACAAATTTATATACGTCTTATGTCCGTTGCCGTGATGCTTTGATGAAAACTCCATAAGTTCATCAAACATTGCAATATACTGTGCGATATACTCTGCGCTCAAACCGCATGTATAATCTTTGACACATGATTTGCCCAACTGTTTAAATTCACCTGTCTTTGTATTCATTACAATACAGGTGTTTTTTCTTTTACGCTTTGTATGGCAGTGCTCACAATATCCATCACTTGTGCGGTATCGCTCCGGCACTGTTACGCTGCCATCAACACACTTAATGATGTTGCCATCTTCTGTATGTTCAATGCTTGCGATAAACTGCCAATCGTTGATAATGGCCCTGCCTGTAACATCAACGATAACGTAACGCAGGATTTCATCTTCATGTTCCTGATAATCTTCGCCTACTACCTTGTATTCAAACGGCGTGCCATATTTTGCACATTTTTTCTGTATTGCCGCAAGTTTCTTTTCCAAATTCGGCATATTATCTTCAAAAATCTTGTATTCCATGATTTCCTCCTACGCTACCTTTGCCCAGCTGTTTACGTCGATAACGTCGCAAACATACTCGCCGTCGCAGTTGTTCATGCAGCCTAAGTCATCTGCATATCCAATCTCAAAATCATTGCCAAATGAAAAGCAGATTGTTTTACCAATCGGCATTTCAGTATTTTGCCAATTCAGTTTATCCACTTTATCACTCCCTTTCACACTTATATTTTACCGCTATCATTATACTTTGTCAGCACTTGACTCGGTTTATTGTGGGTGTTTTTGGGGAAAAAAAAAACCCAGCCGTATCGCTACGGCCGTACTAATCAGCGTCTGTCTTTTTGCAATTCTTCATCCTCATTGTAATCTGCAATGGTAATCGGAACAACAGATTTTCCCTTTTTCAGACTGATACTAAATTCGCAAACATCACATAACTTAATGAATGTTTCCAGATGCGACAGTTTCATATGTTCTATTTTTTGGTACAGCAACGGACGTGAGATGTCCAGTTCCTTTGCAATGCCATTATATCCGTTTTCATAGTATGCAGCCATGGAATTAATCTTTCTTCTTAATCTGCTACGTGCCATGTTATCACCTCTTCTCTTGAATTATACCATCAGTATATGCTTTTGTCCACGTCGACGGCATCTGTATCAGTCACAATGTTGGCACATTTCATTCTTCCCACTTTTTATCATGAAGTTGGTGAACTGCCAGCAACGCCATTTTTATTAATTCTTGAGATGCGATGTCTTCTCCATATTTATCACATAAGTTATTAGCCATGTTTCCCATAATGTCGACAACAAAACATTTAAGCCTCGAATATTCCCCAAATGCACTAATGGCATGTTCATCGATATTACTACTGTATGCAAGAACAAAAGCTACTCCACTTTCTTTCAGTAATTCCAACGCCTTTCTGGCTTTTTGATAATCAATCATTTTCTCGCTTCCGTTTCCTATAAAACACTTTCGCACGTGGCACGATGGTTAAACTTATACCAGCGCACCTGCTGCAGAGGAATCCTGCGTTCGTCATCATTAGATTTGATGTATAGCATATAAGCTCCTGCTCTTACCTCAGTTGCATCAAATGTTTCAATATATCCATCCCACCAACGTACAGTCACTTTACACGCCATCTCTTCAACAGTCATAATGCACCTCTTTTCTGCTTCTTACCCACTTCTTAGCAAACAACCGGATATAATGTAAATACTTGCTATCAGTCAACGGCTCAACACTTTTACGTTGTGGTGCTTTTTTAATCACCTTGAATTCATTGCTTTCGACGATTAATCCAGCACCTTTTTTCTGACATACACGTAAGACTTCTTCTTTGTGCTTAGCGTAAAGCTCCATCGGCATACAATAATAGAAACCTCTTACATCTGGAAAGTTGTGATATAAGGTTTTCTGTTGGTCTGCTCTGAAATCAGCAATACTCAGCTTTATCTCGACTTCGTATAGATATCTGCCTTTAGTGATATACAGGAAATCCGCCTCGTATTCAAAACTGCAATATACTTCACGTCCATCTTGCATGATTTTTGAAAATACCCATTCACCATCCGCTTTGTATTGCGACATTATAATGTTTGGACCGCAATCAAGACCTCTCTCGATGCCGTAGTGCCGCCCTAAGCGCAAGCAAAGACTATCTTCAGTATGTTTGTTACCATAATTCATAGAACCCTCCTGCAAGCGTTTATTGCTCTCTCCATTCGTCTGTGTCATCTATCTTAACAACTACTCTTTGCCCACAATGATGACAATAGTTGATGTCATCTATGAATGTACGGAACAACCCAGCAAACAGCATATGCCCACATTTTGGGCAAAAAAAGGTTGACCACATATGCTTGGTTACAGTCATCGGCATTTCTCTCTCAGGCAATTTTAATTCGTTATCAGCCATTCTCCACCTCGTTCTTGCGTTCCACCATCATTCAGACCACACGCATACTACCAGGCTTGATGATTGCTACAGACATTACTTTCAATTCAGGAACAGGAATATTCTTTATTGATTCTCGCTTCATTTGAAACACTTTACGCCGACAATACCGCCAATAACTAAAGAGTGCCTGAAGTCTACGCTTTCTTTTCCTTGCCATATGATTTACATCTTTCTGTGAGTTTTGTTCGTCTTCACACTTCCAACAGTCTACACAACCATTACTTCCATCAATGTAGTTGTCTATTTTTGCCCCACAATATACACAAAATGGTGCAAATTTCAGTGTTACATGTCTACATGCGCTGCAGGTGATGAAGTAATGTTTTTTTACCCACTTGATTCTATATTCAAGGAATCTGGCATCTATGTTGTTTTGGATTCGCTTTATACGCCCTTTATTTACTTTCTTTGACATAAGTCTGCTCATGTTGTCCCTTTTCCCTTAACTTTGCTCTTTGCTCTTTTATAGCATCCAACAAATATTGCTGAAAACGGCAATCATAGTCCAATGAAATTTCTCCTGTTTCTTCCAGTTTTCTTTCCATGTAGTCAAAATTGCTTTCAATAGACATCTGCATCTGTGCCAACATCCAATCTGGAAAGTTTTCCATGTTAGCATTCAGCTCGTTTTCAATTTGCGCTAACGCTTGTGTAGCTAAACGATGTACTGCATATCTGAATGCAAACAACATCATAATCGCTTTTTCATCTTTCATGTTCTGCTTCCTTCTTTTTGTTATAAAATAATTCCACGGCTTGAAACGTCATTCCTTGTAATTCTGCAATCATTTTTTCTTCCCCATAATTGCGACAAAGAATATCGGCTAGTTCCGCCCTAACATGCCCAAAAAAACTTTTAAGCAAAGGATATCGCCCAAACGCACAATTTACAACGTTTTGTGAGTCATTGTTATATGCAAGCATATAAGTTGTTCCACTTTCTTCCAACATTTTGCACGCTTGGTCTGCCTTTTCGTAATTAATCATTCTTCTTCACCCTTTCTTCGCCTGCTCTAAACCACGTTTCGCGACGAGCGTGCTCAATCGCTGTGCTCATTCTGTCTAAGCTTCGCAGCGCACCCGACTCGCCATCGCTTCTATACATAATCCTTGTTGCTCCCATTATAATTTCTCTGAGCATACTATCAAAATTATTGCAATATCCCATTGTCATTGACGCGCTAAACGATACAGATTCGCCGTTATCGTAACCAAGAACGTAATCTGCACCGCTCTCATTTAGCAGCTTTTTTGCTTGCTTTAATTTATCACAGTCAATCATGTTTTCCCAGCCTTTCCGCCCAACGTTTCCATTTTGGCATAGCCATAACATCTGAAAACGGCATACCGCCATAATATAAGCATACACACATAATGACATCGTCTATTTCTTCTGCCAAATTCATATTGGCATCATCTTCTGTCATTGGTGTACTGTTATTGCTCAGTTTCTTTGCTCTAATCAGTTTTAACGCAGCTTGTGCTAATTCAGATGCTTCTTCTGCCAACTGTTCTAATTTTTCTCGTTCCGTAAGATTTTCGCTAACGTATTTGAATGATTCATACATTTCACATCGCCTCCCTTTTATCATTTTACCGCTTTTCTCAATTATTGTCAGCGTTACAAACGTGTAATTTTTGAAAACAATTCTGTTATTTTCTTACCCAGACTCCATTGGCCAGTTTTTCCAAATCGATTTTCTCACGGCAATGTGGGCAAATCGGCATCATTTCATTCTTTCGCCCCATATGTTCCTGTAGCATCTTTAACACACGCTTATAAGGTCTAAACTTAGTGCCAATCTCATAGCACCTCAACGTCTGCTTCCTTGCTCTGTCATAATCCTTTTGTATCTGCTCCCAATCGTTGCACATTAGCTCCAAAACAACAATAGGCTCAACCATGTTGCCACAGTAATTGCAAAAGCAGATTTTTGTGTCCGGGTCGACTGTAAAGCTAATAGGCTTTTTACTACCGCCATAAAGGCTAGTTTCTTTATAACAATGACATGTATTTCTGCCCTGCTCGCGCTTAATTGGCGAAAATTTTAATATCTTCATTCCAACTGCTCCCTACTTACATCCCTGTAATGCATCTATTATTGAGCTTCTTATAAACATCCTCGTACATTTCTTGTTTATCACCATTGAAGGTATATTCTACATAGATTCCGTCACCACTGACTGTTGTAGATAGCAATGCTTTATAGTTCTGCAGTGTTTTACACGCCCAAACAACAAATACGTTCTCAAGAGTGATTTGCTCTTTGTTGTTATGGTTATACCATTCTACTAATTTGTTTTTACATACGCTTTCAAACTCAGCCATACCTGTAATAATCATTATTGTGCCTCCTGAATATATCTTTGTAATTCATTTTGCATCAGCTTATATGCTTTACGTAGGCGGTAACGATAATACTTTAGTTTCTGCCGTCTACGCTTTACAACTTTAACCATATCATCCATCCAATTGCAATACCTAACATTATAGGTATACCTATGACCAGCAAAGCCATAATTGTTTCAATTATAGTGTTTAGAATTTTGAAAAGCATTTTCACTGTTCCTTGATACTCCAATTTACATATCTCCACGTAATTTAGCATTAAACATAGCTCTCAAACGTGCTTCTGGGTCGCTCATAGCCTTTACTACAGCTTCTGTAGCTTTCTTTAGTTCGTTGTTAATCTCCATATACTCAGGCTGTTGCCGTACATGATTTTTAGCAGCATCTACTGCGTGACTATCATATTGTATCTGTACAAGCGACTCTAACGCTTTTAAGTCCGCCTGCAGTTCTACAATCTCGACAACAAGTAACATCAGCCGTGCCGATGTCTTAATGTCTGCAATATCCAACATACGTCTGATTCCCTCTTTGCTAATCACTTTAACACCTCCTAAATGTCAAAAGCATCAAAATCTTCATCGCCTATATACTCTGCATATAAGCTACACACAGCACACTCCCACGTGTCTGTTTCCTCGCAGTCATCGCAAGGGCAGTAATCATCATTAATCATCTGTTGTTTCTCCACTTTTTAAACAATGTATACAGTTCGATAACGCAATTTGCCCAGATACAGATAACTATCGGTATCATTAATATGGCAAAAGCAACATTTACAATATCATTCGAGTTCATTTGTCTGCTCCATCATAAGCGATTGCTTTATTTACCCACATAACAACTTCTTCAAGCCGTTGCAAGGCGATTTTTCTTTCTCTTCCTTTAGGGCACAGGTTGTTGATTCTATATTCAAGGTATCTGGCAGCCATGTACTGAGTGTAATATTTTTTGTTAGGTGTTTTGCCCTCTTCGCCGTATACACTTTCTACACGCTCTTTAAATTCGGCCAGGGTGCCGCCCTCAGAGTGTTCCCACCAACCGCAACGAACATTATCGTCGTCTACACAATATGTGGTAGTTGCTTCTCTACTACCTATACGGACAATCTGATAGTAAGTTTTGCTAAGACTTGTAGTGCTGAGGTTTGCATTGTCGAAGCCCGAATTACTAAGGTCTGCACCACAAAGGTTTGCTCCATAGAGGTTCGCATTACAGAGATTTGCTCCGCAGAGGTTAGCCCCTCTTAAATCTGTGTGGCAGAGATTAATGCAGCTAAGGTCTACATTGCTGAGGTTTGCTTTTCTCCCCCCATCATACTCATCTTGTAGCCATTTACTATGGCTCGCAAGTATTTCCTTTAATTTTTCTTGTGTAATTCTCATAATTTACTCCTTCATAGCCTTACTCGCTTTTAAAATCTTCTCAATTAGCGCATCTACTGTCTTTCCGGTAAATTCTCCTACTGTCTCAATATTGGCTGGTGTTATATACCTTGCCACATACATCGCAATCACTTCATCTTTAGTTGGAACAGCTATTGCAAGCACATCAACAATTAAGGCTACGCAGGTTAGTTTCTTCGTAAAATTTAAAAATGCTTTACCAAAGTCACTGTCGCAATCATCGAGGCTTGAAACAATCCTTGTTATGCATATGCCAGTACCCATTGTTAGTAAAACTCCTGCTACAATGCAGAAGTGATGTATCATGTCTGTTCTGCCTGCCCAGTAAATCAAGCACGGCGAAATAATCGGTTCGTTCATTTGTTATTCACCTCCACAATCTTTCTGCCGCACAAGCGCCAAATCTGCTGTCTGCGTATTTTTTTCTTGTTGACAATCAGCTCGCGGATGGCAGGTGTGGTTATAATTTCATATCTGGCACCGTACCGCAAAGCCTTATTGTACATCTTCCACTCATGCCTATTTCGCTGTTTAGCGTTCATTATTTTTTCCTCCGCCATAAAAATATGTGTGGCATTTCACGCATATTTTTCTTCCATACAAATGGATTCGTAGGCAAAAGGTAATACGCCACCTCACCATCTCGAACCTATAAATTCTCCGCACGGTAAAGCACATCATTCTACCTTGTTTT
>ERZ780111.404-NODE-404-length-12723-cov-4.76484_pt1 | contig 12723 bp, 9 predicted proteins | sample MGYA00433084_ERZ780111 | MGnify/ENA primary metagenome ERZ780111 (study PRJEB29588, sample SAMEA2144299) | human gut metagenome | biome: human gut; feature: human-associated habitat; material: faeces | place: Denmark | collected 2008/2010 ... | reverse complement strand
GCGACCTTCCCCCTGCCGTTGCTACCGACGACGGAGACAAACTCACCGTCCTTGACGGCAAGCTCAAAGTCTTTAAACAGACACATTTCGGTGACCGTGCCGGGGTTATAGGTTTTTGAGATATTTTTAAGCTCAAGCACTTTGCGTCACCTTGCCTTTCATGCCGCCGAGCACCAGAATGATGAGGAACAGTACGGCGGTAACGAGCTTCAGAAGATTTGCCGGAAGTCCGGCTACTATCGCTATCTGAATGCAGGCCTTGTAAAGAATGCTGCCTATGACAACGGCGGTGGTACCCTTGACAAAGTCGAGCTTCCTGAACAGCGTTGTGCCGATGATGACCGTTGCAAGGCCGAATACCATCTGACCTGTGCCCATGGTTGCCGAGAAGCTGCGCTGCTCCTGACAAACTATTGCACCGGAGAGCGCAACGAGTGCGTTTGAAAGCACCAAACCGAGAATCTTCACGCGGCCGTTATCCTTTGCAAGGCTTGTGACGAGGGCGGAGTTATCGCCGACGGCACGCAGCAGCATACCGCTCTTGGTCTTGAGGTACGCATCAAGCAGAAACTTGAAGACAAGCGCAAGGATAAACGCAACGATGAGCTTGCGGTAAATAAGCGACACCGAGCCGAACAGAAGCATCGTGGGCTGTGCGGTGAAGATGGTGTCGATGCCACGCTCGACCGAGAGGTTCGAGCCGCCGATCTGAAGATTTATCGAGAACAGAGCGGTCATCGTGATGATGCCTGCAAGCAGGTCTCTTACCTTGAGACGGACATGGATAATTCCCGTTGCAAGACCTGCAAGCGCACCGACTGCCATGGCGACGAGCAGCGTAAGGTAGGGGTTAAAGCCCTTTACCAACAGCACCGCCGTCACCGCAGCGCCGAGCGGAAACGAGCCGTCGACCGTGAGGTCGGGGAAGTCAAGTATTTTATATGTAATGTATATGCCGTATGACAGCAGGGCATATATTAAGCCCTGCGTCAACGTGCCGATTATCATATCAAGCATTTTTCAAAAACTCCGAAATTATTTTGCCTCGATTGCAGTGTCGGCGATGGAGGAGGGGAGGGTCAGACCCATTTCCTTGAGAGCGTCGGAATTGACATAGTCAGCAAAGTCGGTAACGGCCTTGTAAGGCATGGAGTCTGCGGTAGCTTCGCCCTTGAGAATCTTAGCGGCCATCTCGCCGGTCATCTTGCCAAGCTCGACATAGTCGATGCCTGCGGAAGCAACACAGCCGAGCTTGACCTGCTCGATCTCGCTGCCATATACGGGGATCTTTGCGGCGTTGGTCTTTTCAAGGACGGAGGAGAGAACGCCGACGACATTGTTGTCGGTAAGGTTGCTCAGGCAGTCGACCTTCTTGCTGATGAGGGTGTCAACAGCCTGAGTGACCTCAGCTGCTGCGGTAACACCGATAGCCTCGATGGTGAAGCCGTAGTCGGGAGCCTTCTCTTTGTACTCTGCAATGGTGGAAATGGAGTTCGGTTCGCTGGTGGTGTAGACAATGCCGATGGTCTTGGCATCGGGCTGAATAGCACGGATGAGCTCGAGCTGCTCGTCGACGGGGAGCTTGTCGGATGTGCCGGTGATGTTACCGCTGGTGAGCTTAGCCTGCTCGGGATCGCTTATTGCGGTGTAGATAACGGGGATGTCCTTCTCCTCAGCTGCTGCATAGCAGGCAACTGCGGAAGGAGTTGCGATAGCGCACATAAGAGCAACATCTTTAGCTGCGAAGCTCTGGGCAATCTGATTGTCGATGTTGTCATCGAAGCTTGCATTCTGGTAGTCGATGACGAAGTCGGTACCCTCAACAAGGCCAGCGTCCTTGAGACCCTGGATGAAGCCTTCACGGCAATTGTCGAGCGAGCCGTGCTCGCCGTACTGGCAGATACCGATCACGGGAGCGGAAGAATCCTTGGCGCCGCATGCGCAGACGGAAAGGCAAAGAACAACAGCAAGAATTATAGCAACAAACTTTTTCATGATTAAATCTCCTTAATTATTGTTAAATGGTTTAGTGTGTCTTGTAGAAGCTGTGCCGGACACGCCATCGTCTTTTCAGTATAAACATTGCGTCCTCCAAAAAACAAAAAGTCCCATACTTCCAAAGAAGTATGGGACAGAATAAACAAATTCTGCGGTGCCACCCAAATTGATGAAAAACTCATCCGCTTAACCTGCACTGACATGCAGCTCGTGACTGTAACGGGCACGCCCCGTCAACTACTACTAACGGATCTTTCCGCTTTCGGTTGCCCTCATAAGTCCATTCAGCGTTTCTTTCACTGCCGTATTCCCAGCACCAACGGCTCTCTGTGAGTTTCCGAAAAGCTTACTACTCTTAATCATCGGTTTCGATGGACGCAGTATAGCACTTTAAAGCGGCGTTGTCAACACCGAATTTTAATAAATGCACAAAAAGTTTTTTGCGAATATGTACACTATGACGGTATTTTGCGCTCCGACCGAAAAAACTTGAAGTCAGGAGGTAAAAAATATATAATATCTTTGTATATCATTTAACATAATTTGTGTGCATATACGGAGGAGGAATAGCATGAAGAAAAGACTGTTTAGTCTGGCGCTGGCAATTGTTATGGTGTTCTCGCTTCTGCCGATAAACGCATTTGCAATCGGAAACACCACGATACTAAGCCAGCCGACCGGCGTCACGGTCCAAGCTGGAGAGACTGCCGAGTTTTCAATCACGGCTGTCAACACAAAAGCGGAAGCGCCGCTTGAGTACATTTGGTATGACAACAGCAAGGTCGATGATGACAAGCTTTTGTACACCAAGACCATTGACGAGTTCTTTGCCTTGTTCGACGGGGCTAAGCTCGGCACAGGCAGCAAGCTGACCGTCACCAATGTTCATGAAACGCTGAACATCCGCTGCGTCGTTTACTGGCAGGGAACCTTCCTTGGCAGATCGGTCGCAAAGGATGTCGAGAAAAGCAATGTCGTAACGCTCACCATTAAGGCCGCATGCGCAAGCCATGTGCTTGGACAGAATTTGTTTGAGGTTCCTGCAACCGAGCCCACCTGCGCACATGAGGGCAATATCAGTTACTACAAGTGCAATACCTGCGGCTATTGCTATTCCGATGCCGACGGCATAAATGTGACCACAGTGGAGGCCTGTAAGCTCGCAAAGCTCACGACACACAAAATGCCGCTGACCTACCATGAGCCCACCGCCGGCACCTGCGGCACGAGAAGCATGGCCGAGTATTGGTCTTGCGATGAGTGCGGCGATGTCTTTAAGGACGAGGCAGGCACTCTGCCCACCACGCTCACGAGCCTCAAGCTTGAGGGCAAGACCGATGCAAACAATCACCCCGCCGACAAGGTGACACACAAGGAATACACCGATGCCACCTGCTCGCAGAAGGGCAATTTTGAATACTGGTTCTGCGATGAGTGCAATACATACTTTAAGGATGCAGATCTCAAAACCAAGTATGCAAGCCGCAGTGATACCGAAATCGCAAAGGATGCAAGCAAGCATCCAGAGCTTACAGAGCACGCTTACACCGCCGCCACCTGCGACAAGGATGGCAACCTGCCGTACTACGAGTGCACCGCCTGCGGCAAGTACTACGCCAATGCCGACGGCACGGGCGAGTACAGCAAGAAAAGCGATGTTACCATAAAGGCCACCGGCCATAACTACGCATGGGTAGAGTTCACCGTTGAGGGCACGGCATATCATGCTCAGGAATGCATCGTTTGCCACACCCGAAAGAATACCGGCACGCACTCCGGCGGCACGGCAAACTGCAAGTCTCCGGCGATCTGCTCCACCTGCGGTTTTGCCTACGGTGAAACCGACCCCAACAATCATCTGGTAAAAGAGACCCGCAATGCAGTCGATGCCACCATCAACAGCGAAGGTTACAGCGGCGATATCTACTGCGCAGACTGCGGCGTTCTGCTTGAGACCGGCCACAAGACCGATAAGCTTTGTAAGCACACAGACCCCAGCACCAATGTCGTTATCCATCACGGTGCCGTCGAGGCGACCTGCGTCGACGCTGCCGACAGGCATCAGGGCAATATCGAGTATTGGGAATGCGGCGAATGCGGCAAGTGCTGGACAGACAGCGCACTTACGAGCGAGGTCGCAAAGGCCGATACCGTTATCGCATATCAGCAGCACTATATAAAGAATGTCATCACTGAGACCGCAAACTCCGCCCTCATGCAGTGGGGGAGCAATGTCAACGACCACTGGAAAGAGTGTAAATTCTGCGGCTATGTGTATGCAGATACCAAGAGCGCCCACAATATCACCGAGAAAACGCTCACCTGCCACTCCGGCAACATCTGCCGCACCTGCGGTTATGACGACGGTCAGCGTGACCCGTATAACCACGACGGCGGAACGGAAGTCAGAAATGCCACCGAGCCCACCGACTTCAAAGCAGGCTACACCGGCGATACCTACTGCCTCGGATGCAATGCAAAGCTCAGCTCAGGTCACACATATTTTAAGCCTTGCTCCGGCGGGTGCAAGCACCTCAAGAAGATAGAGGGCACGCCCGCCACCTGCACCGAGGACGGCACAAAGACCTATTACGAGTGCATTATCTGCCATAACTATTATATGGACGAGAAGGCCACCGTTCCGGCGACCGACGATAAGCTCATCGACAAGTGCACGGGTCACGCCTTGCCCCCGCCGCTCAACCTCCTCGGCGACATCAGCTATAAGCAGCTTCTCGACCTCATCGGCTCGGTAAATTATTCTAAGGTCATTGAAGGCATCATAAAGGGCACGATATCCATTGACGATGTTCTCAAAAACCTGCATGTCAGGGACATCGACCATTGCAGCGACGATCAGTATCACTGGCTCGGCTGCCAGCGCTGCGGCAAGACCTTTGCAGATCTCAAACCCGAGTTTGAGCAAAAGGGCATATACATCAAAGATGTATGGTACACCCTTGGCAAGAAGGAAGCCCACTCCGGCGGCACTGCCACCTGCAAGGAGAAGGCAGTCTGCACCGAGTGCGGCGACTCCTACGGGTCTTTGGCACATCACAGATACGGCGAGGACAACAAGTGCACCGTATGCGGCGCAACTCTCCCTGCATGCGAGGCTCCGACCCTCTCCGTAAGCATCAAGGGCAAGATAGTCCTTTCGTGGAACGCAGTCGAAGGCGCAGCCAGCTATCAGGTCTACCGCACTACCGGCAGCAACACCGAGTTTGACAAGATAGCCACCGTCAACGGCACGACATTCACCGATACCACCGCAGCTGTCGGTACGAAGTATTACTACAAGGTCAGAGCCATCGGCACTAACGGCAGCTACGGCGCATTCAGCTATGAAAAAGCCGCAAAGTTCAGCTGCTCTGCCCCCGCTCTCAAGATAACCACCTCCTCCGGCCACCCTAAGATCTATTGGAAAAAGGTCAACGGCGCAGTCAAGTACTGGATCTATCGCTGTACAGACGGTGTGAACTACAAGTATTATGACAGCACCACCAAGACCAGCTACACCAATAACTCAACGACTATCGGCACGACCTATTATTACAAGGTCAAGGCCGTCAGCACCGATGACATAGCATCAAGCTACAGCGTTGCAAAGAGCATCCAGTGCAGACCTGCCGCACCAAGCATAACCATCACCCGCTCCGGCGGCAAGCCGCAGCTGAAGTGGAGCTCGGTTTCCGGCGCAACGAAGTACTGGATATACCGCTCAACAGACGGCACAAACTACAAGTACTACGACAGTACCACCAAGACCAGCTACAAAAACAGCAGCACCAGTGTCGGCACGACTTATTATTACAAGGTCAAAGCCGTCAAGGTCGTGGGCGGCAAAAATGTAGCATCGGCGTACAGTAACTCCAAGAGCCTGCTCGTCTCCACCGCAGCGCCCTCTGTGAGCATCACGGCATCCGGCGGCAAGCCGAAGCTCAGTTGGGGCAGCGTTTCCGGCGCAACGAAGTACTGGGTGTACCGCTCAACAGACGGCGTGAACTTTAAGTATTACGACTCAACGACCAGGACCACATACACCAACACCGGAGCCAAGTCCGGCATGAAGTATTACTACAAGGTCAAGTCCGTCAAGGTCGTAAACGGTAAAAACATTGCTTCGGCATATAGCAATACTGTTTCCATAAAAGCAAGATAACTTATGAAAGGGGAGCCTCTCGGCTCCCTTTTTTCTTTTATTTACTATATTTACTTGCAAAAAATGTTCAGTAATGATAAAATGTAATGAATTAAAAGGTTAAGGAGCTTTAACATATGAAAAACGATTCAATGAATCTTTCAAAAAACGAAATGATGATGGTAATGCACGATCAGGAGCAGGAGATCGAGAGACTCAAGGCCAAGGTTTCAGAGCTTCAGGGCACCATCGATAACTATGAAATAAAGATAAGCGAGACCGGCACGCTTGCAGAGGCATCGGCGCAGATAAATAACCTTTTTGAAGCAGCACAGGCAACTGTTGAGACCTATATCGGGAATATGAGAAAGCGTGAGGAGAAGTCCGAGCAGCTTCTCGCCGATGTCCAGAAGCAGGCCGAGGGTATCATCAGCGACGCTGAGGATGTCGCCCAGAAGCGCCTTGCCGCCGCCGATGTTGAGATCGACGAAAAGTGGGCAGTTATCGAGAGTCGCCTGCTCGTCATGTACGAGTCTTATAAGGGACTCCAGGAGCTCGTCGAGTCCGGTGTCTTCACTATTCCCGGCAAAGAATAATCCGATCTTCCCCGTTTACCGGTATGGTATTCAAGCTATTATAAACCGCCGAATTAAAACATTCGGCGGTTTTTCTTTATACAAAATTAAGATTATGTAGTAATATTGCACAAAAAAATCAAAATATACTATACAAATTAGAGAAAATGCATAAACCAATTGAATTAGCATGTTTGAAATGGTAAAATATTAACAAGCAATATTTTTACACGGTATCAATATGCTTGTATAAAACGAAACGGGGGAAAATTGATGAGAGATCTGAAACATTTAGGCTACTTTGAAGACCTTCTTCAGACGGCGAATAACGAGTTGATCGCCAAAGCGAAGGAGGAAGGTAAGGTCTGTGCTGCGTTCTTGTGTGAGAATATCCCGGAACCACTCTTAAATCTTGGAAACGCATTCGGTATTCGCCTGTTTGCGCCAAATACAGGCTCCATGGATATTGCTACATACTATATGACAAGCTTCCTGTGCGAGACCAGCCGAGCCTTGCTTGAAAGGGCGATAGAGGGCGGATATAACTTTGCCGACTGCCTCATTACGCCGGACGGCTGCACGATGATGAACCGATGCGGCGAGAATATGGAGCTGCTGCACACCATGGACGGCGGCGACAGCAAATTCTTCTATGAGTATATGGAGATCCCGCTCAAGGCAGATGATAACGGCGTTGATCTTATGAAGCTTCAGTGCCAAAACCACATTTTAACTCCGCTTGCGGAAAACTACGGTATCGACACCTCCGATGCTGCCATAAGGGCGGCCGTTAAGGAGCATAACGAGATATGCGAGATAATTCAGACGATAGGGCAGTTCAGAAAGGACGATAAACCGAGAGTAACGGCGTATGAGTTCCATGTTCTGACGCTGGCGACTTATGTTGCACCAAAGTATCTCATTGTTGACAAGCTTCGCGAGACACTTGAGGAGATAAAGACAAGAGAGCCTGACAACAAGTCATATCGTGCAAGACTTGCGCTTGTCGGCTCGGAGATAGATGACAGCGGTGTTATCAAGCTCATCGAGGATTGCGGCGCATATGTCTGCGTCGACCGCTACTGCTTCGGTTCGTTCCCGGGCAGAGTTCCCATTGAGCTCAACGACGAGGAGGATGCATTTACTCAGGTCTGCCGCCACTATGTTTATATGGGGCAGTGCCCCCGCACCATGAATATGGAGAAGGTCTACGGCCGCAAGGCGTATGTCAACGATCTGTGCAAGGAGTACAGAGCCGACGGCGTTATCTATCAGCAGGTCAAGTTCTGCGACCCGTGGGCGTATGAGAGACTTTTAGGCTCAACGATGCTTCGTGACGATTACGGCTACCCGGTGCTGAGCGTTGACAGACCGTACAATATCAGTGCCTCCGTCGGTCAGATGAGGACCCGTGTCCAGGCGTTTATCGAAAGCATTGAGATCAAAAATCTCCAGGGAGGTGCGAAAAAATGAAAACCGCTGAGATAGTATACAATACCAAAAAGAAAAAGGGTGATAAGCAATACGGTGTGCTTTTCAATAACGGCAAGGTCAGAAAGCGCCGTGAGTGGAGAGGCGTTAAGGATACCCTCTATGATTTTAGCCGCTGGCTGTATCTGTGGAGAATCATGATAAGCGTAACGCTCTCCCGGGGCGGCATGAAGGGTATGATCCGCTACCGCTGGATGGCAAACTATCTTGCCGTGCCTCACGCAATTGATAAGTTTACCATAGGCATGCGGGACGAGACCCTGCGTATCACCCACACGGCGATGGACTTTGTTGTAAAGGATGTTGCCCTGTGCATCAAGGACACCCTGCGTGGCGACCGCCGCACCGGCAATGATGTTGAGTTCAGCAATAAGTGTGTTCTCTCGGACGAGAATGCAATGACCGTGTTCATGATGGGCTTTCCGCAGATAAAGGCGATCCTGCGTGAGATACCCACGATGTTCTCGGCAAATATCATGACGCAGTATTCCTCGACATACTATCTCGATATCGCACAGCAGTTCGGCATTGCCGGCGATGTATGCCCCATGCCCGAGGCTGAGGCAGGCGCTTCGATATGTGACGACTTTGCCGTTTTAGGTAAATGTGCAGTTCAGGTCAACACGACCTGCGACGGCTCGCTCATGGGCAACGGCATCATTGCAAAGCGCCTTGAGCGGGAGTACGGTATCCCGACCTTCCAGCTGGCAGCCCCCATGCGCCACGAAAACCCCGATGTTTTAGACTACGCAGCCGAGGATATGAAAAAGTGCATCGCTTGGGTAGAGGAGAAGATGGGTGTAAAGTGGGATTGGGACACCTACTTTGAGTGTATAAAGCGGGTCAATCAGACCACCCGTGACCGTTGGGAATGGCTCGAGGTCAACGCCACCCAGTACCCGCAGTTCTTCGGTGCCGTGTTCTCGCTGTATAACGACACAAACTACATGGGTAACTGCGGCCGCTCCAAGGACTTCCCGCCGATTAACGACAAGATAATGAAGCTCGTCCGCCAGGGCTACAAGAACAAGACCATGATGGCTCCCGAGTACCGCCACCGCTGCATCGTCTGGGGCGTTCAGCCGCAGTATTGCATCGACCAGCTTTATTGGATGGTCAACTGTTGGGGCGTTGTTCCTCTGACCGATATGCTCTCGATGGTCGTCGAGAAGGAGTTCTGCGAGGAAAACAAGCCCGAGAATTACGAGCAGGCGTATAAGGACATGGCCTACCTCAACATGAACATGATCATGCGCAACAAGACCCACGGCGGCTACGAGTGCCTCGTCGACGAGCTTTGGAAGTATGTCGAGAGGCTCAATGCCGACATGGTCATGATGTGGGAGCATATGTCCTGCAAGGCGCTCAACGGCCTGCACGGACAGTTTGAGGAGCAGGCGAGAGAGCGGGGCATCCACCTCGTTTGGGTCTGCCACGACCTTTGCGACCCGAGAGTTTTCACCCGTCAGGCCATCCGTGACCAGTTCAGCGAGTATATGCGTACCGTCATGCGTGAAGAGCCGCTCGATCCGACGCTCGAGTTCATGCCCGATGAGAATGCGTGGTAAAGGAGATAAGACTATGAATAAATTTGCTAAGATTCCTCTGATGATGCTCGGCGGCGGCGCATCGGCGTTTGCCGTGCTGTTCACGGTATACTTTTTCAATCTCGACATGAAGTTCATGTCCTACTGTGTTGAGCCTATCCTGCTTAAAATTTACGACATGAGAAAGCCCAACTTCTATGTCTGAGTAATAAATAGAAAAAAGGAAGAAAAAAGGAAGTCCCGAAGGACTTCCTTTTTTCTATGCTTATTATCAGTCGTCAAGCTCCTTGTCGGACTGGAGGACAGTGCCTTTAACTGCATCTATCTCGTAGTCGTACTCGTAGCCTGCGGACTTGAACTCTACCTCGTACACGAGCTTGCCGTCCTCGCGGTCGAGCTCGACTTTAAGCTCCGTGGCCTGAGACTCGGTGACACCGGCGTGCTTTAGTGCTGCATTCTTTGCGGCTGCATTGCCGATAACATTTTCTTTGGCGGCACTTGTGTTCTTGTTGCTGCTGCCGGTGGACTTGACATCCTTGCCGTTTATCTCGTTGTCATATGAAACAACTGCGCCGGTCTTGGCGTTGATGTCGTAATCATACTCGTCATAACCACGGTCAAACTCGACCTCGTATACCATGACACCGTCATCATTGTCAAGCTTGACCTCAATGTTCTTGACCTGATCCTTGGTAAGGCCAGCAGCCTTGAGTGCGGCCGAGAGAGCTGCGTCCTTGCCGATGTAGGACTTTGAGGCTGCATTGTCATTCTTGTTGCTGCTTTCAAACTTGACTTCTTTGCCGTTTATCTCGTTGTCGTACGCAACGATTGCGCCGGTCTTAGCGTCGACATCGTATTCGTACTCGTCGAAGCTGCGGTCAAACTCGACCTCGTATACCATGACACCGTGCTCGTAGTCGAGCTCGATCTCGATATTCTTGACCTGATCCTTTGTGAGACCTGCGGCCTTGAGTGCGGCCGAGAGAGCTGCGTCCTTTCCGATGTAGGACTTTGCACTTGCCTTGCCCTCAGACTTGATGCCGCCGAGCTTGATGTTTTCGCTGATGAGGTTGAGCTCATTGATGGTAAGTCCCGCAAGCTGCTCAAAGCTGTGGGTTTTGCTATTTTTGACAATCTCGTTAATGAGGGAAGCCTTGCCAACGGTGATGCCGTACTCGTCTGCCTTCTTTACGAGAGAGGCGTCTGCGTCGGTGACATTCTGACTGAGCACCGCACCGCCCTTGAGCAGTGCGTTGACCTCGCTTGCAAGCTTGGTCTCAAGTGCGTTTGCGTCATAGCCTTCAACGCCGGAGACCGACAGCAGGATGGAGTTCTGCATATCGCTGAGATATCCGTGCTTGAGCATAGAACCGATGATGGCGTTGACCGCTACATCAAGGTCGGTGTCCTCAAGATCCATGCCTTCGAGCACCTTTTTGCCGTCGGCGTTAAGTCCGGTTGCGGAGATGACATCTTCGTCATTATCGACCTTCAGCTCGATGCTGGGGTTTACATCGAGAGAAACTACGGCGGCAAGGGCGTTGCTTGAAGTGCCCAGGCCATTGTTTTTAGCTATGAATATACCCGCAATAAGCAGGACGAACACTGCCGCAATGGCAGCAAAAGCGGTAAAGCCTCTGTTTTTCTTCTTTTCCATGTAGATTACCTTTCCTTTCTCATGGTCGCAAGCATGCAGGACATTGTCCAGCACATCAGGCGCCGCGTTGGAAACGGCAGATCTAAGCATCGTCGTGACCTCGTCTTTTTTCATTTCATTCCGCCTCCATCGCATGTCTTAATTTATTTACGGCTCGTGAGTATTTGGAAAGCACTGTGGCGATCGGCATATCAAGCAGCTTTGCAATTTCTCTGTGCTTTATACCGGCGACTGCGTGCAGCATGACGATCTGCTTCTGCTCAGCCGACAGGATACCCAGAGCCTTTTGCAGTAATATCCTCTCGTCCGAGCTGACCGAGGGATTGTCGGCCAGGTAGCCCGACCAGTCCTCTTCGGGAAGCTCACAGTCTTTTTTGACCTCTCTAAGGCGCATTTTCGCAAGGTTCTTGGCAATGGTCATGATCCACGCCATAGGCTTGCCCTTCGGAATGTATCGTTCTGCGGCGGAATACACATTTATGTATGTTTCCTGTAGAACATCCTCGGCATCGGCAGGGCAGTGAGACAAGCTCATCGCAAAGCCGTATACCGCCGAGCGGGTCCTCTCGTAGAGCGAGGCGAGGGCATCCTTTTCGCCTTGTGCGATCCGAGCTAAAAGCGCTTCAAGCTCGGTCGCTTCGCTTGCACCGTGTTCAATTGAAGAGGTCATGAGTATCAGCATCTTGCTTTCCTTTCTTCACCCTATTAATGCATGGGGAGGGTGTTTTATTGCATGGGAAATAAAAATTTTTTTTATTTTTTTATAAAAAGCAAATTTTGCCCTCGCAAACCTTGCAGGTCGGACCCGTGAGGTATATATCATGAACGGCTGCGCCGTCTGCTTTGACCGTGACGAACAGGTCGCCGCCCGGCATGGAGACCGTGACATTTTCTCCGCTTACCAAGCCTTTTTGAGTGAGTGCCGTAACTATCGAGCCGCTGCCCGTGCCGCAGGCGAGGGTAAAGTCCTCGACCCCGCGCTCAAATGTCACGGCTTTGATGTGGTCTTTGCCGACGAGCTTCACAAAACTCACATTCGCACCCTTGGGAAAGGCAGGGGAGAAGCGGAGCTTTTTGCCGAGACTAAAAAGCTCGTCGTGCGGGACCTCGTCCCAATCGTCCATGACGACAACGGCGTGCGGTATCCCGGGGTCGCCAAGCTCTATGTACGAGCAAGCGTATCCCTCGACAGAGCGCTCAAGGTCAATTACGCTCGGGTCGTTGAGGCGTATGCGGTAGAGCGTGTCTGTTATCCGCTCACCGGTGACCAGGCCTGCGGTCGTCTCGATGCGCTGCGTCTTACCTGCGAGGCCG